>Ga0209972_10003836_pt1 | contig 11613 bp, 11 predicted proteins | sample NOAtaG_7_FD_187302 | JGI IMG/M metagenome (GOLD analysis project Ga0209972, IMG submission 187302) | Freshwater lake microbial communities from Lake Erie, under a cyanobacterial bloom - NOAA_Erie_Diel1S_2200h metaG (SPAdes) (version 2) | ecosystem: Environmental > Aquatic > Freshwater > Lake ...
ATTATCTTTGGAATAGGGAGCCGGCTTTCCGTCCTTGCCCATGTAAACACGAAACATGGAAAAATCGCCTGTGTGGCGGGGCCACATCCAGTTGTCGGTGTCGCCGCCGACTTTCCCTACTGATTCCGGAGGCGTTCCAACCAGCCTCACGTCCTTATAGGTTTCATACACGCAGAGGTAGTACTCGTTGCCATCAAAATAGGGCTTAACTTCTGCATCGTAACCTGTGCCTTTCGTAGCTTCTTCTTTGATAAGCTTGATTTCAGCATCGGCTGTTTTCTTGCGCTCTGCCTCCGACATGTTGTCGTTCATTTTGGCAAGAACACGCTGGCTCACATCTTCCATCCGAACAAGGAAACGCACAAAAAGACCCGGATTCGGTAATTCCTGGTCCTTGCTGTAGGCCCAGAAACCATCGCGGAGATAGTTTTTCTCTACGGAACTGTGCGACTGAATGGCATCGTATCCGCAGTGGTGGTTGGTCAGAATCAGGCCTTCACCTGAGATGATTTCGCCGGTACAAAATCCACCGAAGGAAACAATGGCATCCTTGAGGCTGGAATTATTCACGCTGTACAGCTGCTCGGCCGAAAGCTTGCAGCCGGCTTTTTGCATGTCAGCAATATTGAGTCTTGCGATGTGAAGCGGAAGCCACATGCCCTCATCGGCGCGCAGACTGCCTGCGGAAAGGCTGAACAGGCTCAGCAGGGCAACTACCCATTTACTTTGTTTGATCATAAAGTTGTTGAAGAAAGACGGAGTTTATAATGGTGCAATACTTGAAAGAAATTTGATGGTTCAAAAATGAAGCATCTTTTAATGGATAAAAAACAGGTTCGATGGCAAATTTTCAGCTTTCCCGAAGCAGATCCCGGATGATTTTAACCATTCCGGTTACCAGAAAGAACAGCATGCCGGAAACCTGCCCGCTACCCTTATCCCAGCCCAGTTTCTCAGCGGCATAACCGCCGAGCCAATAACCAACAAGCAGAAAGGCCACAAACTGCATGGCCAGTCCACTGTATTTGATCCAGGTATTCTGCACGCCGGGCGTGAACCTTTATTAATTAACTGAAACCTGCTTCAGGCCTGCAGTTCCGTTCAGCGGAACCTCTTTGGAAACAGCTCCCATTTTACAGTTGCCATTAAACTTGGCTCCTGCTTCAATGATGAGTTTTCCGGTGTTGATGTCGCCGTGAATGGTGGAAGATCCCTTTAGGGTAAGCATCTCTTTAACCTCTACTTTTCCGTTTACCTCTCCGGCCAGTTCGGCATGAACGGCATTCAGGTTGCCTTCCAGAATTGCGCCGGGTCCAAGAATGACGCGGGCCTTGCAGAAAAGGTTTCCGTCCAGCTTGCCGTCAATCCGGATATCATTCGGCGTGTCGATGTCACCGCTGATGGTGGTGCCTTTCCCGATTACATTCTGGGTGTTGGCAGATGCGGTGTAAGGATTGGCCGGAGTTTCAGGTGCCGCGGCCATAGGCGAAGGAGCATTTACCTCCTTGTTACTGTTTCCAAAAAGAGCCATAGTTTCAATTTGTTATAAAATAAAAAGACGGATCAGGCAGCAGTTGCCTGTCCGGTAAGTGCTTTTCTCATTGTTTCACCGATTTCAGCCGGACTTGCAACCACATGAATGCCGTTTTCGGCCATGATGCGCATTTTGGCTGCGGCAGTATCATCTGCACCGCCGATGATGGCACCGGCATGACCCATCCGGCGGCCGGGAGGCGCGGTCTGTCCTGCAATAAATCCGACAACAGGCTTGCGGTTCCCGTCAGCCCGAACCCAGCGAGCAGCATCGGCTTCGTAGGTACCGCCGATTTCACCGATCAGGATGATGGCATCGGTTTCGGGATCATTCATCAGCATTTCAACGGCCTCCTTGGTAGTTGTACCGATGATGGGGTCACCTCCGATTCCAATCGCAGTTGAAATTCCCATGCCGGCCTTTACTACCTGATCAGCAGCTTCATAGGTAAGTGTGCCTGATTTGGAGACAATACCGATTCTTCCCTTGCGGAAAACAAAACCGGGCATGATGCCTACCTTGGCTTCTTCCGGCGTGATGACACCCGGACAATTCGGTCCAATCAGAACAGATTTTCGCCCCTTCAGATATTCTTTCGCATACATCATGTCTTTTACCGGAATACCCTCTGTTATGCAGATGATAACCCCGATGCCGGCATCGGCAGCTTCCATGATGGCATCGGCGGCAAAAGCCGGCGGAACAAATATGATGGATACATTGGCGCCGGCCTTTTTAACTGCTTCATCCACAGTATTAAAAACAGGCTTTTCCAGATGCGTCTGGCCGCCCTTGCCCGGGGTAACGCCACCCACTACATTGGTGCCGTATTCGATCATCTGCTGGGCATGAAAGGTTCCTTCAGAACCTGTAAAACCCTGTACGATTACTCTGGAATCTTTGTTTACCAGTACGCTCATGAATCTGAATTGAGTTAGGAAATGATTTTTTAAGGGAGGCAAAAATATCCGGATTTTGCAGCCCTGCCAAATCAAATTTACCTTTCGGGAAAATTGTTTTTTCCTTCAACAATCCGCCTATATTTGCGCCGCCTAAAATTCTATGAAAAATCGGTTTTTACTCCCCGGAATGATGCTGGTTCTTGCTGCCTGCGGTCGCTATAGTCAGGTTGCCAAGGAACCAAACAAGGAAATTAAAATGCAAAATCCCAGAGTTTACGGTGAAGTAGGAGGTCCTGCCCGACAGTCGAAGCAGACCTATCCCACTCCTGCAGACGCGGCCGATAAAAGCGCCCGTATCAGGGAGGTTATGTTTGGAAACAAGAAGACGGCTGCCCAGATTGCAGCCGAAGAAGCTACTGCTCCGGTGCAGGCTGCCGCAGCTCCGGTTGACAGTGCTTCTGAAAAAAAATAAAAAAATTGGGGTCAGGATGTTGCTTTGTGATTTCCTGCCTCTAATTTTGCAGCACTTTCTTCCTTAGCTCAGCTGGTTAGAGCACCTGACTGTTAATCAGGGGGTCCTTGGTTCAAGCCCAAGAGGAAGAGCACTAAAGGCAGCCGGATGGCTGCTTTTTTTTTTACGGATTAAAAACGCTGAAAAACATGCAGTTTGTAGTATCGTCCTCGCTTCTTCTGAAAAATCTTTCGCAGATTTCGGGTGTGGTATCCACCAATCCGGTTATTCCGATTCTGGAGAATTTCCTGATTGACATCACCGACGGTAACCTGGTTGCCACCGCTTCGGATTTGCAGACCACTGCCCGCATCAGCATCCCGGTGGAAGCTACCAGCGACGGTACCATTGCAGTTCCGGCACGCATTTTCCTCGAGACCTTACGGAATCTTCCCGAGCAGCCTATTACCGTGCACATCGATGAAGACACCTACAGCATCGAAATCATTTCCGATAACGGCCGCTACAAAGTATCCGGTGCCAATTCGGTTGATTTTCCAAGGGTTCCGGCCGTAGCCAATGCCTTTTCCGTTCATATGGAAGCCGGTGCCCTGAATCGTGCTTTAGGTAATACCCTTTTTGCCACCAGCAACGATGAAATGCGCCCCAGTATGAGCGGTGTGTTTCTTCAGCTGAAATCAGACCGCACCGTTTTTGCATCCACAGACGGACATCGTCTGGTGCGCTACCAGCGTTTTGATCTTACTTCTCCCAACGAAACTTCCATTCTTTTGCCACGAAAGGCACTTAATGTGGTGAAAGGACTGCTGCCTTCCGACAAGACAGCCGTAAAGCTGAATTTCAATTCCTCCAATGCCTTTTTTGAGTTTGGCAACATCGAGCTGATCTGCCGCCTCATTGACGAGCGTTTTCCCGAATATGAAAACGCCATTCCGCTTAATAATACCAATGTGATGACGGTGGAAAGGCTGGAACTTCTCAATTCTCTCAAGCGTATCTCCATCTTCTCTAATAAGGCTACAAATCAGGTGCGTTTTTCCATTACACCGGCTGAGCTTCAGATTTCTGCCGAGGATGTGGATTACAGCAACGAGGCCTCTGAGAAACTCTCCTGCGATTTCAAGGGTGAGAACATGGAAATCGGCTTCAGCTCCAAGCTTATGATGGAAATGCTCAACAACATTTCGTCCAATCTGGTTGACCTTGAAATGTCGGCATCCAATAAGGCCGCCCTACTCGTTCCCAAAACGCTGGAAGAAGGAGAAGAAATTCTCATGCTCATCATGCCGGTGATGCTCAATTCCAATGCCTGAGGCATTCAGGAAACCGGCACATAATTACCTGATTTAAAAAGGCTATGCTGCGTTTTCCGCACGCAAAAATAAACCTTGGTCTTCGTGTGGTGGCCAAAAGGCCCGATGGTTTTCACGACCTCGAAACCTGCTTTTTTCCTGTTCCCGATCTTTGTGATGCGCTGGAGATGCTGGAGGCTGAAACCTCCGACCTCACCGTCTATGGCGTAAACTGGACCGAAAGCAAAGAGAGCAACCTGGTCTGGAAGGCAATGGAATTATTCCGGGAGGCAGAACCATCGCTTCCGCCCCTTCACTGGCACCTGCTCAAACGGATTCCCAGCGGGGCCGGACTGGGAGGCGGCTCGTCGGATGCAGCCTTTGCCCTGCGCATGATGGCGGTTTTCCGCGGCTGGAAGGAAAACGACGAAAGGCTCTACGCCATGGCTGCAAAACTTGGAAGCGATTGCAGTTTTTTCATTCAGGATAAGCCCATGCTGGGCAGCGGTCGCGGTGAGATTCTGCATCCGATGGAATTCAGCCTGGAGGGCTACGAAATCCGCTTCGCTTTTCCCGGCATCCACATTTCCACGGCTAAGGCTTTTTCCGGTATTTCAGTTTCCCGGCCCGCAAAAACCATTCAGGAAATCCTGGCTCTTCCGCCGGAAGAATGGAGAAATCATCTTTACAACGATTTTGAGAACAGCCTTTTTCCGCTTTATCCTGAACTTGCTGCAGCAAAAGAAAAACTCTATGCCGATGGAGCCGTGTATGCTTCGATGAGCGGCTCAGGATCTGCACTTTACGGAATATTCAGGAAAGTTGGAAGTCAAAAGTAAAAAGGCAAAAGGAATCTGTTTTATGGCTTTAGCATTCAAACTTTTGCCTTTAAACTTCTTCCTTTTTACTTAAAGGACTATACATCAACCTCCAGCCCGTCCCAGGCAAGTTGTACTCCTTCCGGCAGTTCGGAGGCAATGAGGGCATGCCTTCCCATGCGGTGGCTCATGTGTATGAAATAAACCCGCGGAATACCGGTTGATTTTGCCAGATCGACTGCCTCTTCCAGCGTGTAATGAGAAATGTGTGCCTGTTTCTGAAGTGCATTCAGAACCAGAACCCTGCAGCCCTGTATCTGCTTCAGCGCGTCTTCACTCAGAAAATTGGCATCCGTAATGTAGGCCAGTTCGCCCATGCGGAAACCCAGGATCGGAAGTTTGGCGTGCATCACCGGAATGGCTTCAATGCGGATGTCACCCAGCTCCAGCACATCGCCTTCGTTCAGCTCATTTAGTTCAATTTTGGGGACACCGGGATATTTTTTCTCGGCAAAGGCATAAGCATATTCCAGCCTGAGCTGGTTTAATACCCGGGGCAGCCCATATACCGGCATGGATTTTTCCTGAAGAAAATTAAATGCCCGCACATCGTCGAGCCCGGCAACATGGTCTTTATGCTCATGGGTTATCAGTACGGCATCCAGCCGGCGCTGCCGCTTCCTTAGCATCTGCTGCCGGAAATCCGGACCTGCATCCACGACCACAGCCGTGTTTTCTGTCTCGATCAGTACCGATGTGCGAAGGCGCTTGTCGCGATAGTCCAGCGATTGGCAGACTTCACACTGGCAGCCGATCATAGGCACACCCTGAGAAGTTCCGGTTCCGAGAAAGGTGAGTTTCATGTTCCTTCCTCTGTTTTTTCAAAGGGAATTTCAGCCTGCACCGGCGCCTTTTCTGCGCGTATTTCGGCCAGAAGCTTCCTGCTTTTGTCCGAAAGTTTTTCTTCTTCCAGCTGCAGGTTCAGGGCAAGGTCCATCATGGTGTTGATCCTGCCGTCCAGCGGTAGAAAATTGTTGATCAGAACCAGCCTGTTGTCCTTCAGAATGCAATAGCCCGATTTGAAATTACCCCGCTCATAGCGCACCATGTACCCGCCTTCTGCAACGAGGTCTTCGAGTTTGGAAAGGTATCCTTTGGTGAGCCGGGCCATGGAGCAAAAGTAAAGATTAGTGTTTAGTGTTCAGTATTTAGTGCAAAGTGTTTAGTGTTCAGTATTTAGTGCAAAGTGTTTAGTGTTCAGTATTTAGTGCAAAGTGTTTAGTGTTCAGTATTTAGTGCAAAGTGTTTAGTGAATAGCTGTTATTGAAAATATGGAGCCGGGTTAACCGGGTAATTTCGGGCAGTCAATGAGTATTTCGGGAAGCTGGCTCGAGGACCGGGCCATCAGTTCAAACCCTTCGACTCTTCCTCCTGCAGCATGCCTGCCAGTTTCTGAAGTGTGGCCTCTACTTCCTCGTACCAGTTCTGGTCGTTGGTAGCAGAACGCAGGGTGTCGTTCATTCCTCCGAGCGTTTGCAGGAAAAATCGTTTCATTTCGCCTACAAGCATATCTTTGGTCCAGAGGTCGATGCGCATAATGGCCGAACTTTCTGCATCCCAGAAGGAAAGGGCAAATGATTTTGTATTTTCAAGCTGACCGGGATTGTCGGAAACATGCCATTGAATCTGTTCGGGAATGTTCTGCTGGTCGAGGCTTACCTCAATGTGGATGGAAGACTTTCTCATATCCTGCAAAACAAGCAAGCGGGGAGGTGGTTTGAAAATTTTTGTTGGACGGCCATCACCCGAAGCCTGCCTTTTTGAATTCTGAGGGCTTGGAAGTAACATTGCACCTTATCCGAGCAAAACTGCTTTCCCGATGGAAGTTCTTTCCCCGCTGTTTGTCGTGATCCCGGTCTTCAACGACTGGGAATCCTGCATGCTTCTTCTCAAAGAGGCAGAGCATAATTGCAGCAGTGTTTTCTATGAGCGCCTGCGGTTTTGCTGGGTTAATGACGGAAGCCACGAAGCTCACCCTAAAGACTTGCTCCGTTCCGGAAAGCAGGATATGGTGATTGAACTCACACGCAATGTCGGACATCAGAAAGCCATAGCACTCGGCATCGCCCAGATAGCCCATGATTTTCCCGGCGCCGGAATGCTGGTAATGGATGCAGATGGCGAAGACCGGCCTCAGGATATGGAGCGCCTGTTCAGAAAGGCAGAAGAAGCAAACCGCATCGTTTTTGCACGAAGAACCCGCCGGCACGAGGGCTTTTTATTTCAGTTTTTCTACCGGATTTATAAAATTGTTTTTTCACTTCTTACCGGAAAGAAAATCGCTTTTGGGAATTTCAGCTGCATTCCGGGCAGTCTGGCCAGCCGGGTTGCCCATGTTTCTGAAATCTGGAACCATTACTCCGGCGGCATTCTCAAGTCGAGGATTCCCTACACCAGCATACCGCTGGAAAGAGGGCGTAGGCTTGCAGGTGAAAGCAAGATGAATTTTACCAGTCTTGTTCTCCACGGCCTCTCGGCGGTGGCCATTCACGCTGATTCGATGGCGGTCCGGCTGGTGCTCTTTTGCCTGTTCCTGGCCGGTTTTAGTTTTGTCGCCATTGTCTCTGTGGCCATCGTGAAATTTTTTACACCCTTTGCTTCTCCGGGTTGGGCTACCACGGTCATCACAGGTTTTGCATCTATCATCATGCAGTCTTTTCTGGTTTCCCTCCTCCTGCTTTTTGTGGTGCTTATGTACCGAACCCAGAAGTTGTTCATTCCGGCAAAAGACTTCCGGGATTATGTTTCATCCATCATAACAGAATAAATTATGAGGTCGGGCTGGTTGCGGAATGAAGGCTTGCTGCAAACCCTCTTTGTGCTGCTTGCTGCTGTAATTCTGGTTCTCAACCTGGGTTCTAAATTCATTCTTGCCGGAAGTTATATACCCGAACTGGGTGGCTTTGAGCGCAATGTGATCTGGGGAATTCAGCAGATTCTGGCGGGAAATCCATTGTACAGCAATCCGGATCTTCCGCCGTTTTCCTTGATTCAGTACATGCCGCTGTATTATTACCTCATGGCTTTCCTGGGAAAGGCGGCAGGAATTGAGGCCGGAGATGCGCACGCCGTTTATGCCCTGTGCCGTGGATTCAATCTTTTCATCAGCATGCTGCTTTGCTCCGGAATTTTCATCAGCCTGCGGCATACGTTCCGGAGCGCGTTTCTTCCTGCAGCCGGCTTTTCTGTTTTTGCCTTCCTGATGCTCCAGCCCTTTACACTGTCGGGAAGACCAGACATGCTGAAGAGCTTTTTTTTCCTGCTGCAGGTATTGCTGATCTGTTCCGGAAAATTCAGCCGTCTCCGTATTCAGATTCCCCTCAGCCTGCTGCTTTCCCTGCTCTGTTTCCTATGCAAGCAGGATGGTCTTACGGCATTTGCGGTTCTTCCGGCCGCCCTCTTTTTGGGAAGACAGTGGAAAGCGCTTATGGTTTATATCTTTTCCGCTACCGGATTGCTTGCCATTGTCCTCCTTTTGTTAGATAAAGCCTTTGCGGGAAATTTTTTCTCCAATGTGCTGGGGGCACTTCAGAATGGAATCAGCATATCCTGGTTCATGTCCGTTTTCAGCAATTTCTTTTTCAGCTATGCTTTTCTTTTTGCGCCTGCCCTGGTCCTTTCTTATGAATTTATTCAGGAGAAAAGCCTTCGGTTCAGGATAGCCGGTTCTGCCTTTCTGCTGGCTTTTTTTCCTCCCCTGCTTGCATCTCTGAAGTTTGGTTCTGGTCCCAATTATTTCCAGGAAGCGATTTTGCTCGCCTGTCTTTTTTACGGATTATCCTTTCATAAACTGGCAGAAAGCAGCTGGTTCCGCTTCCATGAAAGCCGTCGCTTGTTCCTGCTGTTTTTCTTTTTGCTCGCTACGGGAATGTCTTCCCTTCAGGCAGTTACTGGTCTTTTTCTGAATCAGGAAGAGCTCATCCGGGCAACCTATTTTGCGGAAGCAGATTTCTGCCGCCAGCTTGAAAGGGACTTTCCTGGTAAAAAGCTGATGCTGCTTACCGGACGGCAATGGGAAGACAATCTGAGTACGCTGCTGGCAGACCGCATCATCAATCCGAACCGGGATGTCAGCGCCCAGGTATTTGAAGGAAAAGACGGCAATGCACTACAGGCGCTGAGAGCGTATGTGATGAATTCATCCGATCTTATTCTCATTACCGATACCGGACAGAAACCGGGCTTCCCCGGCCTGGATTTTTCTGGTTATCATGTTGTGAAAAGCATTGGAGGCCGAAATCTCTGGATCAAAAACCAACCCTGATATTATTACGGCCGGGAATTCGGCTGTCTCCGGATTTTTGACAATACCCTACAGAAAGCATTTGCGCAATCTTGCTTCCCGCCTCAAAACAAGCCTAATTTGCTGCGGGTTTTGAAAGCCCGATGGAATGGATTCTGGAAACTTCGGGCACCTCGCCGTTATCATTGCCTTTACTTCCTGCCTTTACGGGATTTTTGCCTGCATCCTGAGCCTGGGAAAGGAAGGGAAAGAGCAGAATCTGGCCATGATGGCCGGCAAAATCAGTTTCTGGTCGCATGCCGTATCGGTAATGGCAGTGGTTTCTGCTCTTTTCTACATCATTTACAGTCATCAGTACCAGTACCATTACGCCTGGAGTCATTCCAGTTCCCGGCTGCCGGTTTATTACATGATTTCCTGTTTCTGGGAAGGGCAGGAGGGGAGCTTCCTGCTATGGATTTTCTGGCATATGGTCCTTGGCTTTTTCTTGCTCCGTGCAAAAAAAGAATGGCGTGCCCAGCTCTGGATTGTCTTCTTTTCTGTTCAGGCTTTTCTGCTTTCCATGCTTCTCGGGGTTGAAATTCCAGGCTGGGCGGCTAAAATCGGAAGTTCGCCTTTCGTCCTTCTCAGAGAGGTACAGAAAGATGCTCCGGTTTTTTTGATTAATCCCAATTATGTTCCGGAGGATGGCCGCGGCCTTAATCCGCTGCTGCAGAATTACTGGATGGTCATTCACCCGCCGACATTATTCCTGGGCTTTGCCCTCACCCTCATTCCCTTCTGCTATGCCATTGCTGCACTCTGGACCAGGCGCTATACCGAATGGGTAAAGCCTGCCCTTGCCTGGACAAGTCTGGCAGCGGCCGTAATGGGGGTAGGCATTGCCATGGGTGCCTACTGGGCCTATGAAACCCTCAATTTCGGCGGCTACTGGAACTGGGATCCCGTAGAAAATGCCGTGTACATTCCCTGGCTGATTCTCGTGGCGGCCTTGCATGTGCTGCTTCTTTTTCAGACGAAAAAAACCGGCATCGGAACCGCCTTTATTCTGGTCATTGCCGCCTTTGTTCTTGTTTTATACGCCACTTTTCTCACCCGAAGCGGAATTCTCGGCAATGCCTCGGTACATTCTTTTACCGACCTGGGCCTGTCAGGGCAACTCATGCTCTACCTTCTCGCCTATCTCGCAGGTTCGGCAGTACTGCTTTCAATTCGCTGGAAGGAAATTCCGCACAGCCCGGCAGAGACCGAAATCTGGTCCAAGGAATTCTGGGTTTCTACCGGCGTGCTACTGCTTTGCCTTGCTTCTTTTCAGGTACTGGCGAGTACCTCCATTCCGGTTTATAATGCCATTGCCAAAGCATTCGGAGGCGACCTCAATATGGCACCGCCCTCTGACCCGCTTACCCACTATTCATACTGGCAGATGGCATTTTTCATGCTCATCACCGTATTCACCGGGATCGGGCAGTTCTTTTTCTGGCAGGGAAAGTCAACCCGGGAAATTGTCAGGAAACTGAGCATTCCGCTCAATATTTCCCTGCTGCTTTCCATTGCATTGATTGTCCTCACGGAGGTAAACGATTGGGAACTCATCCTTTTTCTTGCCTTCAGTCTGTTCGGCCTCGCTGCCAATACCCAGATGCTCTTTAGCATGCTCAGGCAAAAGCCTGCACTAAGCGGAGGAGCGCTGGCCCATGTTGGGCTGGCATTGGTGCTGATTGGCATTCTATACTCTGCCGGCTACAGCAAGGTGGTTTCGGTGAATACCAGCGGCCGGGTGTACCGCAAGGATTTCAGCGAGGAAATGAACCGCGACAACCTTTACATGGCCCGCCATGAAACCGTCAAAATGGGACCTTTGTCCATGGTATACAAGGGGCCGCGTTCCGAACTCAAATCAGGCGAATTCATCCGGAAGGACATCCTGATGCCGCTGGAAAATCAGGACAGGGCAGTTCTTGCAGATTCCGTACTCCTCAAAGGTGGCTGGAAAAAGGCCGGCGACACCCTCGATTACTACCCGGAAAATACCTACTATGAAATTACCGTCAGCGACAGCAGCGGCAAAACATTCAAACTGCATCCCCGGGCTCAGGTAAACCCCAACATGGGCCTCATTGCCTCGCCGGATATCCGGAAATCCTTTAGCCGCGACCTGTACACCCACGTTTCTTCCATTCCGGATCCGGAAGAAGAAATCAGTTTTTCAGAGCCGGAGACTCATACCGTACACATGGGTGATACTTTTTTTGCAGGAGACCGGGTGGCAATTTTGGAAAAAGTTCGTCC
>Ga0209972_10003837_pt1 | contig 11612 bp, 15 predicted proteins | sample NOAtaG_7_FD_187302 | JGI IMG/M metagenome (GOLD analysis project Ga0209972, IMG submission 187302) | Freshwater lake microbial communities from Lake Erie, under a cyanobacterial bloom - NOAA_Erie_Diel1S_2200h metaG (SPAdes) (version 2) | ecosystem: Environmental > Aquatic > Freshwater > Lake ...
GGAGATGTTGAAAGGAACCAAATACGAGGACACTAAACTTTTAGGGTGTGTTGTTGTATTATTAAAGGAGAGTGGAGACTATGTAGAGTATAAAGTACCCCAAGATGTTGTGAACATTATAATGGGGATGAACATGAAAGATTACTTGAAAAAATGAGTTTGAAATACCCTGAAATATACAATATATCTGAGATCGACAAATGGATCAGTACCTACGTCAGAAAAGAATTAGTAACAACTGAGTGGGACTTGATTTCAAATGAGGTCGCTCAAGATGTATATCAGATTCCATTTTTTACAGAGGAGTTTTGTGATAAGTTGGTTGAAAATTCAATTGGAGAAAAGGGTCAACAGATTACACTTTGGGGTCACGAAGCAGAGGAGATAGGTATTAATGATTCAATACATGAAGTTATAAAAAATCTTTTCGTAAACAAGTTAGTTCATGCTTTTTATCATCACTGGTCAATAGACTTACCTACATTCCAAAGGTTAGAACTTGTCAACAGATATTTCCGACTACAAAAAAACCAAGACCTAAGACCAAGACATGACTCATCGATCATAACCTGTTATATTAAGTTGGACTCGGATTCAGAAGGAGGAGAACTATACTTCCCTAAGCACAACTACACACTCAAACCAAAACAAGGACACATATATTTCTTTCCTGGTAGAGTTACCCATAGGTATGGGATTAACTTTATCAAATCAGGAATAAACAATTCTCTTTTTATTTATATCACTGACTAATGGCAAGATTATATCCTGAATTGTTTCAATATTTTGAAGATCCAAACGAATGGAAACTCAGATTCTTAACACCTGAACTGAGAAGTAAACGTTGGGAACAATATGTTAAGGAAGAGATTCCAAACGTATACACGATACCTGCATTCACCGATGAATTCTGTGATAAGATCATTGAGGAAGGTGAAGCTTCAAATTCATGGACCTTTAATAGACATCAAAACTATCCTACAACTGATATGTTATTGTCTGTTTTAGGATTACAAGAAACTTACGTAGAAATATTGAAAGAATATTTTTGGGATATTGCGGTAGACAAGTTTCAATTAGAAGAAGATTATTGGAAAAATCTTGAAGCGGAAAATTTTTTGGCTAGATATCAACCATTCGGACAATATCACCTTTCACTTCATCACGATTGGTCCCAAATCACAACAGTGGTTACTTTGAACGAAGACTTCACAGGAGGAGGTACTTTCTTCTCAAAACAAAAAGTAAGACTTCAAGGTAAGAAGGGGGAGATATCAATACATCCCGGTCAAGTCACACATAGACACGGTGGACTTCCCGTACTCTCAGGTCAGAGATATATTATAGTGTCTTTCTGTAGAATACCAAAAACAAAATAATATGGACTTACAAGTAATTTTACAAGTCGCAGAAGAAGTCTTAGCCTTGAAACCTGATGGGTTCGATGGAAATCCAAATGGATATGATCCAGCAATATTAGGGATCACAGATGACGGTCAATTAGTCTACTCCAAAGAAAAAATGGTTCAGATCTTGATGGAAACAGACAAAGAGATGAATGAAGAGGAGGCTTGGGAGTTTTTGGACTTCAATTGTTTCAACGCATACGTTGGTGATCAGACACCACTATTTGTGAACACTTATTAATTTTGAGTTTTCTATTTTTTTTCTTATCTTTAAATTAAAATATTTTTTATGGACATACAACAACCACGTATCAATATTCGTGAATGCCCAACTGTCAAATGTGAAAAGTGTGGGTCAATTTATTTCAAAGAAGCCCTTTATCTTAAATGGGTATCAAAATTACAAGGTGCTGCTCAGGATCAGCCAGTACCTTTTCCTGTCTACATGTGTATGAAATGTGACCATGTAAACGAAGGATATAACCCATTCGAGTCTGAGAACCCAAAAGTTGAAATTTAATTATGATTGAAAGAATAGTTCACTTCTCTGATTTACACATTCGTTTGTTTAAAGACCACGATCAGTATCGTCATGTACTTAAACAAGCCTTCAAAGAATGGGGTACGATTGCACCTGATAGAATTGTATTCACTGGTGATTTGGTTCATTCCAAAAATCAGATGACACCCGAACTAATCGAATTTGTTGCTTGGGTTTTAACCGAATGTTCCAAGATTGCAAAAACTATTGTAATCATTGGAAACCATGACTTCTTGGAGAACAACGTAACCCGTTTAGATGCTCTTACGCCAATTATAGATTCCCTTCAGAACGAAAATATAGTTTACTACAAAAACAGAGGTGTTTATGAGGATCAGAATATAAACTGGTGTGTTTATTCTTTGATGGATCACAACATTCCACCTGAAGTTGCGAAGTCTGATAAAAAGAACATAGGTCTGTTCCATGGACCTGTTCAAGGACTCTATACCGACATCGGGTACAAATTCGAAGATGGTTTCGATACTAACAAATTCAAAGGGTGTGATCTCGTTCTCTGTGGGGATATTCATAAGAGACAAATCTTTGACATTCCAAACGGTAAGAAGGCGTATATGATTGGATCTACAATTCAACAGAATTTTGGCGAGACTGTTAGGAAACACGGATATGGTGTGTATGAGGTTAGTAAAGACGAATATACGTTTGTAGACCTACCAAATAATAAACCGTTCTTATCTTTCTACATCAATTCAATCGATTGTTTGGTGGAGGGAACAGAAAAGTTGGTTAATTATTAATATGGAAGTTAAACTTAAACTGAGTAGTACTGAGCATAAAGATCTTACAAATTTTTGTAATCTGAATGACTTGCTCATCAGTGAAGTTGTCAAGAAATCCTTTACAACTGGATTCCATATTGAAAAGTACGGATTACTCAACAATGGAGAGGGTGAAGAAAAAATTGTCGAAAAAGAGGTTGAGGTTATCAAATACGTGGAGGTACCTACTGAAGTTGTTAAATATGTTGAGGTTCCCGTTGAAATAATCAAAGAGGTTGAGGTTATCAAAGAGATTGAAAAAGAAGTGATTAGGGAGGTACCTGTTGAAATCATAAAAGAGAAAGTGTTAAATGTTATTAAAGAAGTACCAGTAGAGAAGGTTGTGATTAAAGAGGTGGTGAAGGAAATTCCTGTCGAAAAAATTGTCACCAAAACTGAATATGTTAGTGACAACACTCAGATTAATGAGTTGTTGTTAAAAATACAACAACTTGAAGACACACCACCAAAGGTTATCGAAGTAATCAAAGAAATACCTGTTGACAAGGTAGTAATAAAAGAGGTGGTGAAGGAAGTACCTGTCGAGGTTATTGTCGAGAAGGAGGTGATAAAAGAAGTGGAGGTTGAGGTTATTGTGGAAAAGGAAGTTGAGAAGACTGTGGTGGATAACTCCAAAACTCAAATGTTACAAGAAACAATCCAAAAGATGAGAAATGATCTTATGGATAAGGATAAAAAGATAAAAGAACTTGAACAACAAAAAGATGCGTTAATTCAGTCTGACTTACAGAGAGGAGCCGTATATTTGCGTGGTTCAAATTTAAACGATACACTTTATAAATAATAAATTATGACACAACTATTAACATTCATGATCATGGCATACGGAATGTCAAACATTCTTGTATATGGATCAATCTTCAACGGACCGAGAGATTTCATCAGAAGAAAATCAGAAGATACTTTCAATTATCTTCAACCACAATATAAATTCCTAATTGACATGTTGGGTTGCATGATGTGTACATCAACATGGGTTGGATTCTTTTTCGGAATTTTTCTATATTCACCTGTACAACAAATTCTCGAGGTAACACCATGGATATCATGGTTCTTCGATGGTATGTTGGCATCAGGATCAGTATGGGCAATCAATTCAATAATCGAATGGTTTGAAGAAAACAGACCTAAATAAAATAACTCAAACAAAATAAAATGGCAAAGTCAAAAGTAAGAGGTGGTGCAAAGGCACACAACAAACGAGTTCAAGCTAGAAACAACAAAATCCAAGGTCAAAAAAATGCGATGCAGAGATTGTTCGAAGAATCTATGAGAGCGCAGATCGAGGAGATGAAAAAGAAAGATGAACTAGCAAGACAAAGCGGGGAAACCGAAAACGCATAAAATGGATTGGGATCTTTTCAATCCAAGACCAGATTTTAATTACACACACATGAAACATAAGATCGACGTTTCTCAACTTGAGAACCCTTATATTCAGGTGATTTGGGAAGACACGCCCGAGAACTTCACCCAAGAGAGAATCAAATCCGTAAAGCAATACTTTTACAAAAAGTATAATTCAACCAACGTGAATGTTATCACAAAGGTGAAAGCCACGGAAGAAGATCAACAGACAATAGATGTTTCAGTTAACATCATGGACAAAAACTATCAAAGAGAGTTGATCAAGAGTTATCTTGAATCAAAAGGTAATGATAGTGTCTACGATAAGGTGGTTGAAATTGATAACGCGGTTGAAAACTATCTCATTGCCAATGACCCTGAAATCAGTCCATTCAAAAGATGGTACATCAAAAAGATTGAATTCAGTAACTTCCTTTCATTCGGAGAAGATCAAGTATTGGACTTTGAAAAATGTAATGGTATCACTGTAGTTGAATCTGATCCTCCAAACTTTGGAGGTAAGACCGTTCTCACGGTGGACCTACTATTGTTCTTGTTTTTCAACACGACAACCAAGACAACGAAGGCAGAAGAAATCTTCAATAGATTCACTGATAAAAACAAGGTTACCGTCAAGGGTGAAATCTTAATTGATGGTGATGATTATATCATTGTAAGAACTATTGAGAGAAAGAAGTCCAAAGCAGGGGAATGGAATGTAAAAACAGAGTTGGATTTCTTCAAGAAACTTGCTGATGGTCAACTACAGAACTTCACCGGTGAACAAAGAAGAGAGACAGAGAACTTCATCAAAACATCTATTGGGGATATGGACGATTTCTTGATGACAATCGTTACCACAGCCTCAAATTTGGAGGATCTCATCGAATCCAAACCTACCGCTAGAGGACAGGTTCTTACGAGATTCTTGGGTCTTGAATTCCTTAAAAGAAAAGAAGAGGTCGGAAAAGAAATGTATTCCAACTTCTCCAAAGGGATGATATCAAATGTCTACAATACTGAGTCTTTGAAACAAGAAATTACTGATTCTAAGACTGAGATCGAGAATCTTAAATCACAAAGTGAAGAGGCTTCGAAATCAATCGAAGATGTAGACAAGAGATTACAAAAGGGACAAGAGTATAAGGACAACTTACTCAAGTCCAAATTCACTGACATTGATCAGGAGTTGGTGAGATTGAACCCTGATGTTATTAGGGGTGAGATCAATTCAAATAAACTCAGAATATCCAATCTGAAAGATACAATCAAAGGTATCAAGGTTGTTGAACCAAAAGAGTTTTATCATGAAGACCAACACGATGCGGTTCGTCAGGTTATCAAGTCTCGTTATGCTGAGCAAGTAACCTGTGAGAATAAGGTCGAAGAAATTGAGGACCTTATCAAGAAGTTTGGCGACGGTATTCAGTGTGAACACTGTGGTATCAAACTAATGGAGGCGGAGTTAACTAAGAAGAAGATTGGGGAACTCGAAGGGTACAAAAAGTTGGTTAAGGAGTTCGAAAAAGAAATTAAAGAACATGAAAAGAAGGAAGCTTCTTTTACACAACTGAAGAAGGACTTCGATGAGTATGAAAGAAACAAACTTATCAAACAAAAAGAAGAACTTGCTCTCGAATCACAATCACTCAAGTTAGAACAACTTGAAACCAAATTGAAGAACTACGAGTCAGTTCAGGAAAAGATCAAAAAGAACAATGAGATCGATTCTCAATTACTCAAGGCTAACATGAGGATTGATGATCTTATAACTGAGAAGAGAAATTATGAGAGGACTCAAAATCAGAACCAAATCAAGGTTGAACAACTCAATGAAAAGATTGAAAAGAACCAAGACCTAATTCTACAGATTGCTGAAGAGTTCGAGAAGGAGAAAATCTTTAAAGTATACTTAGAAGTTTTCGGTAAGAACGGTATTTCTAAAATCATAATGAAAACTATGATGCCGCTCATCAACCAAGAACTACAAAGACTTTTACAAGATTCTTGTTACTTCAATCTCGAGATCAGAATTAATGAAAAGAACGAGGTAGAGTTCATGATGATTGATAATTCAACAGGTATTGAGAAACTCATGGCTTCAGGATCTGGTTATGAAAGAACCATCGCAGCCATGGCACTCAGAGCAGTTTTATCCAAAATATGTTCACTTCCAAAACCAAACGTGATTGTGTGGGACGAGGTCTTCGGTAAGATTTCAAACGATAATTTGGAATTGGTCGGTGAATTTTTCATCAAGATTCGTGAGTACTTCGACAAAATCTTTGTAATTTCGCACAATCCACTAATCAACAACTGGGCTAATAACACAGTTAAGATCAAAAAGGTGGACAATATCTCAAAAGTATCACAATGACAAAAGAACAACTATTAGCGATTGTTGAAGAGGTGGAATCAAACCCTGTTCAACTTTTGGTTGACACACTAAACTTATTAAAGAACAAAGAGGGGTTTGAACAAGATCTACTTACACCAGGATTTATCAAAGAATGGATGGTATCTAAGATACTCGGACATTCATGTCATAAGACAAAACATGGTCCAGATGCAACATCTTTAGACGGTACAGAACATTACGAGTACCTATCTTGTAAGGAAGGGGGATCGTTTCAATTAGATAGGATCCACAAGGATAACCTACACAGAATTGAACGAAACAACGCTTTTTACTTTGCTCTATTCGATGAAAACGATGGTCTAAATTGTATTAAAATTTGGAAAGGAGACACTCCGACGGTACTTGCTGAGGCTCAAGAGAAGATATCAAGGATGTCCGAAAGCTCCAAGCACATCGGATTCTCAGAAGATTGGGTATCAACCAATTGCGAACTTGTTTACTCTGATCGAATTTTTACTTACGAAGAGTGGCATAGAAACAGAGACCTGATGGCAAAAAAACTTGAAAAAAAATAAAATAATTTTTGGCCGGTAAAATATGGGGGTGTATATTTGTATTCACAAAACACAACACATATGACAACTACCACCACCATTCCAGCAGTCAAAGTAAACCAAGATTCAGTACTTTCAAGTGACGTATTTTACGGATCTTTCGACACCACAGTAAACGGTAAAAGAATCACCGTTGGTGTTTCAAATCACATCAAAGACGTAAATAAGACCTATAAGTTTCGTTCAGCTGCTAAATGTAAGGCTGGTTTCGTAACCATCCATGACTTCGAAGATACACCAGCGGGTGCTATCCTCTCTTGGAAAAAGAACTCACTTGTTAACTTACAAGTTTTGGTTGAGTATACAGATGGTGGATCACTTTGGGTTAACGTTTACACAACCAAAGGATCAAAGTGGTACGGTATCGACCGTGGATTTCTTGAGGTGATGACCGTGGGAGCAATGAGACAATCATTCCCTGACATGTGTGACATGAAGTTGTGGGAGTATGTCGGAGCCAAAACATGGGCAGACAAAGCCTTCACACAGAACTAAAAAATATTTGGGAGATCCAATCGGATCTCCTATTTTTGTGTTCTAAATAAGAAAACATGTCAAACTCTAACAAATTATCAGAAAGTCTTCGGGGTAACATCAAAAATATTGAGTCACATTTTCAAGATGTTACAATTAAGGATGTTATTTTTGCACTTTTAGTTTTATTAAGGCAAAAATATCCAAATCTGAAATTCGGATTTGAAAAGAAAAAAATGTTAAGAACTATTGAAAAATTAGTCAATGGGGAAAACTATACGACTTCAGATAAATCTTTTATTACACCTGACGGAGGATTTATTTGGGTTATAATAGGAGGGATGAAATATTATGTTTTGGTTTCCGAACAAAAAAGACAAGGAACAAATGATAAATTATTTTTATTAGGGAAACCACCACAAGCCTGTGGAAATGCGGTTGAAAGATTTCCAAAAAATAAAAAATTATTTGACCTCATATTCATGAACGAGGATATAAATCCAACCGTTGCATTTTTTCAAGGATGTGATTTCTTTGATGAAGAAACAACAATTGGAGATAGAGTAAGAAGTTTCATGGATTTCCAGCCTCAAAATACTATAAATTTGTATTGGACTAAGTTAAACGAAAAAAAATATGTCGGCGGTTCATATTTTATGAGAGGTCATTCGATGAAAGAAAAACCTGGCACAAGTGATTGGACTTTTGAAGAAATGTTATCTATCTTATTAGAGATATCAACTAAAGCCACAGATTACTATTTATCAAAATATGGAAAATCCTAAATATCTTTCTGAACAACTTATTACTTATATTGGTAACAAAAGAACATTACTACCATTCATAGGGGAATCGATTGAAACTATAAAAAAAAATCTCGGAAAAGATAAATTAATCACTTTTGACGGTTTCGCGGGATCAGGAGTAGTCTCCAGATTTTTAAAACAACACTCATCCAAGTTATATTCAAATGATTTAGAAAAATACTCTCATTTAATCACCAAATGTTTTCTGATTAATGAAAGTACAATAGATAGGAAATATATTGATGAAACAACAGGTTACCTTAACTCAAAAAAACTTTTAAATAGATCCCCTGGTATTATTGAAACATTGTACGCACCTAATGATACTCAGAATCCGCAAGATGGTGAGAGATGTTTCTATACAAAAGAAAATGCAAAAATTATTGATAACCTGAGGTTTTTAATTGACCTAATTTCTGATCCTAAGTATAGGGAAATATTTTTGTCATTATTGATTCAGAAAGCTTCTGTACATACAAATACATCAGGTGTTTTCAAAGGATTTTATAAATCTAAAGATACAGGTATAGGAAAGTTTGGAGGGGATGGAGAAAATGCTCTTTCGAGAATAAAAGGTGAAATAAACTTGGAACCTATAATTTTGAGCAATTACGAGTGTGAAAGCGAAGTTTTCAATAAAGACACCAATCAGGTTGTTAAATCTTTAGGGGATTTGGACGTTGCCTATTTTGATCCTCCCTATAATCAACATCCCTACGGATCAAATTATCATATGCTCAACACAATTTACGAGAATGTTGAACCAAAAAAAATCTCCAAAGTATCAGGTATTAGGGACGATTGGAACAAATCTGAATACAACAAAAGAGTAAATGCGGAAAATGCCATGAGAGATTTGATTGAAAACACTCAAGCTAAATATATTTTGGTTTCTTATAATAATGAGGGCATTATTTCAAACAACTCAATGACCGAAATATTGGGACAATATGGAAATGTTGAACTTAAAACCCGAACATACAACACATTCAGAGGGAGTAGGAACTTGAAAGAAAGAGAAAATAAAGTCATTGAACAACTATACGTCTTGAAAAAAAATTGACTTCTTCATTCATTATTTTTATAATTTATTTGATTGTTAAAGTATAGAACTTTTTCAAATCATTATTTTTATCACAAAAACGGCCTAAAGGAGGCCCGAAATAATTTTATGAGAAAATCTGGTTTCAAACAGAGCACTAAATCCATAGTGCAAAATTCAAAATCCAACGGTTTCACCTTGGAAACAGCTATCGCAGAATTAATAGACAATTCAATCGATGCCGGAGCTAAAAAAATCAAAGTAAAAAAATTACCTCAGAAAAACAGCCCAACAGATTCGAAGGGAAATTACTACACCTTTGTCATATCTGATGACGGTAAAGGTATGTCTTGTGAAAAATTACAGGATGTTGTATCAACCATGGGTTATGAAGAAACATATGAAGTTGATTCTATTTCCCACTTTGGAGAGGGTCTGAAAAAAGCTGCTTTACATCTGTGTGACCAAGGATGTATTACAGTAGTCTCCAATCACTCAGGGGTTGAAAGTAAAGTGATTGTTAAACCTCAATTTGACATTCCATTCGATGAACTTATCGAATATTATGAACCCAAACCTTCGAAGGCAAATAACGGTACAGAAATTACCATAACTAATGTTGTAGACACCGTCAACAATACTTCCACTATCAAATTTTTAGCGGCCACATATTATCCAGCTAAATTCAGAGATAAAGATTTCCAAATTCTATATTACGACCACCACGGGTCAGAAACAGATATAGAATTTTGTGACCCGATGTATCGTCGAAAAAGTGAAAAATATTTGAGAAAAATTGAATTTACTGAAGACGACGATAATTTTAAACCAATTGTCAACGGGGATTACGTTGAGACAACAGGATATCTTTTCAATACTGAAGAGTGGACTGAAAAAGATTTCAATTACTTTGATAAAAGAACTAAAGATTCTGGTTTTGTTAATAGTCGATCGGGATTATATGTTAGGTTAGGAGGTAGATACATTTCATTAGGTAATGGTTTTTTACCATCTTACCAAACCCAATATTACTACAATCGACTCAGAATCGAAGTTGAAATACCTAAAAGTTGTATAGACGCATTCGGGATTCAAGTGAATAAATCGGAATTCAAATTGAATCACGAAAACCCTTTACTATCAGAATGGATGAAATGTATTAAATATATTTGCGGAGAAGCACAAAAAGAAAAAAAAATCAGTAAAATTTCTGATAAAGAGGAACAAAATATAATCGAGGACAACAAAATTCTCAATAATTGGTATAAGAATAAAGGAAAAATCAAAAACCCACTTGAAAATGATGAAATAAAGAATACAATCCCTCAAGAAACATCTTTCCCCGATAAACCTGAAACTGAAAACACTAAAAATAGACCATCAGGATTAGTTTATGATAAAAATGTTATAGAATTCAGGTTTGTTGAATATGGAGAATTAGGTCCTAGGTACGAGGGTACAAGATCGGGAAAAAAAACAATAATTTCAATTAACCGAGCCCACCCCTACTATGAAAAAGTAATAAAAAAATTAGACGATTTTTCTCGAAGAGTTATATTCGCAGAATTTTATGAAAATTATCTATCTTCTACAATAGCTCAAGTAAATTATCCCGAAACAGATAAAAATATATTTCTCACTTTTTTTGGAAAAATTGACGAAAATTTCAGAAGAATTTGGGGTAGTTAAATCCTAAAGAGACTCATTTAATCATGAATATAACTCAAAGAAAGAAAAAAATTGTAGAGTCTTACCTTGATCTAAAATTCAAAAAATGCTCAATAACAATCGAAGAAAATATACATAATCAATCTAATGGGTTTTATCTGAAAGAAAGACATTACTATCTTTGCGATATTCAAGTATTATATTACTATGAAAGACCCGACAGCTTCAAGGTAGCCTTCGACTTCGATTTTTTTAGAGAACTAGAAAAATGGGTACCTTTAAGAGGGAAAAAACAAATATTCCGTGATTGGTTATTTTGCGACAAATTTCCCGATTTTGAATACAAAAACCTTTTGATGAAAAAATTCTCATATTATGGTGAAAAGAATATTACATAACAGGTGGTAAGAAGTTTCCACAATTCCATAATATTTATTATACAGAAATATCAATCCCATCCGCATCTCGCAAGAGTTATGTGATGGGATTTTTATTTATAAATCAATAAACAAAAAACAAATGAAAAAACACATTTTGTTATTCTTTGCTATG
>Ga0209972_10003841_pt1 | contig 11607 bp, 8 predicted proteins | sample NOAtaG_7_FD_187302 | JGI IMG/M metagenome (GOLD analysis project Ga0209972, IMG submission 187302) | Freshwater lake microbial communities from Lake Erie, under a cyanobacterial bloom - NOAA_Erie_Diel1S_2200h metaG (SPAdes) (version 2) | ecosystem: Environmental > Aquatic > Freshwater > Lake ...
CGACCGGGACCGCGACCGGGACCGCGACTGCGACTGCGACTGCGACTGCGACCGCGACTGCGACCGCGACCGCGACCGGACGCCGACTCGGCCGCGGCCTCGGCGAGAGGCAGCACTTCCCCGCCGAGCGCGCTCCGTGCCCTTCGTGATCGGGCCGACCCGTCACCGCGTTCACGGGGCGCCGTCGCTGCTCCCTTCCGGGCCGATGGCTTTGACATTTCGGCGCAGTGCCCTCAAGAGCCCCGTTCTTCCAGGGTCCTCGGGACTGCGAAGCAGAACGTGGGCGAACTGCGCGCAGACGAGGTGATGACGACGGCGGCGGCGAGCCGGGCGCTGGGCCTCGCCGCGGGGCGAGTTCCTCGCGGTCGAGCGAGAAGGGGCACATGACGAAGCACACCAAGGACCACTCCCTGGGGCACGGCGAGGAAGCAGCGGAGCCCGAGGTCGGCCTCCCTGCGGCGGCCGCCGAGGGCGGGCAGCACGCTGGCGGCGAGGCCGGCCCCAACGCTGCGCCGTTCCCGATCGTCGCCATCGGTGCTTCCGCAGGCGGTCTCGAGGCGCTGCACCAACTCTTGGCCCAGTTGCCAGCCAGCTCCGGCATGGGTTTCGTGGTGATCCAGCACCTCGACCCCGATCGGCCGAGCATGCTCACCCAGATCCTCGGCGGCCTCACCCGGCTCTCCGTCGTGGAGGCGAGCAGCGGCATGCGCGTGGAGCCGAATCGCGTCCACGTGATCCCGTCCGGGGCCGACTTGACGATTCAGCACGGGACGCTGGCGCTCGGCCGCCGGCAGACGACGGGCCGGCTCCACCTGCCCATCGACACCTTCTTTCGGTCGCTCGCCGAGGACGCGAAGGACCGAGCGATCGGCGTGGTGCTCTCGGGATCGGGCGCAGACGGAACCGAGGGGCTACGGGCGATCAAGGCCGAGGGCGGCATCGCCCTCGCACAGGAGCCGGAGTCGGCGCAGTTTCGCAGCATGCCCGAGCGGGCCATCGCCGCGGGGGTGGTGGACTTCCGCGGCCCCCCCGAGGGGATCGCCAACGAGCTCGTCCGGCTCATCCGCCATCCCTACGTCGTGGCCCCGCGCCCCGCCGAGAAGGAGGAAGAGCCGCCGGATAGCGGTGTGGACCGGGGGATCCAGAAGATCCTCAGGCTCGTCCGCGACCACGCCGGGTTCGACTTCACTGGCTACAAGCGCACCACGGTCATGCGGCGTATCGGTCGGCGCATGGCGCTCCGGCATACGGGCGCGCTCGGGGACTACGCCCGGGTCTTGCGCGACGATCCTGGCGAGTCGCGGGCGCTCGCGCAGGACATGCTGATCCACGTCACCTCGTTCTTCCGCGACCCGGAGGCGTTCGCTGCGCTGCAGGGGCAGGTCTTCGGGGAGCTGGCGCAGAGCAAGAAGGACGACGAGGCGATCCGGATCTGGGTGCCAGGCTGCTCGACGGGCGAGGAGGCGTACGGAGTCGTCATCTGCCTGCTCGAGGCCCTCGCCGGCCGGGAGAGGAACCTCTCCATCAAGGTATTCGGCACCGACCTGAGCGAGCGGGCCATCGACACCGCGCGTCGCGGCTTCTACACCGACGCGTCGCTTGCGGAGGTCTCGCCCGAGCGTCTGTCGCGCTTCTTCGAGCGGGTCGAGGGAGGCTACCGGGTCGGCAAGCAGGTCCGCGACCTGGTGGTCTTCGTGAAGCACGATGTCATCCACGATCCGCCCTTCGCCAAGCTCGACCTCATCAGCTGCCGCAACGTCCTCATCTACTTCGACGCCAAGCTGCAACGGCGCGTGATCCCGATGCTTCACTATTGCCTGGCCAAGCAGGGGCACCTGTTCCTCGGCAAGAGCGAGACGATCACGGGCTTCCGAGATCTGTTCGGACCCGTCGACAAGGAGAACCGGATCTTCGTCAAGCTGGGGGAGAGCACGCGGCTGGTGCATCCAGGTCCGGCCGGTCGCGAGGCCGAGGCGATCCTGACCGAGACGAGGCCCGCAGTGCGGCAGCAGCCCGCGCGCGAAGCGCAGCGGCAGGCCGATCACCTCCTCCTCTCGCGCTACGCGCCGCCGGGCGTCATCGTGAACGAGCGGCTGGACATCGTTCAGTTTCGCGGGCGAACCGGTGACTACCTCGAGCCGGCGCCCGGCCAGCCCCAGGCGAACGTGCTGAGGATGGCGCGCGAGGGACTGGCGGCTCACCTGCACGAGGCGATGGAGCGCGTACGGTCGGATGCCTCGACGGTGAGAAAGGAGGGGCTCCGTGTCAGGGTGGGCAGCGAGGTCCGCATCGTGAACCTCGAGGTCGTCCCCCTCGCGGCGGCTCCCGCCTCCTCGGAACGTCACTACCTCGTCCTGTTCGAAGAGCCCTTGACCCGCGAGTCTGCGGGCGAGCCCCGCGTCCCGCGTGTGGGAGAGGAGCAGCCGCCCAGCGAGCACGTGGCGGCGGAGGCCGAGCGGCTGAAGTCCGAGCTCTTCGCGACCAAGGACTACCTGCAGTCGCTCCTCTCGGAGCAGCAGTCGAGCAACGACGAGCTCGCGACCGCCAACGACGAACTGGTCGCCGCCAACGAAGAACTGCAGAGCACGAACGAGGAGCTCCAGAGTGCCAAGGAGGAGCTGCAGTCCACCAACGAGGAGCTGGGCACGGTCAACGATCAGCTCCGCAGCCGCAACCACGAGCTCGACGAGGTCGCCAGCGACCTCCTCAACATCCTCGCCAGCGTCGAGATGCCCGTCATCATCGTGGATCTCGGGCTGCGCGTGCGGCGCTTCACGCCCGCGGTGAGAGGCATCGCGGGGTTCATCCCGGAGGACGTCGGCAGGCCCATCGACGACCTCAAGCTCAAGGTGCAGGTGGATGATCTCCCGCTCAAGATCCGCGACGTCATCGAGAGCTTGGCGCCCAAGGAGTGGGAGGTTCGGGACCAGGAAGGGCGCTGGTTCCGCATGCAGATCCGGCCTTACCGCACGACCGACAACCGCCTCGATGGGGCGGTTCTTTCGTTCGTCGATGTGAACGTCCTGAGAAGCGCCGTCCAGAAGGCCGAGGTCGCACGCGACTACGTTCGGAGCATCGTCGAGACCGTGACCACGGCCTTGGTGGTACTCGACGACGACCTGCGTGTGGTCTCGGCCAACGAGGCCTTCTACGCGATGTTCCCGCTGGCCGCCCGGGCCGACACGGACAAGAGCCTCGCCGAGTTCGGCGAGGGCTTGTTCGAGGAGCCCGCGGTCCATCGCGCGCTCGAGGACACCCTCGCCCGGGACACCCCCTTCTCCGCGCTCGAGGTCACGAGGCAGACGCCACACTCCGCTCGGCAGGTCCTTTCGCTGACCGGCCGTTCCCTTCGCTGGGGTGGAGGCGCCAAGATGGTGCTGCTCGCCATCGACAACGTCACCGAACTGCGGGCGCTCGAGGCAGAGCGGACCCTGCTTCTCTCCGCCGAGAAGGAGGCCAGGCTCGAGGCGGACCGCGCCAACCGCGCCAAAGACCTCTTCCTCGCCACGCTCTCGCACGAGCTGCGCACGCCGCTCTCCTCGATCCTCATGTCGGCGCAGCTTCTCCGGAGGGTGGCCGGCGAGGACCGGCGCATCGAGCGCGCCACCGCGTCCATCGAACGGTCCGTCCACGCACAGTCCAAGCTCATCGACGACCTGCTCGACATCTCGCGCATCGTGTCGGGCAAGCTCCTTCTCGAGCTCGGAGCGGTCGACCTCGCCGCGGTCGTCCACGACGCGGCGGACGCCGTACGGCCATCGGCCGGCGCCAAGGGCTTGCAGCTCGACCTCACCATCGATGACGGGGTCGGCTCCGTCTACGGCGATGCGCCGCGCCTGCTGCAGGTCGTGAACAACCTGCTGACCAACGCCATCAAGTTCACCCCACGCGGCGGCCGCGTCGCGGTGCAGCTGAAGCGGATCGAAGGGGAACGGGCGGAGCTCACGGTCACCGACACGGGCATTGGCATCCGCCCCGAGGTCCTGCCGCACATCTTCTCCAGGTTCGTGCAGGCGGACAGCACGGTCACGAGAATGTACGGCGGCCTCGGCCTCGGGCTTTCCATCGTGCGCCACCTCGTCGAAGCCCACGGCGGACAGGTGAGCGCCGAGAGCCCGAGCGACGGAAGTGGGTCCACCTTCCGCGTGGTGCTTCCGATCGGGAAGGCCGTCCGGGCGAGACCCTTCGGTGCACCCTCGACCGTCGTTTTGGGCATCGACGGGGTGCACGTCCTCCTCATCGAGGATGATGAGGACACGCGGGAGGCCTACGCCAACATGCTCACCGAGTGCGGAGCCGCCGTCCGTGCGGTGCCATCGGCGGCAGCTGGGCTCGCCGCCCTCGAGGAATTCAGGCCGCAGGTGATCCTCTCGGACATCGCGATGCCCGGGGAAGACGGCTTCGCCTTCATGGAGAAGGTGCGGCGCCTCGCGCCCGAGCGGGGCGGCCAGGTGCCGGCCGCGGCGCTCACCGCGCTCGCCAGCGAGGAGGACCGCCAGCGTGTCCTGCAGGCCGGCTTTCAGATGCACCTGCCCAAGCCGGTCGGCGCTGCGCGCCTGGTGGAAGTCGTGAGGACGCTCGCCGATTGGAAACCGCCGGAGAGCAAGCCCGAGCAGGCCCGGTAGCGGCAGCGACGGAGCCCGGACACGCTCCGCCGGGCCCGCGGGAAGGCGAGCGCGTCGGGCGCGCGGTCGTTCGCCCCCGCGCCCGCCTCCGCTCAGCGCGGCGTGCAGAGCCTGGGGGACTCGAGGCGGAGCGTGGGCGCGCTGCGGAGGACGCCGGTGACCTCGATGGGCTGATCGCGCGCGTCGAGCCGGCAGCAGGCGCAGTCTTCGCTCGTCCCGACACAGCCGAAGGGGCCGCTGGGGGTGGCCTCGCCGAGGTAGAGGATGGGGTCCTCCCGGCCAGCCTCGGCGAGGATCACGACCTGCCCGCTGCACATCGGCTCGCAGCCGTCGCTGCCCGTGCGGTAGGCGCAGCCGAAGACCTGGTGCAGCACACCTCGCACCGTGACGGTCTGGCCGTCGAGCGCGGCCGCCTCCGCGACGACGTCGGCGAAGGGAAGCGCGGCCGACTCGCCCGCGCACGCGCGGATCGGACGCGGCCGGCTGGGGCAGCGGCAGCGCTGCGCGGTGAGCGCACCTGGGATCGCCGAGCAGACGAGCAGCGCGAGCAGCGCGGAGAGATGCAACGCGCGGAGCAGGACAGGGCGGGCCGACATGGAGAGAGGGTACCAGAGGCGGGGGCTGGGGTTGGGGAGGCGACCGAGACCGCGTCCGAGGCCGCTACTGAGACAGCGACCGGGGCCGATGCTGCGACCGCGACCGCGACCGCGACCGGGGCCGATGCTGCGACCGCGACCGCGACCGCGACCGCGACCGGAGCCGTGACCGCGACCCGCACGCCGATGCCGACGCCGATGCCGACGCTGACGCCGACGCCGACGCCGACGCGGCCCCGGACGCCACCGTGAGGCGCACGCGCGAGGCCGTGCGCCGCTGGGCCGCGCTCGGAACGACGACCGCGGCTCAGCGGAACAGCCGGCCTTCGTGGAGCTCTTGGGCGAACTCCAGCGCGCCGAGGATGTCGATTCCGCCCTCGGCGCGCTCGCGGCCGCGGCCGCTGGTGACGAGCACGCGGCGCACGAGGCCCGGCAACCCGCCGATCGCGCGCAGTCCGGTGAGGTGGTCCTCGCGGGGCTCGCGGGTCGCCTTCACCTCGATCGCGACGTGCTCGCCGCCCGCGCTGAGCACGAAGTCGACCTCGGTCTTGCCGCGCGCGGGAGACCAGTAGGCGAGCTCGCCCGGTGGGAGCCGGCCGAGGTCGCGGTAGGCGCGGAGCAGGCCATGCACCCAGCCCTCGAAGAGCGCGCCGCGCTCCTCCCCGGTCGGCGGTCCGCTCGCCCCGCGGAGCGCTCGCACGATCCCCGCGTCGAACCAGAAGAGCTTGGGGTGCGCGCGCTCCCGCACCCGCAGGCGGGCGGCGAACGCGGGCAGCCGCGCCGCGAGGAGGGTGTCCTCGAGCACCGAGAGGTAGTCGTCGATGGTGGTGCGGGCCGCGCCCGCGTCGCGGCTCAGCGAGGACACGCTGAGGACCTGTCCGTGGAGCAGCGCCGCGATCGGCAGGAAGCGAGCGAAGGCCGGCAGGTTCCGCACGAGCGCTTCGTGCTGGATCTCTTCACGCAGGTACAGCTGCACGTAGGCGGCGAGGGTCGCGTCGCGGTCCGCCGCGGTCCACACGAGCGGGACGGTGCCGAAGCGGAGCGCGTCGTCGAGGTCGAAGTCGGCGCCGAGCTCGGCCGGCAGGAACGGGTGCATGGTGCGGGTCAGCGCCCGGCCGCCGAGGAGGTTCACGCCGCTGCGGCGGAGCTTCCGTACGCTCGATCCGGTGAGCGCGAAGGTGAGCCCGCGAAGCTCGATCTGTCGGTGCACCTCGTGGAGCAGCGAGGGCAGCCGTTGCACCTCGTCGATCACGACGGACTCGCCCGCCGGCCGCGCGTCGAGCTCCCGGCCGAGCGCGCCTGCATCGCGCAGGTAGCGCTGAAAGCGCGCCTCCTCGAGCAGGTCGATCCAGTGGGCGGCCCGAAACCGCTCGCGGAGCCAGGTGGTCTTGCCGCTGCCGCGCGGGCCCCAGAGAAAGAAGCTCTGCGCGGGGGCGGTGAGCACGCGTGCATAGCTCGCCATCATATTGCGGCGCATTCTGACGGCGAGCTATGCAGAGTCAATAAGCGATGGAAGATATGGGAGAAAGTGCGATCCCCGCAGCCGAGGCGGCCCGCTCGCCGTGCTCCCGGCGGTCGAGGCCGTCGCGCTCCGACCCGACCCAGGCGGGGCGGTCTCGGAATCGATGGTGGCCAAGTAGTACTTGGGCGGGACGGTCTGCCGACCGCTGGTTCCAAGTTCTACTTGGGCGGGACGGTCTGCCGACGGCACGGGCCGGCTCACTCCGCGGCGTCGGCCTCGATGGGCAGGAGCGCGCCTTCGTCCTTCTTGGCGCGCGGGCCGCGGGGCTTGCGGAGCTTCGGGGCCTCCGCGGTCGTCCGCGGCGCGTCGAGGGATGCGAGCACCTCTCCGACCTCGGGATGCGCGAGGGCGTAGACGCGCGCGTAGGCCAGGGCCTGCTCGGCGCTGCGGGCGAGGCGGGCCGAGGCCTCGCGGGTGCGCAGGCGGGCCGCCTCGAGCTCGCGCTCGAGCTGCTCGACCTCGAGCTGCGCGTCGCTCGCCGCCGCGGCTTCGTCCTCGAGCCGCTGCCGGTCGAGCTCGGGGAACCGCACCTCGGCGAGGGCGTCGCGAAACACCGCGAGCACGTCGCGGCAGAAGGGGGAGACGGGATCGAACTGGGGGCGCTCGCTCATGGAAACCTCCGAACTGAGTATCCGTTCAGTATCAGTGGGACGCGCCGTTTTCAAGGCGCATCTTGCGCGTGCGCGCGCCGATGTTCTGCGGGTGACCGTCGCGGGCGAATCGGCTACGCCGCCGAGATGGCGCGCAGAGACCGCATCTCGGGCCGCACGGAAGCCCAGGTGCTCGGGGGCGAGGCGCTTCGGCTCAAGCGGTACCTCGAGCGGCGCGCGCCCGGCGCGTTCCCCGATGGCGCCGCGGCCTACGGCTCCCCCGTCGAGGCCAACGAGGGCTACGTCGCGCAGCGGATGCTGCTCGAGGTTCTGGCGCGTGCTGCGCGCCAGCTCGGGCCCGCGGTCGGCGTCGAGTTCGGCCGCGAGATCCGCTGTGCTGATCTCGGGCTCTACGGCTTCGTCATCCAGACGGCGCCCACGCTGCACGAGGGGCTGCGGCGTGCCGTGCGGTTCCAGCGCCTCGTCGTCACCTGGGGCCAGTTCTCCATGCGGCGGGAGCCGCGATCGAGCTGGTTCGCCTGGAACCGTCCACCACTCTCCGACGCAGAGATGCTCGGCGCGCGGGTGGTCTCGGAGATCGTGCTCACCGAGCACGTCGCGATGTTCCGCGAGCTGGAGCGCAGCGCCACCCCACTCCGGGTGAGGTTCATGCACGGCGCGCCGCGGCCATCGCGCGTGCACGCCAGCTTCTTCGCCTGTCCCATCGAGTGGGGCGCGCACGAAATCGCGGTCGAGTGGTCGCGTGAGCCGCTCGACGCGAGAAGGCCGGTGGACGCGTCACTCGATGCATTCCTCCTGCACGAGGCCGAGCGGCGGCTTGCAGCGCTGCCCTCGGTCGGCGCGCTCGAGGAGATCGAGCAGGCGATCGCACGTGCGCTCCTCGAGGGCCAGCCGTCGCTCGAGCCGATCGCCTCGACGCTGGGCCACACCCCGCGCTCGCTGCGCCACGTCCTCACGGGGCACCACGTGACGTTTCGAGGGCTGGTGGACCGCGTCCGCGCGGCGCGTTCGCGCGAACTCATCGCGAGCGGGCTGTCCCTCACCGAGACCGCGGCCCGGCTCGGCTACTCCGAGCTCAGCGCGCTGAGCCGCGCGCTGCGGCGCTGGGGCGTGGGCCAGCCCTGAGCGTGTTCCGCTCCCCGGGCGCGTCGCGGCGAGTGCTGAGCTGCCGCGGCCGGCGCGACCGACGACGGGCCGCGCGGGTCGGGTCAACCGGAATGTCCCGCCGGTCAAGTCGGTCGCGCGCACCGCGACCACGCTCGCGATCATGCGCGACACCAGGACCCATCTGTTCCTTTGCCCGTTCCTCCTGCTCACTCCAGTCGCGGTCTGCGCCCAGCCCCCCGTCGAGGAGACCGCATCGATCGACGAGGACGACGGAGCCTGGGCCGAGATGTCCCACCCCGAGCTCGCGCTCCTCACGGGGCTGATCCAGCCGCTCCTGCTCGGGGGCGGCAACCTCGAACTCGACCTGTACTGGGGCCGGCTCGTCATCGGCTACTCCCACGGCTTTCTCCTGAACCTGCAGGGCGACACCGTCGTGGGCGAGGCCGCGCAACAGGGTCTTGCCTTTCACCTCCCGTACAGCACCGGCCTCAGCGTGGGCTATCGGTTCCTGCCCTGGCTCGACGCACGCCTCGAGGGAAAGGTCCACCGCTTCGAGGTGCGGGACGAGGGAACGGGGACGCCGCGCTTCGACTACACGACCGTGACGCTCGGGGTCGGGGTGTACGCGCAGTACCACCCGTTTCGAGACTTCGGCGTGCAGGCCGACGAATGGCTCGGTGGCTTCCTCATCCTCTGCAGCGTGCGCTACTGGCCGAACCTCTGGACGAGCCTCCCGAACGACGAGATCGACTACGACCATCCGCTCCTCGGCGAGGTCGAGCACCACGCCGCCAACATCGGCATCGCCAACACGCCGCTCATCGTGAACGTCTCGGTGGGCTACAGCGTGACGTTCTAGCCATCTTCCGCGCGCTGCTTCCGTGTTCGTCACCGGCGTACCCGGGCCCGGGCGTGCACACGGGCGCAGGCGCCGGCCGCCGCTCGCCTGACGGTTCGAGGCGCGGAGAGCAGGATTCGGGTTCAGGACGCGGCAGGCCGTCCCGTATGCTTCGCGCGATGCCCCGCTCCTTCGAGTTCTGGTTCGACTACTCCTGTCCCTACGCCTACCTCGGCTCGGAGACGGTCGAGGCGCTGGCCCGCCGCGCGGGGGCGGAGTTCACCTGGCGGCCCTTCCTGCTCGGCGGCGTGTTCCGCGCGGTGGGCACGCCGCAGAAGCTCTCGGCCACGCTCTCGGCCCCGAAGGCGGCGCACAACGCGGCGGATCTGCTGCGGTGGGCCGAGCTCGAGGGCGTGCCGCTCCGCATGCCCGAGGGGCACCCACTCCGCACCGTCGAGGCGCTCCGCGCGACGCTGCTCACCGGCTGCGATCCGAAGGTCATCCACGGCTTCTTCCGCGCCTACTGGGAGCACGGCGAGGCCATCTCCAGCGAGCCGACGCTGCGCCGGGTGCTCGCCGAGGCCGGCCACGATCCCGCCGCGATCCTGCCGCGGCTGAGCGAGGCCAAGGACGAGCTCGTGCGGCGCACCGACGAGGCGCTCGACAAGGGCGTGTTCGGCGCGCCGGCCTACGTCGTGGACGGTGAGCTCTTCTGGGGCCAGGACCGCATGCACCTCGTCGAGGCGCAGCTCACTGGCCGCGCCGTGCCGCTGCCCGGCGCGCCGAGCGTGGCCGCGCCGCCGTCCACGCCGCGCACGCTGGAGGTCTTCTTCGACTTCTCCTCGCCCTTCGCCTACCTCGGCGCGGGCCAGGTCGAGGCGCTCGCGGCGCGCACCGGGGCGCAGGTGGTGTGGCGGCCGCTGCTGCTCGGCGGGCTCTTTCGCAGCATCGGGCAGGCCGACGTGCCGCTCTTCACCTTCTCCGAGGCCAAGCAGCGCTTCGTGGGCCGGGACCTCGAGCGCTGGGCGGCGTACTGGGGCGTGCCGTTCCGGTTTCCCACGCGCTTTCCGATCAGCTCGGTGAAGGCGCTCCGGGCCTACCTCGCGCTGCCCGAGGCCCGGCGCGGGGCGTTCCGCGACGCGGTGTTCCGCGCCTACTGGGCCGAGGACCGCGACATCGCCGACGACGCGGTGCTGCGCGAACTCGCGGGCGGATCGCTCGAGGGCAGCGAGGCGCTCGAGATCAAGCACGCGCTCCGCGCCGCCACCGAGGAGGCCGCCGGCCGCGGGGTCTTCGGCGTGCCGACCTTCGTCGTCGACGGCGAGCTCTTCTGGGGCCAGGACCGGCTCGGCCTCGTCGAGCGCGCGCTCGTCCGCTGACGTCGCGACCGATCGCTGCGCTCGCCCTCCGGCGGGCCCGACCCGCAGCGCGCCTCCGAGCGAGCGCCCCGGTCAGCAGCGAACGAAGAGGAGCGCGACGAAGGCGGCCGATGCGACGAGGGTCGTGCCCGCGACGACGAGGGCGATGCGGCGCTGCCGCTGCTGCGCCGACGCCATGACCTCCTGCAATCCGCTCCGCAGCTCGTTCGCGGCCAGCACCTGCGGCGCGACGTGGTCCGAGACGAGCAGCTCGCCGCGGCAATGTCCGCAGGCGAAGCTCCGCACGGCGGGATCCCGCGGCAAGGGCACGCTCGCCCCGCAGTGCGTGCAGCGCACGCCCCGCTCGAGCTTCGCTGCGTGATCGGCCCGGCCCTGCATCAGCCCCTGCGCCGCGGCGGCGAGGCGGTCGAGCTCGTAGGGCGTGATGGGCTGCTCCTTCTGGCACGCCGCGCAGTGCGCGATGCGCGTCTCGCCGCGGGGCACGGCGAGCACCGCCACCGCGCCGCAGAGCTTGCAGGCGACGGGCGCGCTACCGAAGGTCGCGGTCATGCTCGTGCCTCGAATGCTGCGTTCATCCGAGCGAGTGTGTCGGCCCTGCCGCGCCTCGGCACGCCGGAGAAGGACCCGGCGGGCGTGCGCTCGCCCTCGCACCTGTCGCGCGCCCGGGTCCGTGGCACGCTCGCGCGATGTCGCAGGTCTCCGGCACGGTCCATCCCCGCTTCGCTCCGGTGCGGGACGAGCTCGTGCGGCTCTTCGCCGCAGGTCATGAGCAGGGCGCCTCGCTCGCGGTGTGGCAGCGCGGCGAGCTGGTCGTCGACCTCTGGGGCGGCGTCGCCGACGAGGCCGGCCTCCGACCTTTCGGCGCCGACGCGCTCGTCACGATGTTCTCCGCGACCAAGGGGATGGTCGCGCTGTGCTTCTCGATGCTC
>Ga0209972_10003845_pt1 | contig 11600 bp, 10 predicted proteins | sample NOAtaG_7_FD_187302 | JGI IMG/M metagenome (GOLD analysis project Ga0209972, IMG submission 187302) | Freshwater lake microbial communities from Lake Erie, under a cyanobacterial bloom - NOAA_Erie_Diel1S_2200h metaG (SPAdes) (version 2) | ecosystem: Environmental > Aquatic > Freshwater > Lake ...
GCGATCGCGGTCGAGATGGACGTGACCGATCCTGCGTCCGTCCGGCGCGCGGTCGAGCAGGCGGAGCGCGAGCTCGGGCGGCTCGACATCCTGGTCAACAACGCCGGCATCACGGCCAGCTCGCGCTTCCTCGAGACATCCGAGGAGGAATGGCGCGCCGTCCTCGATACCGACCTGACCGGGCTGATGCGCGTCGGCCAGGAGGCGGCGCGGCGCATGGCGGCGCGCGGCGAGGGCGGCGCCATCCTCAACGTCGCGTCCATCCTCGGCGTGAGGCCGGCGCCGCAGGTCGCCGCCTATTCGGCGGCGAAGGCGGCGGCGATCAGCCTGACGCAGTCCATGGCGCTCGAGCTCGCCCGCCATCGCATCCGCGTGAACGCGCTCGCGCCGGGCTACATCGAGACCGACCTGAACGCCGCCTTCCTGCGCAGCCCCGCCGGCGAGGCGCTCGCGAGGCGGGTGCCGATGCGTCGCTTCGGCCAGGCCGAGGACCTCGACGGCGCCGTGCTCCTGCTGGTATCCGATGCGGGCCGCTTCATCACCGGGGTGACGCTGCCCGTGGATGGCGGCCACCTGCTGAGCTTCGTCTAGGCCATCGACACCGAGGAGAACGCCATGATCGTCGACGTGCGCACCTACACGCTCCATCCAGGCAGCCTCGGCGCCTTCTTCAAGCTCTACGAGGGCGAGGGCTTCGGCATCCAGACGCGCCACCTGGGCCAGCCGCTCGGCTACTACTTCGTCGACATCGGCCCGCAGAACCGCATCGTGCACCTCTGGGGCTACGCCGACATCTCCGACCGCGCGGCGCGCCGCGCGGCGATGGAGGCGGATCCCGCCTGGACCGCGTATCGCGGCAAGTCGTCCGCGTTCTTCCAGCGCCAGGAGAACAAGATCCTGCGCAACGCGCCCTTCTTCCCCGCGCGCACCGGCGCGACGCAGCCCTTCGGCATCGTCGACTACCGCACCTACACCGCGCATCCCGGCAAGCTCGGAGCATTCCTCTCCGTCTACGAGAGCGACGCGATGCAGGTGCAGCTGCGCCACCTCGGCAACTGCGTGGGCTGGTACATGTCCGACATCGGGCCGCAGAACGAGGTCGTGCACATGTGGGGCTACCGCGACATCGCCGACCGGCAGCAGCGCCGCAACGCGATGCAGGCCGACCCGGCCTGGCCGCCCTACCTGACCAAGGGCACCGCGCTGCTCGCCAACATGGAGAACGCGATCCTCCGCCCGGCCCCGTTCTGGAAGCCCGCGGGCTGAGCGGGAGGCGCGGATGGACTTCCGGCTCGACGCCGCGACCGAGGAGCTGCGCGCGCGCGTGCGCGCGCATGTCTCCTCGCGCCTGATCCCGCTCGAGGCGGATCCGGCGACATGGGGCGAGGGCGAGAACATCCGCGAGGACCGCCTGGCCGAGCTGCGCGCGGAGGCGCGCGCGCTCGGGCTCTGGGCGCCGCAGACGCCGCGCGAGCATGGCGGCATGGGCCTGTCGCGCGTCGCGATGGCGGCGATGTACGAGGAGGCGGGTCGCTGCCGCTTCGGGCCGGCGGTCTTCAACTGCGCGGCGCCGGACGACGGCAACATGATGCTGCTGGCGAAGGTCGGCACGCCCGCGCAGAAGGCGCGCTGGCTCGCGCCCATCGTCGCCGGAGACGTGCGCTCGTCCTTCGTGATGACCGAGCCGCATCCCGGCAGCGGCTCCGACCCGTCGATGATGCTCACGCGCGCGGAGCGCGTCGCCGGCGGCTGGCGGCTCCACGGGCGCAAGTGGTTCATCACCGGCGCGGAGGGCGCCAGCCACTTCATCGCCATGGCGCGCACCAGCGACGACGCGCGCAAGGGCCTGACGGCCTTCCTGTTCCACGCCGCGCAGCCGGGCTGGCGCATCCTGCGCCGCATCCCGATCATGGGCCCGGAGGAGCATGGCGGCCATTGCGAGATCGAGTTCGACGGCCTCGAGGTCGCCGACGACGACGTGCTGATGTCCGTCGGCGACGGCCTGAAGGCGACGCAGATCCGCCTGGGGCCGGCGCGGCTGACGCATTGCATGCGCTGGCTCGGCATGGCCAAGCGCGCGATCGAGGAGTGCCTCGGCTACGTGCGCGAGCGCCGGAGCTTCGGCACGACGCTCGACGCGCACGAGGGCGTGCAGTGGCTCCTCGGCGAGGCCGCGATGGAGATCGAGATCGGGAGGCTGCTGACGATGCGCGCCGCCGCGCGGCTCGACGCGGGCGACTTCGCGCGCAAGGAGATCTCGATGGCGAAGATCGCGGTCGCCGACGTGCTCCACAAGGCGATCGACACGTCGATCCAGCTGCTCGGCGCGCGCGGCTACAGCCGCGACACGCCGCTCGAGTGGATGTACCGCTACGCGCGCCAGGCCCGGCTCGTCGACGGGGCGTCGGAGGTCCACAAGATGGTCCTCGCCCGCACGCTGCTGCAGGAAGGCCTGGAGTTCTGGAACTGGCGATGAGCGCGGGCGACGCGGCAGGCACCGCGCGCGATCCCGCGCCCGCGCTTGCGCGCTGGATGATCGGCGCGCTGGGCGCGCGGTCGGTCCAGGTCCTGCGCATGGAGAAGCTCGGCGGCGGCGCGATCCAGGAGAACTGGGCGGTGGACGCCATGGTCTCCGGCGGCGCGCGCGCGGGCAGGCTCGAGCTCGTGCTGCGCACCGACGCGCCCTCGCGCGTGGCGTCCAGCCATGGCCGCGCGCAGGAGTTCGCGCTGCTCCGCGCGGCGTGGGGCGCCGGCGTTCGCGTGCCCGAGCCGATCGCGCTCGAGCCTGGCGGCACGATCCTCGGCAAGCCCTTCTACCTGATGCGCCGCATAGCCGGCACGGCCGCGGCGCACCTGCTCGTGCGCGAGGATCGCTGGCGCGGCGACCGCGTCGAGCTCGCGCGTCGCCTTGGCGAGGAGCTCGCGCGGATCCACGCGATCCTGCCGCCCGGCGACGGCACGCTCGGCTTCCTGCCGCTGCCCGAGGACCGGCCGGGCAGGGCGGGCGTCGCGGCCCTGCGCGGCTGGCTCGACACCTATCGCGACGCGCGCCCCGCGCTCGAATGGGCGCTGCGCTGGCTCGACCGCGAGGCGCCGCCCGCGCCCGCACGCACGTGCCTCGTGCATCGCGACTTCCGCACCGGCAACTACATGGTCGACGACGCCGGCCTCACGGGGATCCTCGACTGGGAGTTCGCCGGCTGGGGAGACCCCGACGAGGACATCGGCTGGTTCTGCGCGCGCTGCTGGCGCTTCGGCGCCAATGCACGCGAGGCGGGCGGGATCGGCGCGCGCGCGGACTTCTATCGCGGCTACGAGGAGGCGAGCGGCCGCCGGATCGATCCGGCCGCGATCGCCTACTGGGAGGTCATGGCGCATGCGCGCTGGGCCGTGGTCGCGCTGCAGCAGGGCGAGCGCCATGTCTCGGGCGAGGAGCCCTCGCTTGCGCTCGCGCTGACGGGCCGGAGGATCGCCGAACTGGAATACGAGCTGCTGCTGGGGACCGCGCCATGACCGACGTCCCGCGAGACCATCCCGACGCCGCCGGGCTCGTCGCGGCCGCGCGCGAGGCATTCATCCGCGAGATCCAGCCCTTCCTGAAGGACGACCTGCGGCTCGCGGGCCTGATGATCTCGAGCGCCCTGTCGATGGCGGAGCGGGAGTTGCGGCGACCGCCAGCCGGGCTCCTGGAGGCCTGGCCGGTCGTCCACGCGATCAGGGCTGGGCGCCATGACGGCGACCCGGAATTGCACGCCCGCCTGCTGGAGGACGCACGCCAGCGCTTGGCCATCGCGAATCCGCGCTATCTTTCCGATCGGGAGTGACGGTTCCGCCACGTGCGGCGGGGCGCCACTCGATCACGCCACGCAAGGACCGAAACGATGAAGACGACGACCCGCATGCTAGCCCTTCTCGGGGCCCTGGCCATTCCAGGCCTCGCCATGCTCGCACCCGGCGCGGCCCGGGCTTCCGACGCCGACGCTGCCGCCGGCAAGACGGTGTTCCAGCGCCAGTGCGCGACCTGCCACATCGACGCCGCGGAGGGGCCGCGACGCCTCGGGCCGACGATGTTCGGGCTGATCGGCCGCAAGACCGGCGCGGTCGAGGGGTTCCGCTACACCGATGCGAACCGGAACGCGGGCTTCGTGTGGACGCCGGAAAAGCTCGACGAGTACCTGCGCAATCCGCGCGCGCTGATCCCCGGCACGAACATGGCCTTCGCGGGCATCCGGTCCGACAAGGATCGCGCCGACGTGGTCGAATACATCAAGGGACTCAAGTGACTGGGCATGAAACCTGAAGCAGGTTCCCAGGCCGGGCCAAGCCGGGCGAGGAACTCGAAACAGGTCTAGGTTCATCTGGCACGCCATTGCCATATAACAATAAATACAGTCTTCACCAGTCCCGATCCCGATTTCGGGTTCCGGGACACGACAGCCCTCTTGCGGTGAGAACAAAACTGGAACATCCTGCCTCCATCGGACATCGGAGGAAGCGATGCAGAAGTTCTTCGACGGGTTCCTCGTGGGCGCGGGTTGGGGCGCGGCAGGCAGCCTCGTGATGGCGGTGGCGACGATCGGGCCGATGCTGCTGCGCTGACGACCGGGGACCCGGGGCACGATCCGGCCCCCGGGTCGCTGGACTGGAGCGGGGGCCGCCGCCATGTTCCGCCCCCGATGAACCCGTTCCAAGGCAGCTTCGACGACCACCGCCGGGAGGCGCAGCGCCGCGCCTGGCTGGTCGCCACGATGCTCGCCGCGCTTCTCCTCGCGATCCTGCCGGACCCGACCGAGCCGGGACGGGCAGCCAGCCCGGGCGCCAGGGCCACGACTGCCCATTCCAGCATCGAACTCCTGGCGGATCGCGGGTCGGTCGCCCCGGGAGAGACGTTCCTGCTCGCCGTTCGGCATCGGCTGGCACCCGGCTGGCATACCTACTGGGTGAACCCCGGGGATTCAGGCATGGCCCCGGAGTTCCGCTGGAGCCTGCCCGACGGCATGTCCGTCGGCCCGGCGCTCTGGCCGGTACCATCGCGCCAGCCCTTCGGTCCGCTCACGAACTACGGCTTCGGCGGCGAGGTCTTTTTCCTCTTCGAGGCGCGCGCGCCCGCCGCGACGATGGCCGCGCTCCAGATCAGCCTCGAGGCATCCTGGCTTGCCTGCGAGAAGATCTGCGTCCCGGAGGAGGCGAGCCTCGCCATCCGCCTCGCCACCGGCGCGAGCGCGTCCTCCGCCTCGGCGCCCGCGATCGCCGCCGCGCGCGGCGCCCTGCCTCGGCACTTCGATGGCGAGGCGAGGTTCCAGGCGGATGGCGGCACGCTGCGCATCGCGCTGGCCCGCGACCCGCAGGGCCCCGCGTTGCGCGCCCCCCATTTCTTCCCGGCCCAGCCCGGCCTGGTCGACCATGCCGCGGCACAGCGCGTCGCGCGCCTGGGCGACAGGACGGTCATAGAGGTTCCGCTCCAGCGCGGCGCGCCCGCGCCGCTGGTCCCGGTCGCGGGCGTCCTGGTGGAGGAGGGCGGGCGGGCGCATGCCGTCGCCGCGGTCCGGGGCGAGGTGCCGCGCGTCCCGCAGGGCGAGCCGCCGCCCCCGATCGCGCAGGCGCTGCTGCTCGCGCTGCTCGGCGGCATCGTCCTCAACCTCATGCCCTGCGTGTTCCCGATCCTGTCGATGAAGGCGCTCGCGCTCGCCGCGCTGCCCGCCGGCGACGCGCGCGGACGCCGGCGCGACGGCGTCGCCTACGCGCTCGGGGTCATGGCGAGCTTCGGCGCGATCGCCGGCGCGATGCTGCTGCTGCGCGAGGCAGGCGCCGAACTCGGCTGGGGCTTCCAGTTCCAGTCGCCTGTCTTCGTCGCGGTGGTCGCCTGCGTGATGCTCGGCGTCGCCCTGAACCTCTCGGGCGCCTTCGAGGTCCGCCTCTCGGTCGCGGCACGCGCGGCCCCCGGAGCCTTCCTTGCCGGAATCCTCGCCGTCGTCGTCGCCACGCCATGCACCGCGCCCTTCATGGCGGCGGCGCTCGGCGCGGCGCTCGCCGCCGATCGCCTGCCGATGGTCGCGATCGTGATGGCGCTCGGCGCGGGCTTCGCGCTGCCCTTCCTGGCCGTCGCGCTCGCGCCGGGGATCGCGCGGATCCTGCCGAGGCCAGGGCCCTGGATGTCGACCTTCCGCCAGGCGATGGCCTTCCCGATGTACGCGACGGCATGCTGGCTGCTCTGGGTGCTTGCCCGCCAGGCCGGGCCGGACGGACTCGCGCTCGGCCTCGCGGCGCTGCTGCTCACGGGCCTCGCCGCGTGGCTCGCCGGGAAGGAGCGGGACGGCGGCGGCCTGTCGTGGGCGAGCGCGCTCGCCCTGGCCGCGCTCGCCGCCGCGGCGGTCGTCGCGTCGCGCATCGAGCCCGAGGCGCCGCGCGCCGCGCCTTCGCCCGCAGACGCCGCTTCCACGACGGCCGCCGGCGAGCCCTTCTCGCATGCGCGTCTCGACGCTCTGCGCGCGGAGGGCAGGCCTGTCCTCGTGAACATGACCGCGGCCTGGTGCATCACCTGCCTGTTCAACGAGCGCACCGCGCTTGCCGCGCCGGCCATCGCCGCGCGCTTCGCGAGCGGCGAGGTCGCCTATCTCAAGGGCGACTGGACCAACCGCGACCCCGTCGTGAGCGACTACCTGCGCGGCTTCGGCCGCGCCGGCGTCCCGCTCTACGTGTTCTACCCGCGCGGCGGCGGCGCGCCGGAGATCCTGCCGCAGGTCCTTTCGGAAACGATCCTGCGCGAGGCCTTCGCCCGCTGAGGCTCAGAGGTCGAAGCCCAGCTCCCGCAGCTCGGCGCGCAGCGCGACCGGATCCCGGAAATGGATCGCGTGCATGCCGACGGCGCGCGCGCCCTCGACGTTCGCGAGTGAATCGTCGATGAACACGCACGCATCGGCCGACAGGCCCGCGCGGCGCAGGAAGAGCTCGTAGATCGCCGCGTCGGGCTTCACGAGCCCTTCGTCGCCGGAGACGATCGCCAGCCTGAAGCCGTCGAGGAAGGGGAAGCGTGCGCGCGCGACCGGGAACTTCTCGCGCGAGAAGTTGGTGATCGCGTAGTCCGGGATTCGGCGCGCGCGGACCTCGCGCAGCAGTTCGACCGTGCCCTCGATCTCGCCCGGCACCATCTCGCTCCAGCGCTCGTCGAAGGCGCGGATCGCGGGCGCGAAGTCGGGGAAGCGCGCGCACAGCTCCGCAACGGTGTCCGCGAAGCCGCGCCCGCGATCGCATTCGAGGTTGTGCGCCGGCGTGAAGACGTTCGCGAGGAACCACTCCATCCGCGCCTCGTCGTCGAAGAGCCTGCGGAACAGGAAGCGCGGGTCCCAGCGCAGCAGGACGTTGCCGACGTCGAAGACGATGCTCGATGGCATTTGCCGGGCCTTTCTCGCGAAGCCGATCGAAGACGACCGCACGCGCTGATACGCCCGCCATGCGCGTCCCCGCAAGCCCGACTCATGCAGGGACGGAATGCCGCGCACGACGATCGCGCATCACGATCGCCCGTTATCTCTGGTCGCGGGCAAGACGCGAGGCGTAGCGTCCGGCGCCCTCGTGGACTCGCGCACGCGATCCGCCGGGAACGGAAGCACTGGAGCACGGCAACACATGCGCAAGTTGATCATCCCCGCGGCCGCGGTCGTCGTCGTCGCGGGCGCGGCCCATGTCGGCATCTCCCACTGGATCGGCGGCGCCCTGGTCGACGAGACGCAGGCGCTCCAGCGTCGCCTCCTCGCGATCGAGGGCGTCTCGGTGAGGAACCTGTCCTACGAGAAGCGGCTGTTCGACGGCGAGCTCGCCTTCGACCTCGCATGGCGCCCGCCGCAGGGCCATCCGCTGCGCGAGGCGATGGAGCTCTCGGGACGCGGCGAGCTGTCGCTCTCGGGCCGCGCGGCCGTGCGGCACGGACCCTGGGTCGGAGGCTTCGGCATCGCGCGCTCGGAGACGACGCTGCCGCTGCCGGAGGAGATGCGCGCGCACCTGCCGAAATATCCCGGGCAATCGCCCTGGCTCAGGCTCGACGGGTTCGTCGACTGGTCGCGCCGCCTGACGCTCGACTTCCGCGTCGTCGACTACGCGGGCGCCGTGGGACCCGCTGCGCTCGGCGCGGAGGCCACGCTCGACGGCGCGCGCGGTCGCGCGACCCTGCATCCCGGCGCGACCCAGGGGGCGCTGGAGTTCTCCATCGCCCGACTGGGCGCCGGCTCGAAGGAAGGCAACGGCGAGCTCCGCGACCTGCGCGTCTCCGTGTCCGGGTCGACGACGCCGCGCACCACGCTGAAGGCGGAGCTTTCGCTCGGCGCGCTGGGTGGCGAGGTGCCGGGCGCCGACCGCCTGAAGCTGCAGGCCGGCGCGTTGCGCGCCGAGATCGACGCGACGCGCGAATGGCAATTCCTCTGGACGGGCAAGTCGTCGATCGCGATGCGCGAGGGCAGGCTCGAGGCCGCGGGCGGCAACGCGCGCCTGCCATCCGTCGCGCTGCGCTCCGAGACCCTTCGCAAGGACAGGCGCGTCTCCAGCACGGCCGTGCTCGAGGTCGGCGCGTCGGAGTTCCGCGGGACCGCCCTGCCAGGCTTCGCCTTCCAGATGTCCACCGACGGCATCGAGGGCGAGGCGTTCAACGAGTTCCTGTCCATCGCGACGCGGATCGCCGAGCGCGGCAAGGACGACCTCGATGAAGCCACGACGGCAAGGCTCGGCGCGCTTGCGAAGCAGCTACTCGCCGCCGGCCCCAGGATCGCCATCGACCGCCTTGCCCTGTCCGTGCGGGGCAGGGACGACATCGGCCTGTCCGCATCCGTCGGCGTTCCCGCCGGGACGGACTTCGCGCTGGAGCGCGCCATGCAACTCGCCGACGCGATCGAGGCGAAGGCGACGCTGGCGCTGGACCTCGCCTCGCTCGAGGAACTCCTCCTGCGCGGCGCCGCGCTGTCGGCGTCCATCGCCGGCCGCGAGCCGCCCGGCCAGGCCGACCTGGCCGCGATGCGCGCCGACTTCGCGCGCGCGCGCGCCGAGGCGGCGCGCCTGCCGATGGTCGTCGTGGAGGGCGACAGGCTGCGCAGCGAGTTGCGCTACGCGCGCGGCAAGCTGGAGGCGAACGGCAAGCCGCTCGACCTCGCGGAGGCGGCGATGTCCGCCATGGGTTCCCTCCCGGGCCTCCTCGACGCGTTGCCCGGTGCGGGCGACCTCCTTGGTCGGCCTGCCACGCGTCCCGAGCCGCAGCGCCCGCGCGCGACCGCGCCTTCGGCGCCTGCCGCGCCCGCCCCGTCGACCGCGCCACCCGCCGCGGCGGCGCGCCCCGCCGAGGCGGCGAGGCAGCCGAACGCCGGTGGCGAACCGACCTTCGGCCGCGTTGCCCTCGCCGCGGACTTCCAGCCCGACCCGCACCGCGTCGAGATCACGGCCGGCGGCAAGGATCGCGTCGATGGCAGGCTCGGCGCCGAGTGCGTCGGCTTCATCGAGGCGTCGAAGCCAGACTTCGTCCTCGACTACGCGGCAGGGCAGTTCGACCTCTTCGTCTACGCGACGTCGGACGCCGACACCGCGATCGTGCTGCGCGCGCCGGATGGCGCGTGGCACTGCAACGACGACGGCGACAACCGCGGCGTCGACCCGACGCTGCGCCTCCGCCGCCCGCAGTCAGGCCGCTACGCGATCTGGGTCTCGACGGTCGAGGGCGGCGAGACGGACGCCGAGTTGCTCATCTCCGAGGCCGACCCGGATCCGAAGCGGCCGAAGTGACGGAACCTACGGCGAGGGCAGGGAATGGCGGATGGGGAGGGATTCGAACCCCCGGAGCCCTTGCGGGCCCGCCGGTTTTCAAGACCGGTGCAATAGACCGCTCTGCCACCCATCCCGCCACGGGTTCCTAGGGAATCCGCGGCCGGGCGGCAAGCCGGATCGCGCCGGCGGCACGCCGCGCGCGTTGCGGCCGGGCAGGGGGCATGCGCAATAATGCGCCCTGCAGGGCTTCCGGCGTGGCGACGTGAACGACCTCTTCCTCTGGGCATCCAAGCTGTTCTGGCTCGTCGCGGAGCCGGGAAGCCTCCTCCTGTCGATGCTCCTGCTCGGCACGCTGCTGCTCTTCACGCCGTGGCTCGGCGCCGGACGCGTGCTCGTGCTGCTCGCGGTCGCGGCCACGTCGGCCGTCGCGCTGCTCCCCGTCGGGCAGATGGCGCTCAAGCCGATCGAGGACCGCTTCCCGCCGCCGCTCATGCTGCCGGACAAGGTGGACGGCATCCTCGTCCTCGGCGGCGTCGTCGACGAATACGTGATCGGCAAGCGCGGCATCCCCAAATCGCTGGTCGCCGCGGGCAGCCCGCGGCTCGACGCCTTCATCCTGCTGGCGCGACGCTATCCGCAGGCCCAGCACGTCTTCACCGGCGGCTCGATCTCGCTCATCAGGGGCAGGGATACCGAGGCCGACGTGGTGCGCCGGATCTTCGCGCGGCTGGGCATCGACACGACCCGCATCGCCTGGGAGGACCGCTCGCGCAACACCTGGGAGAACGCGCGCTTCTCCCATGACATGCTCAAGCCGGAACCCGGGCAGACCTGGCTCCTCATCACCTCGGCGCGACACATGCCGCGCGCCATCGGCACGTTCCGCCAGGCCGGGTGGAGCGGGCTCGTGCCATTCCCGGTCGACTTCGCGACCGACTACGAGCTGGGCGAGTTCGAGCCGCAGTTCCGCCTCGGCGCCAACCTCACCGACCTGTCCGAGGCCGTGCGCGAGTACATAGGCCTCGCCGCCTACCGCATCATGGGGCGCAGCAGCGCCTTCCTGCCCGCGCCCTGAGAGCGACGCCCGCGTCATCGTTTGCGCTGGGCGGCGGGCTGTGCGATTCAGCATGTACTCCGTCCCTTCCTGCGATCGCGATTCGCCAGCGATGCCCGACAATTCCCACGTTCCGAATCCCGGGCGACGCCGCTTCGTCGCAGCCACCGCGTCCGCCGCGGCCCTGGCTTCGCTGGGCGGCGCGCCTGCCATCGCAAGCCCGGCCTCCTTCGGCTCGTGGCTCCAGGCCCTGCGCGCCGAGGCCGCGGCGAAGGGCATCTCGGCCGCCGTGCTCGACGACGCGCTGGGTGGCCTGCAGCCCGTGCCGCGCGTCCTCGAGCTCGACCGCCGCCAGCCGGAGAGCGTGCAGACGCTCGAGCAGTACCTGTCCACGCGATTGACCCAGACCAAGGTCGAGAACGGCCGCAAGCGCATGCTCGAGCACGCCGACCTGCTGGCCCGGGTGCGCGAGCGCTTCGCCGTCCAGCCGCAGTTCGTCGTCGCGCTCTGGGGCATGGAGTCCGACTATGGCCGCTTCATGGGAGACTTCCAGGTCGTCGCCTGCCTCGCCACGCTTGCGCATGACGGCCGGCGCAGCGCCTTCTTCCGCGAGGAACTCCTGAACGCGCTGCGCATCCTCGAGCGCCGCCGCATGCGCAGCACCGATCTGCGCGGGTCTTGGGCCGGCGCGATGGGCCAGTGCCAGTTCATGCCGTCCAACTACCTCGTCCACGCGGTCGACTTCGACGGCGATGGCAAGGCCGACATCTGGGCGACCCATGCGGACGTCTTCGGCTCGATCAGC
>Ga0209972_10003846_pt1 | contig 11599 bp, 9 predicted proteins | sample NOAtaG_7_FD_187302 | JGI IMG/M metagenome (GOLD analysis project Ga0209972, IMG submission 187302) | Freshwater lake microbial communities from Lake Erie, under a cyanobacterial bloom - NOAA_Erie_Diel1S_2200h metaG (SPAdes) (version 2) | ecosystem: Environmental > Aquatic > Freshwater > Lake ...
GGCCAGCACGGAAGCCTCCGGATCGAAGGGTGGATTCTGGGGCAGCATCGCCACCCTTCTCCCATTTGAAATAACGACCCGGCCGGTGTCGGCAACCTCTTCACCGGCAATCACCCGCAACAGGGTGCTCTTCCCGGAACCATTCGCGCCAATGACTCCGATCTTCTCCCCCTCCTCCAGCCCAAAGGTCACTCCGGAGAAGAGCGGCTTGATTCCAAAACTTTTCCCGACATTTTCGAGCGATAACAGTGCCATTATTCAGCCTTCCCCGCGGCGGTATCCGGTGCCGTCCCCGCCCGCCGCAGCGGGAAGCTCATCATGAACGAAAAGATCACCACGGCCATCAAGAGCCCCGTCAAGACCGTCCAGAGCATGACCCACGGTCCCCGCGCCTCGAAGAATTGACCGATCAGCCAGGGCATGATCATCGCTCCACCACTCGAACAGGCAAAGAACCGCCCGGTCAACTTGCCGGAAAGGGTCATCCGCCGCTCGGCAAAGGCCAGAATCGTTGGAAAGATCGGGGCAAATGAGAGTCCTATCCCCGCCACTCCAATCCAGAGGATCGGGCGCGTCCCCCCGCCAAGGATCAGGAGCAGCGCACTCAACAGCGATCCGCCAAGTGCCGTCATCAGAATGAAACGCGGGCGCAGCCGCGAGGCTATCGGAATAAAGGCCAGCCGCCCAACGGTCAGGGTTCCCCAGTAGGTCGAGTTGAGCAGTGCCGCCTCCTGCGCCTCCATGACCCGCGTCGTCGTCGCATAAGTGAAGATCCAGTTGCCAATGCTCGCTTCTCCACCCGAATAGAGCAGGATAAAACACCCGATCAGCACCACCAGTGCGCGCGGGGCCTCTTCATCGGCCTGCCGCTGCTCGATCTGTGGGTGGGCCGGACTGGGCAAACGCGAGATCCAGAGGCAGATCGGCAGCGTCAGCACGGCGAGCAGGGCATAACCCGTATGGATGCCGCCCGTCGCGACCATCGTCCGCGCCATGAGCACCGGCGAGATGGAGGCCCCCACTCCCCAGATGAAATGGAGTCCGCTGATTCGCGGGCCAACCTTCTCACGATTCGACCAGAGAACCAGCGTATTCCCTCCGACATTGACGATGCTCCCCGCCATCCCCTGCAACAGAAAGATCATCGTCAGCAGCCAGAGCGTGGTGATCAGCGGCGTCAGGACGATCATTCCACTCAGAATCAGCAGACCGATCACCAGCAGCCGGTGGCCCTGCAGCCGGTCGTAGATTGAGCCAACAAAGATCGAGCCGAGCATGAAGCCAGTCGAGCGGGCAATGAAGAGGAAGCTGATCCCTTTCAAGGGCGAGTTGGTCTGTGCTGCCAGCTCACCCAAAGTCGGGCCGAGCGAGGCGACCATCAACCCCAGCAGAAAGAGCGCGCTGAAGTAGCCAATATTCTGTCTCAGTACCAGTGAGGTGTGGTTCAAGGCGAAGTTAGTCGTATTTGATGATGATGGAAAGAAACGATAACGGAAATGCCGAAGCCGGTGGCACTTCATTCAAGCGCCACCGGCTTCTGATCTCCGCACGCAATTTACGCCGTGGCGGGATTGCTTCCGGTTATCGGCGGCAGGATCGGCTTGAGCAACGGCTCCTTATCGGCCGGCTGATCGGAATCGGCCGGTGGCTGGGAGTCATTGCCGTCGAGCGGCAATCCGGCGACGATCCGCCGAATCTGCACCGCATCGAGCGTCTCGCGCACGAGCAGCTCCTTCGCCAGACGATCGAGACCATCCCGATGCTCGAGAATGATCTGACGCGCCCGCTCGTACTGCTCCATGACGATCCGCTTCACTTCACGGTCGATACCGATCGCCGTGTCTTCACTGTAGTCCTGATGCTGGGCGATCTCCCGGCCGAGGAAGATCTGCTCTTCCTTCTTTCCGAAGGTGAGCGGTCCGAGATTGGACATCCCGAACTCACAGACCATCCGCCGGGCCATCTCGGTCGCCCGCTCGATATCGTTCGAAGCACCGGTCGTGATCGAGCCGAGGAAGATCTCCTCCGCCAGACGGCCGCCCATCAGGATGGCGATCGAGCCCTCGATATAGTCGCGGGTATGGGTGTAACGATCACCCTCCGGTAACTGCTGGGTCAGACCAAGCGCCATCCCACGCGGAATGATCGTCACCTTATGGACCGGATCGGCATTTGGAACCTTCAGGCCGACGATGGTGTGACCAGCTTCGTGATAGGCCGTCGTCTTCTTCTCAACATCGGACATGACCGCCGAACGGCGCTCGGAGCCCATGAGCACCTTGTCCTTCGCCCATTCGAAGTCGTACATCGTGACGACCTTCTTGTTGTAACGGGCCGCGTTGAGAGCCGCCTCGTTGACCAGGTTGGCCAGGTCAGCGCCGGTAAATCCCGGGGTTCCGCGGGCAATCACCGAGACATCGACATCCCCATCGAGCGGAATCTTGCGCGTGTGAACGGAGAGGATCCCCTCCCGCCCCTTCACATCGGGGCGATTGACGATCACCCGCCGGTCGAAACGACCCGGACGAAGCAGCGCCGGATCGAGAACATCGGGCCGGTTGGTCGAAGCGACCAGGATCACGCCATCGTTCGACTCGAAACCATCCATCTCGACCAGCAGCTGGTTGAGGGTCTGCTCGCGTTCGTCATGTCCGCCGCCGAGACCCGCTCCGCGGTGACGACCGACCGCGTCGATCTCGTCGATGAAGATGATGCAGGGCGCGTTCTTCTTGCCCTGCTCAAAGAGATCACGTACCCGGCTGGCGCCCACGCCAACAAACATCTCGACGAAGTCGGATCCGGAGATCGAGAAGAACGGGACGTTGGCCTCCCCGGCAATCGCGCGGGCGAGCAGCGTCTTTCCGGTTCCCGGAGGGCCCATCATCAGGACGCCTTTGGGAATCCGACCGCCAAGCTTCTGAAACTTCTGCGGCTCCTTGAGAAACTCAATGATCTCCTGGAGCTCCTCTTTGGCCTCCTCAACACCGGCGACATCTTTGAACGTGACCCGCTTCTGCTGGTTGGAGAGGAGCTTCGCCCGGCTCTTTCCGAACGAGAGAGCCTTGTTTCCGCCCGACTGCATCTGCCGCAGCATAAAGATCCAGAAGGCGATGATCAGCACAAATGGCGCGTACATGACCAGCATGTTGGCCCAGAGTCCACTGCTCGAAGAGGGATCGAACTCCACCTTGACCCCGCTCTTCTTCATCGAGTCGGCCAGATCACGCGCGACAAACTCGTTGCCGAGTTTGGTCGTGTAGTTGGCCTGACTGACCAGTTTGCCGTTGACCTTCTCGCGATCGATCACGGCTGTCGCAACCTGCCGAGACTCTACCTTCTCCACCAATTCGGAATAGGAGAGTTGAACCGGTTGGTTCGCCGATGGATTCTGGAAGAAGCGATAGAGCAGTATCGCTCCGGCTATGACCACCACCCAAAAGATCACCTGTCTCATTGTCGAGTTCAACTATTGCACCTCCGTAAATGACCTCGGCATATTCTACCCCATCTGTGCCGTTTTCGCTCACCTATTTCACCTTCTCACCAACAAGTAACCAGAAAGACGGCTGACTGGCTCCCGACTGTTCACCACCCTGCTGATAATTTGACTGATGGTGTGGCGGCGCCTGCTCCGCATTGAGAGCCAGTCCGGGAACCCAGATGAGTTGATCACCACCAGTGACGATAACCGGCCAAGTATGTCGCTTCGTCACCGGGATTTTGTGACGAATCATTAACGTTTTCAGCTTGATTCTGTGGCACGAAGCAGTCGGACGCAGCCAGTCACCCGGCGCGCGTCCGCGCACCCGCCACGGATTGGCGGGTATTTCTCCCGGAATGCGGACGGACCAGCGAACCGGCCCCACGGTCAGTCGCGCCGGAGGGCTCGACTCGGGGTGGAGCAGAATCCAGAAGTCTCCAAATTCGACGGGTTCTCCCGGATCGAGCCAGCGCGGTGTGGGCGGCGCGCCTGGCGCGTCGATAAACTGGAGCGTCTCAAAGACCCGCTGGACCACCAGTCCACCCGGCAGCGCGGCCTTTCGTCCGCTCTGGCCCGTTCCAAGAAGTCGTTCGACGGCCGCGACGTGGGCGGCGGTGAGGCGGTTAAGTCCGCCCCGTTGCTCGGCAATCCAGTCACGGACGACCCTCCGCCGCAGGGCGGGCGGCAGCTCTTCGAGCGCCTCAACCGCCAATCCTTCCCCAACCATTGCCCGCTGGCGGTGCGCGCGGGCCAGATCCTGCAGACAAGCCTCATCATCCCGCAGCAGCGTCGCCGTGCGGACCAGTGTCGCGCTGATCGCCTTGTTGTAGTCGCGCAGGGTGACGAGCAGCTCGTGGCGAACCCGGTTCCGGAGATAATCGATGGAGAAGTTCGACTGATCGACCCGGAAATCGAGACCATAAAAACGGCAGTGGTCGAGGACGGCCGCGCGATCGACATCGAGGAGCGGACGAATCAGCCGGACCGCGTCGCTCAGGTGGCGCTGTGGATGGATCCCGGTCAGCCCGCTCGCCCCGCTGCCACGCAGAAGTCGCATGAGGACCGTCTCGGCCTGATCGTCAAAATTATGGGCCGTCAGCACCAGCGCTTCGGTCGGCGGCGGTTCGGTCTCCAGCGAGGCCAGAGCGACGCGGTGAAGAAAATCGTATCGACATTCGCGGGCCACCGCTTCGAGGTTGGCCCGTCGCGCCTGGGCCACCCCGGCCACATCGCAGCGCTCGAGGGCGAGGGGGAGGCCATACCGTTCCGCGACCCCGCGGACAAACTCTGCGTCGCCATCAGACTCCCCCCCGCGCAGCAGATGGTTGAGGTGGGCGACCACGATTCCCCCCGTCCAGTTGCCCCTCTCCTTCCAGCGCCAGAGCGCATCGAGAAGGGCCATCGAGTCGGCTCCACCAGAGACCCCAACCACAAGGGGGGAGTCTCGAACGTCCAGTCTGGCCAGAAACTCGGCCAGACTGCGCTCCAGGGAGGACTCGAGCGAAGTCCGCCCCTTCCGCCCCTGATGTCGACCGCTCTCTTGAAACATATCCCTGTCGTTCGCTTTAATGGAGAAGCGTCACCCCACGGTGACCCGATCAAATACTGACCGGAGCAAAGAAGCCATGAACTGGAGATCTCTCGGCAAAACTCTTATGTTGGTCTTGCTGGCCATCACCCTCACGGCCGGGCTCGGAATCGCGTGCCGCGAGTCGACCGGTCGCGGCCCGGTTCCAATCCCGGCGGACCAGACGGCGGTGACCGAGCCGCTCGATCAGGCGCGCACGCGGCTCCTGGGATGCCTGCCTCAACCAGCGGCCCTCCCCGCGCCGCCAATCTCCATCCGGAGTCTCGCGCGACTCTCCGCCCGCACGCGGGTCGAGCTGGTCGTCTGGGCGGAAGAGCAACCTGTCGAGCTGCGGCTGCCCCTCTATCTCTCCAGCCGTGGCCGATGGCTGCTTGGCGATGACGAGCGCGTCTTTCTGATCGACCAGGAGTGCCGACAGTATGGCCTGCAGGATGTCGAATTTCTGCCGAAGCGCATCTCCCCGGGGACGATTCGCATCGCGGCGCGCGAGGCGATCACCGGAACGCTCATCTTCCCGCCCCTCGGATCGCGGGCCCGCTTCGGCGCGCTCGTCTACGGCCAGCGTGTCCTGCGGGTCCTCTTTCCTGAGCCCTCTCCAGACCCAGCTCAACCCTGACGGAACTACGCGGAGCCGGGTCGGGCATAGAACGACCGCTGGCACTCCCGACAGACGTAGGCGCGGTGATCCGTGATCGAGAAGGCCAGTCGCTCGAGCGGCTTGCGCGGACGACGCTTGACGCGCGAAGAACCACAATCGGGACACGCAATCGACAGACCTGGCTCCGGTATCGCCTCGTCCATTCCTTTCCGCGCCGCCCCTTCTCCAACCGGCGCTCCCGCGACGACCGGCCCGGTCTCTCCAACCTGGCGGGTCGGTTGGTCGATGGCCTGCCCCCCCGGCAACTCACCGCCGGCCGGTCGGTGACGTTTGACAATCTGATCGAGCAGCTCCCGATTCTCCCCTCCTGACGGTCGCCCCGCGGAAAGGTCGATCTTCCCCTCGCGGCGATCGGGGGCGGAGACAAAGGTATCGGCTCTTCTCTTTGGCCGATTCGATTGTCGCTCTCCCGGCATCCGCAGACTGAAGGCCCGAAACTGCCGGTTGCAGTAGTCACACAACAGGGCGCGGATCAGGAATATCCTCAGATAGAATGGCGCCGGACGATAATCGTGCCGGATCCGTGAACTTCCACAGGCTGGACAAACCACCATAAATCAAAAGTTCCTGCACCCGTCGGTGCATTAAAATATATTGAGTCCGGTAAACATCGTTATTATAAATTATGTATGGGGCCCGACATCTTCTTCAAAACGATTCAAAATGAGTATTCATGGGATTGCCAAGCGACCGGCCGCTCTTTAATCCACCAGATGCCCAGAATACCACTTTTGATTCCGGTTCCGAAATCTCTCGTGGTCGCCATCTGCACCGTGAAGCTTCGGCCGGACAATCTCCAGCCGCGCGGCCTCCCTGTTTTAACGCGGCCACTCTCCCCGCCGGCCTGGCCGGGAAGGTGACGGAGCGCTCATCGCCCACGCCGGCGGAGCGCGGCTCCGCCGGCCGGAGAAACTCTTCAGCCTCCCCGGCAGAACCGGTGACACACCGGGATCTGTTGTGTTACCTTGCCATTCTTCAGGTTGGCGTCGCTCCACATCGATCACTGCGGCTTTTCCCGGAGCTGGCTCCGGGCCGCAAGGGGCCGATCTCGCCGGTCAACCCGGCCCCGCACCTGATCGGCCTCGTGGAGCCACACACCACTCAAGGCGGTGGTCCGGAATCGAATCGAGAGGATGGAATAGTTTAATGAACGAAGCACAGATCGTCTCTGCACTGAAGCGCATCGTCGGGGATCGTCACGTGACGACTGACGAAGCCGAGCTTCTCGTCTATGAATGCGATGCCGTGGCCATCCACAAGACACGCCCCCTGGCGGTCATCTTTCCCGCCCGCACCGAGGAGGTCGCCGCAGTGGTCAAGATCCTCCACGAGGAACGAATTCCTTTCGGTCCCCGCGGCGCCGGAACCGGGCTCAGTTCCGGGGCGCTGCCGGTCGGGTGCGAAGAGGGTCAACGTTCGGTAATCATCGAGATGGCCCGAATGAACCGGATTCTCGAGATCGATTACGCCAATCGCCGGGCGGTCGTGCAACCGGGGCTGATCAATGTCCGCCTCACTCAGGCGGTAGCCGCCGCCGGCTATCACTATGCGCCCGATCCTTCGTCCCAGACCTCCTGCACCATCGGCGGGAATGTCGCCGAGAATGCCGGTGGCCCCCACTGCCTCAAGTATGGGGCAACCACCAACCACATCCTCGGCCTCGAGGTGGTGCTTCCAACCGGTGAGGTGGTCAATCTCGGCGGAGATGGGGCCGACACCATCGGTTACGACCTGCTTGGCGCCTTCGTCGGAAGCGAGGGCACTTTTGGCATTGCCACGAAGATTGTCGTCCGCCTCACCCCCAATCCCCAGAAGGTGATCACGCTGCTGGCCGACTTTACGGATCTGAATGACGCGAGCCACGCCGTCTCCACCATCATCGCCGCCGGCATTCTCCCGGCCGCCCTCGAGATGATCGACCGGGTGACCATCAACGCGGTCGAGGATTCAATCTATGCGGCTGGTTATCCACGCGACGCGGCCGCCTGTCTGATCGTCGAACTTGACGGACTGAGCGCCGGCATCGAGACCCAGGCGCGACGGGTCGCGGAGATCTGCTTCAGCCACCAGGCACGCTCCGTCAACGAAGCGACCGACGAGAATGAGCGGAAGCGTCTCTGGGCGGGCCGCAAAGGCGCCTTCGGGGCGCTCGGCCGCGTCAGCCCGGACCTCTTCGTCCAGGATGCCGTCGTTCCGCGAACCAAGCTTCCGGAAGTCCTCGCTGGCATCTATGCGATCGGCGCGCGCTACAATCTGAAGATGTCGACCGTCTTTCACGCCGGTGACGGCAATCTCCATCCCAACCTCAATTTTGACGGTCGTGACAAGGATGAGGTCGAGCGGGTGCTCATCGCCGGCAAAGAGATCATGCAGCTCTGCGTCGATGCCGGTGGATCGATCACCGGAGAACACGGCGTGGGCGCCGATAAGATCCACTACATGCCAATGATCTTCGACGCCGACTCCCTCGAGACGATGCTGGGCGTGAAGCAGATCTTCAATCCGCTCGGACTCTGCAACCCGGGGAAGGCTATTCCAAGCCAGCGCATGTGCCGCGAATACCGCAAGAATTTCGCCTTCTGAGGTTGGCCACCTGGCAAAAAGTCGAGGCTGGCCGATCGTTCTCCCTCGAGATCGATCGGCCAGCCTCTTTTATCTGCTCTTGCCTGATCGGCACATCTTCAGCGCTCTTCAACGCTGGCGGGCGCTACTTCACCGAAAAGCGGAAGATCGTGGTTGTCCGGTACTCAGCTCCTTTGCGCAGCACCGTCGACGGAAAATCGGGCTTGTTTGGTGAGTCGGGAAAGTGTTGCGTCTCGAGACAAAAACCGGAGCGCCGCTCATAAACGCGTCCACCCTTTCCCGTCAGACTCCCCGTGAGGAAGTTGGCGGTATAGAACTGGACTCCCGGTTCGGTCGTCTCGACCTCGAGAACCCGCCCGCTCTGCGGATCGTAGGCACGCGCCGCCAGCCCCATCTTCCCAGCCTGATGGTTGAGGACAAAGTTGTGATCATACCCCTTGCCATACCTGATCTGCTCATCATCGGCATCGATCCGCTCGCCAATGCGGCGGGGGGTGGTGAAATCGAAGGGCGTTCCGCTCACCGCGCGCAACTCACCCGTCGGAATCAATTCAGCATCAACCGGCGTAAAACGATCCGCATTGATCATTATCTCGTGATCGAGGATGGTCCCTTCGCCAGCCAGGTTGAAGTAGGCGTGATTGGTCAGATTGACGATCGTATCCTTGTCACTGCTCGCCTGATAATCGATCCGCAACGCGTTCGACTCAAGCAGGGTGTAGGTGACCTTGACGTTCAAATTACCCGGATAGTTCTCTTCGCCATCGGCACTCGTGGTCGTCAAAACCAAGGCCGGCCCGTCAGCATTCGCCGACTCCTCCGCTCGCCAGACCTTCTTGTCAAAGCCGACCTTACCACCATGAAGGTGATTGCGGCCGTTGTTGGCCGCCAGCTCATATGTCACACCATTCAGATTGAACTTCGCCTGTCCGATCCGATTGCCATACCGCCCGACCAAACTACCGAAGAATGGATGGCCCGCCTGATAGTCGGCGATCTTCTCGAACCCATGGGTGATGTCGCCAAGGTTACCTGCCCGGTCAGGGGTCTTCAGCGAAACGATGATGCCGCCATAATTGGTGATGCGTGCCTCAACCCCATTTGAGTTGGTTAGTGTATAGATATCGACCGCTGTGCCATCGGCCAGCTGGCCGAACGATTCCTTCTTCATCGATGCAATTCCTCTCGGTTTTTGATCTGTGGCCCCGCTCTTCTGATCCATCCGGCATCCGGAGAGCACGACGAGAGAGGCACAGAAGAGCCATAACGATAACCTGCCAGGTCCTCGATCCATCCAGGTCTTCATGCTGAGTCCCTTTCCTTTTGATCGCTTTGATCGCTGCGATGAGCTGATCGCTTGGTGCAAATGCTGCGGAAAACTTGACGCAGGCTGGTTTCTATCACAGCCAGCTCTTCAGAACAATGGTGGGTGAGTCGCAGTCTTCCGTCTCGCCATTCCGATTCAATCATGCTAACTTCTGGCCATACAGGACCTGACATATCGCCGACCGCGACGTCACCTGACGAGGTCTAATGACGTCAACACGGCATTCTATTGAATAACTCAAACCCGGATGAGAGAGATGAAATATTTTCTGCCAATGCTTCTGATTGCTCTACTGACCCCGCTGGTCCTCCTGGCGCAGGCGCCAACTCCCAGCACCACTTCGGCTCCCGAGACGTATGAGGCCCTGCGCGTCCGCGTCGAACAGATGAACCGGCGCCTCCAGGACTGGCCGCAGCTGAGTCGTTACCGTGACGCCAACGCGAAGGTGCCGGCGCCCAGCAAAGATGAACCGCGGGTCGTCTTTTTCGGCGACTCCATCACCGACAGCTGGCGACTCGATGAGTATTTCCCGGGGAAGCCGTACATCAATCGCGGCATCAGCGGTCAGACGACTCCGCAGATGCTCATCCGTCTGCGCCCGGATGTGATCGAGCTCAGTCCGCGCGCCCTCGTCATTCTGGCCGGCACCAATGACATCGCCGGAAACACCGGACCGATGACCCTCGAGATGATCCAGCAGAACTACAGCTCGATTGCCGAGCTCGCCAAGGTCAACGGAATCAAGGTGATCTTTGCCTCCATCCTTCCTGTCCATGATTACGGGCCACGAAAAGTGTCCGAGCGTCGCGCCCCGGAACAGATTCTCAAATTGAATGAGTGGCTCAAGGCCTACAGCAAGGCCAATGGTCATCTCTATCTCGACTACTTCAGCCGCATGGTCGACGAAAAGGGTTGGCTCAAGGCTGACCTGGCCAACGATGGACTCCATCCCAATGCCGAAGGATACCGGATCATGGCTCCCCTGGCCGAAGCCGCCATCAAACAAGCGCTCGGCCAAGCGCTCGGCCAAGCACTCGGCTCCGGCAACAACAATCGCAAGAAATAGCTGGTCTACTGGCCGTCTGCGCCAGGCGGGGATGGAGTTTTATGGAAAAACGTTTCGATTTGGTAGGTATTGGTTCGATGGTTGTCGATATGATCTATCGCACGCCACGAATCATTGGGGCAGAAGAGAAGATCTCGCTCCGGAATTACCACAGTGGCGAGGTCGTCCGCAAACTGGTGGGCGGGGTCTGCCTGAACCACCTCTCCTGGGCGAGTCTGCTTGGTCTCCGCGTTGGGATCTTTGGGCGCCAGGCGGACGACGACTATGGCCGATTCCTGCGGAGCGGCATGCAGCGCTACGGCATCGACCAGCACCTGACCCTCGACGGTCAGTCCTCATCTTTTGCCCACATCTTCGTCGATCCTGACGGGGGGCGGGCGATCTATATGTCCCCCGCTGCGACGAGTGAAACCACCGCTGACTATATCTATGATCAGCACGCCGACTACATTCGCGCCGCCCGGATTGTCTCGACGGAGATCTCTCAACTTCCGCTCGATGCCGTGATCGCCGTGCTGAGGATTGCGCGTGAGGCTGGCGTCGTCACCGCCCTCGACGTCGATATTCCGCGCCGTGATGCCTTGACCAGCCTTGGCACCGCCGCGCAGTTTGAAGAGGCGCTCCATCTTGCCGACTACCTCAAGCCATCCAAAGCGGCGGTCAGTGAGTTGACTGGGGAGAGTGACGCGCGGCAGGCGGCAGAGGCGATTCGCCAGCTCTACGGATCACGCGCGGTGGTCATTACCGATGGCGAGGCTGGCTGCGCCATCTCCTCGGACGACTTTAGTGGCCGGGTCAACCCGACACCGCTCGCCGCCCTCGACACGACAGGCGCTGGAGACGCCTTCTTTGGCGGAATGCTCGCGGGGTTGATTCACCAGCTCCCGTGGCCAGAG
>Ga0209972_10003858_pt1 | contig 11582 bp, 4 predicted proteins | sample NOAtaG_7_FD_187302 | JGI IMG/M metagenome (GOLD analysis project Ga0209972, IMG submission 187302) | Freshwater lake microbial communities from Lake Erie, under a cyanobacterial bloom - NOAA_Erie_Diel1S_2200h metaG (SPAdes) (version 2) | ecosystem: Environmental > Aquatic > Freshwater > Lake ...
GCCCGCCTGCAAGGCGACCAGCGGCGCGACGAGATCGTGCGCGAAATCGTCGAACTCCGTTCATGGACGGACACGGCGGCGGGCAAGGTCGACGCGTCCACCCGGACGGTCGCCTCCGCGACCCGCCTGGTGGAGCTGACCCGTGCCCGCCGCGAGTTCGGCGTCGGCGTGGTGCTCGAGGCGCTCGAAGCCGAACGGGACCTGGTCCGCGCCCAGGCCGAACACCTCCAGGCCTTGGCCGACCACAACCGCGCGCAATGGGAGCTTTGGCACGCCTCCGGCCTCGACGAAAAGGGGTCGGTCCTCACTTTTGACACAACCCCGACGCCACCCACCCCTTAGCCCAGACCCGGCGGGAGCGGGTCGCTGAGCGGAGTCGCGGCACGGGCCGCCAAGGCCTCGCTTCGGCGCCGGAATCTCCCCGACCCGGCGAGGTGGGGAGGATCGCAAGCCCCCAACCGGGATCCACGGGCACCGGGCCGGATGGCGTTCGGAGGATCCACCAAGGATCGATGACGGCTTCCACGTCCGTTGTGGAATCGGGCCGGGTGCCGGGTGGGGTGGGACTGTTTTTGTCCCTGGGGTCTGCAAAGATGCGCCTGTGGATCGGCGGTGACGGATTGCCTTGCGGTCGGTGCGGCCGGATGGTCGAACCGTCCCGACCGATCCATTCCGACCGATCCATTCCGATCCATTCCTCCTGACATGCTCTTCGTCGCCGAGACCCACGACGCCCTGCTGGACGAGATCGCCCGCCAACTGGCGGCCACCCGTGACGTGCGGGGGCGACATTGGCTGGTGTTCCCCCGGCGGGGATTGCGCGAGGTCGTGCTTCAGCGCTGGGCCCGACTCTCGGGGGTGGCCAGCCACTCGCAGGAGGTCGAGCTGCGCGAACTGGTCGAGCAGGCCTCGGGAGGTGGCCAATCCCGTTTCGATGTGGAGCGGCTCCGCTGGACGATCGCCGGTGCCCTGCCCGGGCTGCGGAACCACCCGGCCTTTCCCCTGCCGGCCGACGCCGCCCTCGACCCTATGGACGCCACGGTGCTCTCGGCCGTCACCCAGTGGGCAGGGGCGATGCACGAGACGCTGACCTGTCGCCCCGGCGGCAACCCATGGCCCGAGGGCTCCTTCCTGGCGGCGCTGGCCGAAACCGAGGCGGTCGCCGGGTTGCTCCAGACCCACCCGGGCCTCCAGTCGGAGTCGGACTTCCTCCAGGCCACCGACGCCTGGATGGACGCCTGGGACGCCAAGGGTGGCATTCCGCACCTCTGGATCCTCCTCGACGCCGCCCTGCCGGCGGGCCTGTTCGAGAGACTCCAGTGCCTGCTCGAGCGCCTGCTCTCCCGTTGCCCGGGGCGGATCCACCTGTTCGCGATGACCCCCAGCCTGACCTTCTGGGCCGACCAGCCGCTCAAGTCCCGATCCCGGCGGTCGAATGCCGCCGGCGACGCCGGCGGTTCCGACGACGCGGCCCCGGGCGGTCTGCTCTGGGCCCTGGGCCGGCAATCGCAGGATCTCCAACGCACGCTGGCCGACACCTTCCTCGCCCAAGGGGACGGTGGCACCGAGCTTCCCAGCCGGGAGCCGGGCACCTCACTGCTGGGCCGACTGCAGGCCTCGTGTCGCCGGGCCGAGGCCGTTCCCGCAGCAGACCGCCTGCCCCTCGACCCGTCCGACGCCTCCCTCACCGTCCATGCCACGCATCCGGGCCTGCGGGAACTCGAAGTCTGCCGAGACCGGATCCTCCAGGCCTTCCAGGAGCTGCCGGACCTGCGACCGGAACAGGTCCTGGTGCTGCTGGCCAACCCGGGGGAACAGGCGCCATGGGTCGAGGCGGCCCTCGGTGGCGACACCGCCGCCTCCTCGCGCCTCCCGCACCGGATGCCCTCCGGCGGCGGCCTCGTGCCGTCGCCCTTCGCCTCGACGCTGCTCCGGCTGCTCGAGGGTCTGCAGGGACGCCTCACCCTCGACGAGATCGAGGCCCTGCTCGAGAACCCGCTGGTTGCGGACCGGTTCGACCTGGACCACGGCGACGGAGACGGCCTGACGCTCGTGCAGTGGCTCCGCGACGCCCGGTTCCGCTGGGGCCTGTCCCCGGGGCATCGCCAGGAGTACCAGGCCATCGACGAACCCCGCTGGACCCTCGAATGGGCCCTGCGCCGTCTGGGCCTGGGAGGCGTCGTGTCGGAGGAGGCCCGGGACGCCGTTCGGATGGAGCCCGGGCTGCCCGTGGGCATCGTCCCGCTGGAGCGGGCCACGGGCCTGGGCCTGGGGCTGCTGGCCCGCCTCGCCCGCCTCGCCGACAGCCTGGGCAAGGCCAGACGCCTGTGGTCCGAGGGCGGTGCGCGCACCATCGCGGCCTGGAACGAGGCGGTGGCCGGGATCGTCCGGGAATGCCTGTCGACCCGTGTGGGCGATGCAGCGGCCCAGACGGCGGCCCTGCACCGTGAGGTCCTTGAACCGATGGCCCGGGCGTCGGCCTCCGCACCGGCCCTGCAGCCCGCGGCCTACCTGCGACTGCTCTCCGTGAAGCTGCGCGCGCTCGCCGACTCCGGCGGCCGGGGCCAGGGCGGCATCACCGTGGCCGACCTCCGCCAGCACGCAGGAGTCCCGGCCCGATTGGTCGTCGTGGCCGGCCTCGACGACGGGGTGTTCCCGCGCTCGGACGATCGACCGGCCTGGCATCCCCTGGCGCTGGCGCCGGCCCCGGGCGACCCCACGGCCAGGGACGCCGACCGCCATTGCCTGCTGATGGCCATCCTCGCCTGCCAGGACCGGCTGGTGCTCACCTACAGCGGGCATTCCGACGAGGATGGGGGCGAGCGCCCTCCGTCCACGGCGCTGGCCGATCTGCTCGAGGCGGTCGACCAGGTGCTGCCGGAGACGCCGACCTCGCCAGCCCCCGGGCGGACGACGTGCGGCACCCGGGTGTGGCATCATCCGCTCCATGGCTTCAGCCCCGCGGCATTCCAGGGCCACCTTCCCGCCAGTGCGCGCGGATTCCGCCCGGCCGATCACCGGGCGGCCGAGGCCCTCTTGGATCGACGGGGCCTGTCCCCGCTGCCGGGTCCGTGGGCGTCGGTCCTCCCGGAGTCCCCGGGGGCGCGAGTCCGCCTCGACGACCTGCGCCAGGTGCTCGACGAACCCCAGCGGCTGTTCGCCGAACGGCTCGGCCTGCACTGGCCCGAGGCGTCCGAGTCGACCCCGGGCGAGGATCTCATCGAACTCGACACCCTCGAGCGCTGGTCCCTGCGGGATCGTCTCCTGCGGGCCCGGGTCGAGCGGCGCGATCCCCGGGTCGAGGCCGGGATCCTCGAGGCGTCGGGGGTACTGCCACGCGGCCCCATGGGCCGGCAACTCCTGGACGACACGTTGGACGAACTGCCCGACACCTCGGGCCTGCCGGAGTTCACCCCGGGCGACCGCCTCACCGCCACCCTGCGCTTCGAGCTGCCCGACGCCGAGGCCGACCTGGGAACCGACCCGGGCCGGACCCTGGATCCATCCGACGGGCAGTTGCCGATGGAGGGTCGCCCGAGGTCGGCCTGGTACCGCCGCCCGGGCGATCCGGTGGTGTGGCAGTTCATGGCCTCCAAGCCGAGCGTCGGCAGCGATCACCGGCGCCGGCTGCTCTTCGGGTTCGATGCGCTGGCCCTGGCCGCCTCCGCGTCACCCCTGGACCCGCAGCCGATCCGGGAGGCACGGTGCCTCGGGCCGGGTCAGACCTGGACGATGCCACTGCCGGATCCTCCCACCGCCCGGGCGAGGCTTGCCCGGCTGGTGCCGCTGGCACGCCTCGGGCGCCGCCTCCCATTGCCCTTCTGGCCCCGGACCACCGGCGATGCCCTCAAGAAGGTCCCGCTGACCGACGCGCCCACCCCGGAGACCCGGGCCGAATTCCTTGAGGCGGCGCTGCTGGAGTGGTCGAAAGAGCCCCTCGAGAACACCGGGGAGCCCGACTGCCGCCGCCCGCTCACCCGCGCCCTCTTCCGCGGCTGCGACGACCCCTTCACCCTGGTTCCGGAGGGGTTGGCCGAAGACCTGCCCGACCCGGGAACCCCACTGGCCTGGCGGCTCGTCGTCGAGATCCGGTCATGGGTGGCGCAACTGGATCTCACCAGCACCAAGTCATGAACCCGGCCCCCGCATTCAACGCCCTGGCCCTCCGGTTGGACGGCGTCACCTCGATCGAGGCCAGTGCCGGCACCGGCAAGACGCACTCCATCACGCGGCTGTGGCTGCGCCTGCTGGTGGAGGCGAGGCTGCCGGTCGACCGGATCCTCGTGAGCACCTTCACCCAGGCGGCGACGGCGGAACTGCGCGAGCGCCTGCTCCGCACGTTGCGCACGGCCCTCACGGCCGCCCGGGAGGCCCGCGAAGGCGTGGCCTTGGGCGACGGGGCCACCGACGAGGTCCAATGGATCCGGCAGTGGCTGGAGGACCATCGGGACCAGGCCGACGCCGTGGTCGCCCACCTGGCCCACTGCCTCAGCGCCTTCGACCTCGCCCCGATCCAGACCATCCACGGGTTCTGCCAGTCGCTCATCGGCCGGCATGCGCTCGAATTGGCCTGTGATCCAGACCTGGCCATCCGGGAGGATTGCGAGCGGATCGTCCGCCAGGTCACCGACGATTTCATCCTCGAGCTGTCCGACAGCCGGGTGGCCGACGTGGGGGCCTTGCGGAAGGTCGCCCGGACCCTGATGGCGCGGCCGGCAGCCGAGGTCCGCGGGGTCGGCTGGTCGCCGGAGCACCTGGCGGAAGCCAAGGCCCGATGCCGGGAGCGGATCCTCGCGGAGGCCCCCGGGGCGATCACAAAGCTCTCGAACGCTCGAAGCCTCGCCAGCGTCCGGCAACGGATCGACGACCTGGGGCAACGGGGCCGTTGGGAGGCGCTGACCAAGGCCCAGGCCGAGAAACTCCCCACCGCCTTCGTGAGCCTCTGGGAAAGCTACCACCGCCTCGAGTCCGCCGAGGCGCGTTGGCCCGCGTCCCGCCTGGCGGACCGCCTGCGGGAGCGGTTGCCCGGGCTCCAGGCAAAGGCGGGCATCCGGACCTTCGACGACATCCTCCGCACCGTGCGCGACGCCCTCCGCGACCAAGGTCCCGAGGGACCGCTGGCGCGGGCGGTCCGCGGTCGGCTCCGGGCGGCCATCCTCGACGAATGCCAGGACAGCGACACCCTCCAGATCGAGGTTTTCCGGGAGCTCTTCGAGCATCCGGACATCCGGTCGTTCCTGGTCATCGGCGATCCCAAGCAGAGCATCTACCGTTTCCGCGGCGCCGACCTGGCGAGCTACCGGGCGCTGGCCGAGCATGCCACGGCGGCGCCCCGCATGACGGTCAACCACCGGTCCGATCCCGCGCTGATCGAGGCCCTGAACCAGCTGTACGGCCCGGCATTCCAATTCCCGGACAGCCTCGCCGGCGACCGGCCCTTCGACTACGTGCCGGTGACCGCCCAAGCCAAGGCCAACCGCCTGTTCGACCCGGCGGACCCTGGGGCGCTGGTGATCCATGCGAGCGTCGAGGACAACCGCCCGCGGGCCGCCAACCGGCTCGCGTCGTGGGCCGCCCAAGAGATCGCCCGGTTGCTGTCGGAGCCCGTGGAATTGATCGACCGGCACTCGGGCCAGCGACGCCGCCTGGGGCCCGGGGACATCGGGGTGCTTGCCGCCAGCCACCGGGATCTCCGGCGGGTCCGGCGCGCCCTGCAGGCCCTGGGCATCGCCTGCCGGTCCTCAGGCAAGGGACTCGGCAGCGTCCTCGACAGCGACGAGGCCCTCGACGTGCTGGGCTGGCTGGAACTCCTCGAGGCCCTCAACCACCACGCCCGACTGATGGGCAGGCTCTCGGCATTCCTGCTTGGGCCGCTCGGAGCGGCCACGGCGAAGCAGGTCCTTGAACTGCAGGCCCGCCCGGCCGAGCAGGCGGCGCTGCTGCGCAAACTCACCCAGTCCCGCCACGACCTGACGCGGGTCGGACCGCTGCCCGGCCTCCTGCGATGGATCCAGTCCGAGGGCATCGCCGCCTCGACGCTCCGCTTCGTGGACGGGGAGCGCCGGCTGACCAACTGGCGGCAGGTCGGAGCCTTGTTGCAGAAGCGGTTCGAGGAGGGCCTGAGGAGCCCCGAGGCGCTGGCGGCCTGGCTGTCCCGCCAGATCGGCCGGGCGCCGGAATCGATTGATGGGGCCTCGGCGACCACCGCGTCGGAGAGCGCCCTGATGCGCCTCGAAACCGATGCACCCGCCGTCCGCCTCGACACGATCCACGGGGCCAAGGGCCTGGAATACCCGGTGGTCTTCTGCCCGTTCGCCGGAGCGCCCCCGGGACGCTCCCGCCAAGGCACGCCCCCGGCGGCCGTTGCCCGGTTGGCCGATCGCTGGGTCGTGGACCTCGGCTCCGACCAATTCGAGGAGATCCTTCAGGCGGCCGAGGCGCAGGAGGCCGAGGAGGATCATCGCCGGCTTTATGTGGCCCTGACCCGGGCCCGCCACCGGCTCTACCTCGGCATCGGGCCGAAGGTGGGTGATTCGCCGCTGGCCGCGCTTCCGGGCCTGCCGGAGGCCATCGCGCGGTCGGCGGAAAGGAACTCCCAGACCACCCCGCCCCGACCGACCGACGGCGGCCTTTCCCCGGCCGCCGATCCCTTCGGCGCCGCCTCCGCGCCGGAATCTCCGGGACCGGCCCCGGCCCCACCGCTGGCCGCTCCCCCGGCCGAACCCGCGATGCCGCAACCGCTGTGGACCCACCACAGCTTCACCTCGCTCTCCCGATCGGACCTCGATCATGAGCCCGCAGCGGCCGACCGCGACCTGGGAATGCCCGGGTCCGCGGCGGAGGGTGGCGGGATGGGGGCACCACCGACGGCCCCCGACCGGGTGGATGCGGCCCTGGTCATTCCAGGCCGACCGTCCATGCCCGCCGCGGTCCCGCCCGCAGACGATCCCCTGGCGGCACTGGGGTCGGCGGGCAACGTCCTGGGCGACCGCCTGCACCGCGCCCTTGAGGACGTGCTGGGCAATGGACGCGACCTCGGGTCGGCTGTTGCCGGGATCGACGATCCGGCCGCGTGGACCTCGAGCCTCCAAGGCATCCTCGAGGCCAACCTGGAGCTGATGCCGGAGGTGCGCTTCCGCCTGGGCGACCTCCGGGGGCGTTGCATCACCGAGATGGAGTTCCACCTGCCCGTGGACATCCTGTCGCCCCGCACCCTGTCCGAGGCGTTGGAGCAAGACCCGGCCGTGAAGGCCATTCCGGGCGGCACCGCCTGGGCCCGGGGACTGTCGGAGTGGACCTTCCCGGGCTTCACCGGGTTCCTTCGCGGCTTCATCGACCTGATCTTCGAATTGCAAGGCCGCTGGTATGTCGCCGACTACAAGAGCAACCGGCTCGACGCCTACTCACGACCGCGGCTTGACCGGGCCATGCTGGAGTCGAACTACCTCCTTCAGGCGCGCCTGTACCTCGTGGCGCTGCACCGGCATCTCAAGGCCAACCTGTCGGGCTACGATCCGGCCCAGCACCTCGGCGGCGTGGCCTACCTGTTCGTCCGGGGATTCCCCTCGCAGGGCGTTTGGTTCGAGGCGCCATCCCGGGAGACCCTTGCCCGGCTGGATGCCTTGTTTGCGATCCCGGCCATCCAGTCCATCCCCACCGCCCCTGCGGCCACCCCGCCTGTCGACCCCGTGTTCGAGCCATGAAGACTTCCGCCTCCCTCCCGATGCCTGGCCGACCTTCCGGCGATCCCCAGCTCCCCGGCACCGCCGAGGACGGATTCGAGGAACTCGCGCAGGCGATCTGGCCTCCGCCAACCGGAAGGAGCCCCGATCCGGCCGAGGCGACCGGCCGACAAGCCCTGGCCGAACTGCTTCGACGGGCCGCCTCGGGTGTCGGCTCACTGCCGCTGGCCGATTCGGGACTCGGGCCGGACGATCTTTCCCGCCTGGAGGGGGCGGCCGGATGCCTGGTCCTCGAGGGCGCCTCGCTGGTGCTGCCCCGCTACGCCATGCAGGTGCGGGAGATCCGGGCCTTCCTCGAACATCGGTGCCAGGCCGCCGGCGCCCGGTTCGCCGACGACGACGTCGCACGGTCCCTCGCGGCCATCCTCCCGCCCGAGCGGATCGCCGGGGAGGCCCGGGGATCGACGCCGCCCGCGTACTTCGACAACGCCCAACAACGCCTCGCCGTCGCCGGCCTGGTCGATGCGGCCCTCGGGGTGCTCACCGGCGGCCCCGGCACCGGCAAGACCACCACCGCCGCCGCGCTGCTGGCCGTCCGGCACCGGATCGACCCGGGCCTGCTCCCGTCGCAGGTGCTGGTCACCGCCCCCACCGGGCGCGCGGCCAGCCGGATCGGCGAGGCCATCTCCCAGGCGGCGGACCGTCTGCCGGGCCTGACACCGGATGACCGGGAGTTCCTGCGCCGCATCCGCACCACGACGCTGCACCGGGCCCTCGAATGGGGCCCCGAGCCACCTGAGCGCGGCGGGCCCTACCGGCGCAACGCCCTGCGGCCCCTGGAGGTCCGGATGCTCCTCGTGGACGAGGCGAGCATGGTCGACCTGGCCCTGATGCACGCGCTCGTGCGGGCGATGCCCGCGGACGCCTCGCTCCTGCTGCTGGGCGACGCCGACCAACTGGAGAGCGTGGAGGTCGGAGGCGTCCTCTCGGAATGCGTCCGGCGCACCGACCGGGAATTCCTTCCCTCGTGGAGGGATCGCTTGGCGACCCGTCTGGGCATCCCGGGCGACCGGGTCCAGGCCGACCACACGGAGGGCCTGCCGCCGTTGGCACCGCAAGCCGGGATCCCGATGTCCCCGCTGCCAGGGGTGGTCGTGGGCCTCCACCACAGTTGGCGCGCCTTGAACGCCCCGTGGATCCTCGAGTTGGCATCCGAAGTGCGCCCCGGGGGCCGCGGAACCGTCGACTCGCTGGCCGGTTGCATCGAGCGCCACGCCGACGGTCCGGACCCGGTGATGACCTGGCGGCCGGAGGGGCCCGATGCACCGGCCTCGAATCCGTGCCTGGGGCGCTGGCAGGCCTGGCGCGACGAGGCGGCCCGATGGGCCCGCTTGGATGCCGACCCGGAAGGTCTCGAAGCGGACTCCGCAACGACCATCCTCCGCGGGCGGCGCGACGCGTTGCGCTTGCTCGGGGGGTTCCAACTGCTCTGCAGCACCAATCGTCAGGTCGAGCGGGCCAACCTCGCGGGCCTGTCGGTGCTGTGGGCTGGCCGCGGCCGGACGGCGGGCGAACTGCCCCATGGCTGCCCCGTGCTCGTGCTGGCCAATGACCGCGACCTGGGCCTCAGCAACGGCGACCTCGGCATCGCCCTGGGGGAAGGATGCGGGATGCCGGCCAGCCTCGTGCTGTTCGCCGGGCCGGACGGCACGCCCCGGGTGATTCCCCGGGTGCGCCTGCCGTCCCACCAACCGGCCTTCGGGATGACCATCCACAAGAGCCAGGGCAGCGAGTGGGATACGGTGGCGATCGAACTGCCCGGGCGGTCCGAATCCCCCCTGCTGACACGCAACCTGCTGTACACCGCCATCACCCGGGCCCGCCGCTCGCTCCACCTGTTCGGCCCCATCCCTTCGGGCCTTCTGCCGTCGGGGTGAAGGGCGAACCAGCCGTCGGCAAGGTTTGCGTGGCCTCGGCGCGGCAGGCGTGGTCTCCTTCAGGCCCAGAACACATGAGCGATCCGCGTTACGCCAAGCTGGCCAAGCTACTCATCGAGTATTCCTGCGAACTCAAGGCCGGGGAGAACATCCTGATGGACCTGGTCGACACCCCGGACGCGATGGCGGTGGAATTGATCCGGGCCGCCCGGGCCCGCGGAGCGACCCCCATCGTCGAGACACGGCACTCGAGGGTGTTGCGCGAGGTCCAGATGGGAACCGACGAGCGGCACGCCCGGCTGGTCCGAGACCTCGAGCTCGGCCGCATCCGCAAGATGCAGGCCTACATCGCCATCCGCGGGGCCAACAACGCCAGCGAGAACAGCGACATCCCCTCGGCCAAGACCCGGTTGTACTCCAAGACCCTCAGGCCGGCCCTGGATCACCGCATCAACAAGACGCGCTGGTGCGTCCTTCGTTGGCCAACCCCGAGCATGGCCCAGTCGGCCAACATGAGCACCGAGGCCTTCGAGAAGTTCTACTTCGACGTGTGCACCATGGACTACGCCCGGATGGCGCGGGCGATGAAGCCGCTGGAGAAGCGCATGCGCAAGGCCGACAAGGTCCGCATCGTGGCGCCGGGCACGGACCTGTCGTTCTCCATCAAGGGCATCGGCGCCAAGCCCTGCGAGGGATTGCGCAACATCCCCGACGGCGAATGCTTCACCTGCCCGACGCTCAAGTCGTCCAACGGCGTGATCACCTTCAACACGCCCACCCTGTACGCCGGCACCAAGTTCGAGGGGATCCGACTCGAGCTGAAGGACGGACGGATCGTCAAGGCCACCTGCCAGGGCGGCACCGAGCGCAAGCTCAACGAGATCCTCGACATGGACGCGGGCGCCCGCTTCATCGGCGAGTTCAGCCTCGGCTTCAACCCGTTCATCCTCAACCCGATGTGCGACATCCTCTTCGACGAGAAGATCGCCGGATCGCTGCACTTCACCCCGGGGCAGGCCTACGAGGACCCGGGCAACGGCAACAAGTCGGCCGTGCATTGGGACATGGTGCAGATCCAGCGGCCCGAGTGGGGCGGCGGCGAGGTGTGGTTCGACGGCGAGCTGGTCCGCAAGGACGGGCTTTTCGTGCCGAAGGACCTCCAGGGGCTCAATCCGGACAATCTCCGCTGAGCCCGCCCCGGCCAGGCTCCCCCGCCATGACCCACCGCCCAGCGGCCCGGCCCCGGCGCTCGTGTGCCATCCTGTTGCCGGCCCGGTGGCTCCGCCGGATCGCGGCCTCGATCCAGTTCCTGGTGGCCGCCTGCCTGCTGACGTCGGGGATCGCCCTGGCCCGCGAGTGGGAGCCCGGATTCCGGGACCTGGCCGCCTGGGGTCGGGAAATGCACCTGCGGCCGGTCGCCTCGCGCGACGAACTGCACCTCACGAACCGGTGGACCCGCCTGCGGTTCCGCAAAGACTCGGACAGGATGACCTACAACGAGGTCGAGTTCCGCCTGTCGGATCGCATCGCCGTCGAGTCCGGAAGGTTCCGCGTGTCCCAGCGCGACATCGACTCGCTGATGGCCCCGCTGCTGGCCCCCCCGAAGCGGAGCGTCCGCCCGATCCGCCGCATCGCGATCAATGCGGGCCACGGAGGCCGCGACCCGGGCAACCTCGAAGGCCGGCGGATGGAGAAGACCCTGACCCTCGCCTTGGCGACCGATCTGGCCCGTCACCTCAAGTCGGCGGGGTTCCAGGTGGTGTTCATCCGGAGCTCCGACCGCTTCATCGAACTGCCCGAGCGCGCGGCCGCGGCCAACCGGTCCGGGGCCGACCTTTACGTGAGCCTGCACTTCAACGGGTTCGACGGACCGGGGAGCGACTCGGTCCAGGGACTGGAAACCTATTGCCTCACGCCGGCCGGCGCGCCCTCGAGCAACGATTCCCAGCGCCGCGGCCGGATG
>Ga0209972_10003860_pt1 | contig 11580 bp, 14 predicted proteins | sample NOAtaG_7_FD_187302 | JGI IMG/M metagenome (GOLD analysis project Ga0209972, IMG submission 187302) | Freshwater lake microbial communities from Lake Erie, under a cyanobacterial bloom - NOAA_Erie_Diel1S_2200h metaG (SPAdes) (version 2) | ecosystem: Environmental > Aquatic > Freshwater > Lake ...
CCTTCACCAGTAAATCCCAATCCATCTGTTGATGTTGCGGTAACTGAAACAGGTGCGCCGCCAAGTGCCTTTGATAATGCGCTGATAGCTTCAGCACGTCGCGGTCCAATCTTTGGTTTGTTGCAAATAATCTGGACCGCAACATTATTGATTGCATAACCAGCCTTACTAATACGAGTGAAAGTTTCTGCAAGTAGCGTTGCGCCTGGGGCTCCAGAATATTGTGGATCAGATACGCCAAAGTTTGAACCAAGATCTCCTAAACCTGTTGCACTAAAGAGCGCATCACAGATTGCATGAGCTGCAACATCGCCATCAGAATGTCCATCAACTCCAACTACATCGGGCCAGTGAATTCCAGCTAACCAGAGTTGGCGCGAAGCATCAGATGAGAATGCATGGGCATCAGTTCCTACGCCAACGCGCATGTTGGAATCAAGATCTCTGACCAAGGTAACTGCCATTGCAATATCTTCTGGATTGGTAATTTTCATGGCGCGCGCTTCGCCTGGAATTGTCTTGACCTTCACTCCTAGCGCTTCAACAAGTGCTGCATCATCGGTGGCATCCTCGCTTGCTTCATGAGCGCGCTTAAGTACATCAACAGAGAAGCCTTGTGGAGTCTGCACAGCGCGGAGAATTGAGCGATCTGGAGTGCTGCGCACGTATCCATCTCGATCTACTTCTTTGATGGTGTCGACAACGCTAAGTGCAGGAATGACAGCGCTCTCACCCGAAGTAAGTCCATGCAAAACCCGTTGTGCAAGTTCGCTAGTAGCTAATGCGCGCGCTGCGTCATGAACTAGAACATACTTTGTTGATGGAGATAGAGATTTCAAGGCCACATTCACCGAATCGCTCCGCAAGACTCCACCAGTAATGACTGTGGCGCTGTCACCAACGATGGCGCGGAATTGATCTTCATAACCAGCAGGTGCAGTAATCACAATCTCATCCACCACAGGCGAAAGCGCAGCAAAGGCGCGTTCAATAAGAGTTACGCCATCGATCTGGATAAGCGCTTTAGGAATATCTGCACCAAGACGATGTCCCATGCCAGCGCCAGCAATAATGGCAGCGCTTGTTGGTGTGTGGTTCATGAGACTCTCACTGGTGAGAGCGAATTAAGAAGCGAGTACCTCGTCGAGAATTGATTCAGCCTTGGCTTCGTCAGTATTTTCTGCGAGCGCAAGTTCGGAAATCAAAATCGCACGTGCCTTTGCAAGCATGCGCTTCTCTCCCGCAGATAGACCGCGGTCAAGATCACGACGGAAAAGATCGCGAACAACTTCAGCGACCTTGATGACATCGCCAGATGCAAGCTTTTCTAGATTAGCTTTGTAGCGACGCGACCAGTTTGTGGGTTCTTCGGTGTAAGGCTGGCGTAGAACACCAAAGACTCTTTCAAGACCTGAGGAGTCAACAACATCGCGAACGCCAACCAAGTCAACGTTTTCTGCTGGGACTCGTACTGTGAGATCGCCTTGTGCGACCTTAAGTACTAGATAGATCTTCTCTTCGCCTTTGATGGTCCGGGTCTCGATTGCTTCAATGAGAGCCGCTCCGTGATGGGGATAAACAACGGTTTCGCCGACCTTAAATGACATTGATTGCCTTTCGCTAGAGGGCAATTTTATCAGAGTAATCCCAATCACGAAAACCCGCCAAAGTGGGCGTAATTCAATGCTTTTCTGCCATTATTCGCCAATGATTTCGAAGCGACTGATGGGCGCACTTCTTCTCGGTAGCGTCACGCTAACTGGATGTGCTTCTGGCGGCCAAGCTCCGACTCGTATCATCAAACAAGTCACTGATGGAGTCGAAAAAGATCTCGGTGATCTCAAGATTCGTAATGTAAAAATTGTTGCACTTCCTGATGGTTCTGGAACTCTCGTTGGATTCATCGTCAATCACAACGACAACGCTGATGAACTTGCAGCAATCGTTGTCAATGGACAGCGCGCAGAACTCGCGACTGAAGCAGTCCTAACAAAGAATGATCCGATGATTTTTGAAGGTGACTCAGCGAATGCGAAAGCGAAAATTGCAACGCTTGGCGCAACACCTGGTTATCGAGTTCCGGTAATTCTCTACTTTGCTAAGGGTGGAAAAGTTGAGCTTGACGCCCTCGTTGTTGCCAATACTGGAATCTATAGCTCCATTTTGTAACCCAGGCCGCGCACGGTCTGAATTAACGTTGGGTTAGCTGGATCAGTCTCAATCTTTGCGCGTAACCGCTTGATATGAACATCAAGAGTCTTGGTATCTCCCACATAATCACTACCCCATACCCGATCGATAAGTTGCATACGTGTGAGCACGCGACCGGCATTACGCATTAGGAACTCCAATAATTCGAACTCTTTTAGTGGAAGCGATACAGGATTGCCGTTAACCGCAACTTGATGGCGATCCACATCCATGCGAACTGGACCAACGGTCATCAATCCAGATTCACTATCGATCGCATCTCCAGAGTTGCGACGCAGCACCGCACGAATACGAGCCACAAGTTCTCGGGATGAATAAGGTTTTGTCACATAGTCATCAGCGCCGATTTCTAGACCCACGACTTTATCTACCTCAGAATCCTTTGCGGTTAACATGATGATGGGAACTCGCGACTTGGTACGGATCTGGCGACAAACTTCGGTGCCCGAGACTTCAGGAATCATGAGATCAAGCAGGACTAGATCAATGCCACCTTGGTCGAATTTCTTGAGCGCTTCCGTACCCGTATCTGCCGTGACGACCGAGAAACCCTCTTTACCGAGGAGAAACTCAAGAGCTTCAGAGAATGAGGCTTCATCTTCTACAACGAGAATCTTGGTCACGATGCGCTTCTCTCCTCATCTCCAGCGATTGGAAGCTGGAGCGTGAATGTACTTCCCACACCTTCTTTACTCCAAACCTTTACATCTCCACCATGATTGAGAGCCACATGTTTCACAATGGAAAGTCCCAATCCAGTTCCTCCGGTCAATCTCGAGCGGGCTGGGTCGACGCGATAGAAGCGTTCGAAAATTCTATTGAGTTCACCTTCAGCGATTCCAATTCCTTGGTCTGTGACGGATATTTCTGCGATATCTCCATTGCGTTTTGTAACGATTGAAACTTTAGTGTGTTCAGGGCTGTAGTTCACGGCATTCTCCACCAGATTATGGACTGCGGTAATGAGTTGCTCGCGATCGCCAATTACAGTGGCATCTTCCACTTCACCAATTTCTAAACTAATGCCACGTTGTTCGGATGAGAACTGGGCCTGGTCAACTGCTTCACGTACCACATCACTCACTTCAACCGCGAGAGCTTTTTGTAGTGGATCGCTACTTTGGAGACGCGAGAGATCGATAATCTCTTGCACTAATTCTGTAAGTCTCTTAGCCTCATTTTGCATGCGAGAAGCAAACTTCACGACCGCATCAGGTTGATCTTTTGCGCCAAGAATGGCTTCGCTTAACAAACCAAGTGCACCAATGGGAGTTTTGAGTTCATGTGAAACGTTGGCGACAAAGTCGCGACGGACTGCTTCAATACGGCGAGCTTCACTTTCGTCAGAGATGAGCACAAGAACCATGCCCTGATCATTGAGTGGAGATACCGATACATCGAGTTGGCGCTTACCACCGCCAATGGGGCCACGCGCTAATTCCAGAGTTCCACGATGCGTCTCATTTTTGCGCCGGACTACTCGAACAAGAGCTAATAAATCCTCGCTAGTAATGCGGTCATCTTTTATTAGTCCAAATCCGGAGATGCCTTGTGATTGAAAGAGGATTTCTTCGCCAGGAATCAAAATTATTGATTCAACTTCAAGTGATTGCAGCGTCTTGATGAGAACATCAGGAAGTCCGTGATTTACATTGTTCTCGCTCGCAACTTTGCGGAACTTCATGTGGCAATAGTACGAAAGTAGTCATGCCCCGTCATCTCTATGTGATTTACCCTCTGTTCACCGCCACGACAGACCCTGTTTACCGTCAAAGTTTCCATATACGCCAAGAACTATTACCTTTAGCCCATGAGTTGGCTTCGCAGCGCATTCCAAGATGAACTTGATGGCGTCACCCAAACCTTGGTTGATCTCTCAGCTTTGGTTTCCGATGCTATTTCGCGCGCAACCCACGCTCTTTTAACTGCAGATATCAAGGAAGCAGAAGAAGTAATCGCCTCTGATGATCGCGTTGACGATATCCAACATGAACTTGATGCGCGCATCATCGACATCATTGCTCGACAACAACCCGTAGCCTCTGACTTGCGTGCGCTTGTCACAGCGCTACGCATGAGCGCTGATCTTGAGCGTATGGGAGATATGGCACATCACATCGCAAAGATCACCAGACTTCGCCATCCGAATGCTGCTGTTCCATCTGAATTGCTCCTTACTATCGAAGAGATGGGCAAAGTTGCGCGCCTCATCTCAGATAAAGTCGGAGGTGTCATCAACTCTCGCGATGTTGAGAAGGCCATGGAAGTTGAGAAAGATGATGATGAGATGGACAAACTTCATCGCAAACTCTTCACAACTTTGCTTGATGATAAATGGGCTCACGGCACAGAAACTGCGATTGATATTACTTTGATTGGCCGTTATTACGAACGCTACGCCGATCACGCAGTATCTGTTGCGCGCCGGGTTTACTTCCTTGTGACCGGCAAGTTCTCCAAGTAACTCTTTAAAATATTTACTTCTTACCCTGATTAGCTACCGCTTCGATAGCGGCCTTTGCTGCTACCGGATCGAGATATTCACCCATCTTTACAACAGGTTCAAAATCATCATCAAAGGTATAGAGCAGCGGAATTCCCGTCGGGATATTTACTTCGGCGATATCTGAATCAGAAATACACGCAAGGTGCTTAACGATTGCGCGGATGGAGTTACCGTGTGCCGCCACCAAAACAGTCTTTCCAGTCCGTAAATCGGCGGCAATCTCATTATTGAGATAAGGCAGCATGCGGTTCACAACATCCTTGAGGCATTCGGTTCGCGGCATATCAGCGCCTAAATCTTTGTAACGAGGGTCGCGCGCTTGAGAATATTGATCGTTATCTTCAATAGGTGGGGGCGGAACATCAAATGAACGGCGCCAGAGTTTGAATTGTTCCTCGCCATACGTCGCAAGAGTTTCTTTCTTATCTTTACCTTGGAGCGCGCCGTAGTGGCGTTCATTAAGGCGCCAGGTGCGATGAACGGGAATCCAATGACGGTCACATTCATCAAGTGCGAGCTGGGCAGTATGAATCGCGCGACGAAGAAGAGAGGTATGAAGCACGTCGGGCAATAAACCTTTTTCTTTCAGGAGTGCGCCGCCGCGTCTCGCTTCAGTTTCACCAAGCGTAGAGAGTCGAACATCTACCCAACCAGTGAATAGATTCTTGGCATTCCATTCACTCTCACCATGGCGGAGCAAGATTAATTTGCCGATGCTCATGCCGTAATCCTATTGAAAACTAAATCAGATGTTCAAATGCGGCGAGATTCGCTAACGATTCTCCGCGTGACACGCGCCATGCCCACTCGCGACGAATTGCGCTGGAGAAACCTAACTCCAGCAAGGGATTAAAGGACGAATCCGAATATTGCAATACCGCACCGATAACGCGATCGAGCTCTTGTTCAGTAACGGCGCTAAATGGCAGGCGTCCCACAAGATAAATGTCACCGAGTTCGTTAATGGCGAAAGCGACGCAATACATCGTGGCATTCTTCTTTAGTAACCATTCATGAACCGCTTCGGTATTCTCATCGGGCTTGCGGATAACGAAGGCGTTGATACTGAGAGATTGATCTCCTATGACAAGTGCACAATGAGTCTGGAGTTTCTTCTCCCCTGGAAGCGTTAGCAGATAAGCAGTTTCAGAACTCTTTTCGAAATCAATATCGTGGGATTCCAAGAATTCATCAATCGTGGCAAGCGCCATGGCGCGATTAGACATAGGAAATTCTCTATTGGGCAAGATTTAAGCGGGCAGATTTACCTTGCGACAGCACGTGGTCATAGACATCAAGAAGTCCGCGCGCAGTTGTGTCCCAACCAAAGTGCGAAGCGTGTTCTACAGCGCCCATAGAGAGCAATAGGCGTCGTTCTGGTTCCATCAGGAGACGCGAGATAACAGCAGACCAGGCACGTGGATCATGTCCATCAACTAACGATCCTGAAATTCCATCAGCGACTGCGGTACGAAGTCCACCGACCGCGGTAGCAACGACGGGGGTTCCGCATGCTTGCGCTTCAAGAGCCACTAAACCAAATGATTCTGAATATGAAGGAACGCAGACTAGATCGCTTGCGCGATACCAATCAGATAACTCTTCATGTGCAACAGGTGGCAAAAATTCAATGACATCTTCTACTCCAAGAAACTTCGTTAAGCCTTGTAAGCGTTCTGGTTCTTGCGAACCATTTCCTGAGGGACCACCAATAATGACTGTCTTCAGGCGAGTACGAAGCATCGGCGTATGTTTGAGCATTTCTGCAACCGCACGGATTAAAACTTCTGGGCCTTTGTGAGGCTGGATACGACCTACGAAAGCGAGCATCAAGGCATCATCTTTGATATTTAACTTCTTTCGCGATGCTTTCTTTCCACCATTTAATTTATAAGTAGAGAGATCAACTCCAGGCGGAACAACAAATACTCGATCGGGGCAGGCATCATAAAGCGAGACCAGGCTCGCAGCTTCAGCTGCAGTGTTCGCGACCAGAGCAGCAGATGCGCCCACAACTTGTTCTTCACCGATAGCACGAGTCTTCGGTTCTGGTTTCTCTCCTTCTGCAAGAGAGAGATTCTTAACCTTTGCCATTGTGTGCATGGTGTGTACAAGTGGAATACCAAGACGCTCACTAACTAACCAACCAAGTTGTCCTGAGATCCAATAATGTGAATGTAATACGTCGTAATAACCCATCGGAAGGCGCGCTTCTTGGTGCATGAACGATGACATCAGCGCACAGATTTGAGAGGGAAGTTCATCTTTAGTGATGCCGTCATATGGGCCAGCTTCTAAGTGACGTACCGTTACACCGTCACCTATCTCAACTTTTTCTGGCAACCCAGAGCGATTAGCGCGCGTGTAGATATCTACATCAACGCCAGATGCAGCAATACGTTTTGCACTTTCGACAACATAAACATTCATTCCACCGGCATCACCAGTACCCGCTTGTTCTAGCGGTGAGGTATGGAGCATCAAGGATGCGATGCGCCGTTTGTGGTTAGCCATGACGGACGAGTTTACTCGCCCTAATTTCTCCTACAACCCTGCCATCGCCCATCACATTTTCACGCTCAAGATCAACGGTAATTCCTAGATGCGAAAGAGTTGCAACAGATAGAGGCGCATTTCCCCGTTGAGAACCATCGCTCATTTTCCAGACAATAACTTCACCTTTCGGCGTTGACATGATCATCACACCTTCAGCTCCATCTTTCACAAAGAGCCCTGAAACTTTCTGCATCAACAGAGTTGGTAAACGTCCAACTCCAGAGACCATGATTGGATTGTTGCGACAAGCGTTCACTACTTCTTGATGAATCGGTTCGTTAGATAGCGTTAGATTTCTTACTGCAGTAGCGAGCGCACGCAAAGAAATTGCAAATAGCGCAGCGCCACATCCGTCGACTCCTACTTTTGTGATCTTCTCACCACTTAATTTTTCAAACTCTGCGGCAATTGCGATTTGTAACGGATGTTCCGGGCTCTTGTATGTTTCTAAATTCCAACCATTGACCGCACAGGTAGCCACCATCGCGGAATGTTTACCGCTGCAATTTGCAGCCAGTGATGTTGGTGCTTTATCTCCCCATGCAGCGCGTTCGGCTGGATCAAGAGGTTTATCTGGGGTATTGCGGAGCGCGCTTTCATCAAGGCCAACGCTGCGAAGAGTTGATAAGGCAACATCAAGATGTGCTCGACTTCCTGCATGGCTCGCGCATGCAAGCGCTAATTGCTCACCACTTACCTTTAAGCCAGCTCGGAGCATGGCTGAAGCTTGGAGAGATTTCACAGCAGAACGCGGGTAAATCAATTGATCAACATCGCCGATTCTCAAGAGATCTTTACCAGATGAATCAAGAATTAATAAATGTCCATCATGGACTGACTCCACCATCTCGTTGCGAACTACTTCAACAAGTATCTCTCCGGCGTGCATTTATTGAGAGACTCTAGGAAGCGTTGACCAGATATGTGCCTGCAATTTGTTGCCGTTATATGCCATGTCATAGGCATAGAAGAGTTCGCCTTCAACTAAGCCATATAAACGTTGGCCACCTTCGATCGCCTTGGCGGACGGCGCAGAATAGGCGTGATCCATAGCTAATTGGATCTTTGGTCCATCAAAGCGACCAACCCAACCTTCAGAGATTCCGGTGCTGTGCGCAATCAATACTTCTAATTGATTTCCAGGTTTAACTCTCCAGAAACCAGTTTCAGATGCAGCAGTTTTTACGATCTCATTATTGTCATCGATAATCCAGGAGCGAGAGAAGTAAGTAAGAAATGGTCGACCATCATGGCTAAAAGTAACTTCTTGGGCGAATTGGAAGTTTTCGATTCCTGGATATTCGCCATGTCCTTTGCCGCGCCACGAACCAATTAACCAGGCAAGTGGATTTAAATCAGGATGGAGTCCTTCGGGGATTTGAAATGCCATTTACGCGCCTCTCCTTAATTTTCGCCACTGCTTTGCAGCATAACCAAGGAGTGCAAGCGACATAAAGAGCGAAGCTGCAATCAAGATAATCGTGGTGATGAACTCCATGGTTCTAATCTATCGGTACCAGAATCTCTTGGTTCGCAGCGATTCCATTAACGCTCAGAACTGCATCAGCTGGCGTCATCCGCTTGATCACAGCGAGCGCGATTGGTCCTAATTCATAGTGGCGCGCAACCGATCCCACAAAACCAATCTCTTTACCATCAAGGATTACTGGATCACCATGGCTTGGAATATCAACAGAGCTTCCATCAAGATGCAATAAAACTAAGCGACGCGGTGGATGGCCTAAATTGAAGACTTTTGCCACTGTTTCTTGGCCGCGATAACACCCTTTATTCATATGCACTGCTTTATTCAGTAGACCTAGCTCATTAGGGATTGATTTATGGTCAGTATCAAAACCAATGCGAGCGCGACCTTGAGCAATTCGTTCTGCTTCTATCGCCCACATTCCCACTTGAAGATTCACAGAATTAAAGGCGTTGATTGTTGCAGCTAATTCGGTACGTGGGACAAGCGCGTAAGGTCCGCCGATTACATCAGTCTTTCCAGGAGCCTTCAAAATTGCATAAGTCGTTGAAACGTCAGCAACCTCTACTCGGAGCATGAACTTCATCTTCTGGAGGTAATCCACCAACAGCAGCGCTTTCTCGTGATCGAGATGAAGATACGTCGTTACTCCATCATCAACAAGGAAAAGTTGTTGCTCCACATGTCCTTGCGGATCGAGGATGAGCGCTTCTTTCCAATCCCCCGGTGTTAACTTCTCAAGGTGTTGTGTTGTTAAAGAATGTAACCACATCAAGCGATCTTCTCCGGAAATTGCAATTACGGCGCGATGGGATAAATCTGCCCAAGCTTTACCTTCAGCTAAAGCGCGTTGTTCTTTCGCTACTTCACCAAAGTGCCAAATCGCGCCTTTATCTAATCCCTCTTCAATGTAAACGGCGGTCATGACTTTTCACTGCAGTTGGCACATGTGCCATAAATTGCAAAGTGGGTGACATCAGTTTTAAAGCCATATTCATCAATCAAGGTATTAACAAATGGCGCAGCGCTTTCAATGGGAGCATCGCCAACAGATCCACAATTTCCGCAGACCAAGTGAAGATGCGTGAGCTCTTCAGCTGCGTGATAAGTCGCACCTCCATGACCAAGGTGCGTGTGTTGCACTAACCCAACATTCTCGAGCGTTTCGAGGTTGCGATAAACAGTAGAGAGATTGATTCCGGGATGAGTTTTGCGAACTTTCTCCGCAACTTCCTCAGGGGTGGCATGGCCGAGATCGCGCACGGCTTGCAGCACTAATTCGCGTTGGGGCGTTAAACGTAAGCCCTTATCGCGTAATTCGTTCTTCTCTGCCACCCCGTAATTCTAGAGGGCTATTAGAGGTTGGGTAAGTTGTAGGAATCCTCATGATTTCTACGCCGTGACACCGCTCCACGAGCGCGAGCAATCAGCAAATACATCTCGCAACCGAGGCAGTAGTTGAAAACTGCATTGAGAAAGGCTGCAGCAAGTGCAAACCCCGTTGCAACGGTAAAGACTGCGGTCGCATCAAATGCAAGAGCAAGCGTTGCGGTCAACGCGAAGAGAAACCCAACGATCTGAGCGAATTGCGGAGGTCGCGTATCTTCCGTTGGAATATCACCACGTAGTCGCGGCTTAACAAAAGTGCGATAGATCCAGGCATACAGAGTTGCTTGTGGCCCCACAAACGCCCCAATTGCAAATACTGAAAGTTGCCATACTAATAGCGGTAAAGAACCCGTTACTAAAATAACTGCTAAAACAAAAGTCGTGATGAGCGCACCAAAGCGTGGTCCACGCGCATCAAGAAGTTTTACATCATCATGAGTACTAAATTTCAAAACGCTGGTAATCGACATTTCTTTTCCTTTGATTTTCTAGAAAGTTGGGTAGTTGGATATTTTTAAATCAACAACTACGCAAGACAGAGCTGACCAGCGAAACGGCAGAAATCAATCACACGCCGCTTTGTGAAGAACTGGGGCTCGATGCCGAACATGGTCAAAGATTAAATTGAAATCGCTATCAAAGCGAGTTGCGAATACTTTGCAACTATTTGATGGCCGAAAGTGTGGCTAAAACCTCAGCACGCTTCGGAGCGCCGACCGCGCGGCCCACTTCATTCCCGGATTTATCCAGAACCAAGGTCGTGGGGGTGGACCTGATATCCAACCGACGAACTAAATCAAGATTCTTCTCGGCATCAATATCTACATGTTTAACATCAGATAGATCCGCAGTGATATCAGTAAGCAGCGCACGAGTTGCACGACATGGAGTACAGAACGCCGATGAGAATTGCACCAGCGTCACTCGTGATCCCAAATCTGCACCAATGTCTTGTGATGAGATAGCTATAGAACTCGATCGCGATGAATTGGATTTAACCTTCCCGCGGCTACGTTGATACCAGAGCCCATACGCTGTTGCGAGCGTGAAAACTATGAGAATTGGAAGGTAATTATCCACGCGGGTATTCTTTCACTCTTATGGCACGCATTCTACTTTTGACGAACACGACTGGAGCCAGCGCAGAAGTTCTTCCTGCACTTGGTTTGCTTCAGCATCAGGTTCGCATCTTGCCTGCTATTGGTTCAGTTCTTGTTGATATTCCAGAAGTAGATTGCTTATTTATTGATGCACGTCGCGATCTGCCAGCTGCAAAATCTCTCACCAAACTCATTACAACAACCGGAATCGGTTGCCCACTTATCCTCATCACCACCGAAGGTGGCTTATCTGCCACTAATGCAGATTGGGGATTTGACGATGTCATCCTTGATACTGCAGGGCCCGCTGAAGTGGATGCGCGCATTCGCGT
>Ga0209972_10003863_pt1 | contig 11573 bp, 7 predicted proteins | sample NOAtaG_7_FD_187302 | JGI IMG/M metagenome (GOLD analysis project Ga0209972, IMG submission 187302) | Freshwater lake microbial communities from Lake Erie, under a cyanobacterial bloom - NOAA_Erie_Diel1S_2200h metaG (SPAdes) (version 2) | ecosystem: Environmental > Aquatic > Freshwater > Lake ...
ACCTCTGGGTCCGGTATCCCCTGATTGCGGAAAACGGCATCCAAATGATGGGCATATTGAAGAATCATATCCGGTTGGGTGCTCATCATTTTCTCTTGATAGGGCGTCAAATGAACCCGATTGTTCACCTCGCTTTCGTATCCGGTTCGTGGGTCGCGCACCCGAAAAGTTGCATGCCCGGCCTTTTCCATCAACATCACCCGCCAACTGAACCTGAATCCCTGTTCGGTCCAAAACAAATTACCCGGGTAAAGCCATGACCTCAGAGGAAAAAGCGTTTGGATGACCAACAATGAAAGCACCACAATCCACGCCCACCCCACATTTAAAACCACGGTTGGCTTTGCGACTGGAATCCATTTCAATTTGTTCCAGAAGGTTGCATGAACCTCAGCCGGAAAAAACACAAGCGTCCCCAAAATCATGATGAAAGGAAACATCCCGATGGGGAACAACAACCAAGTCATCAGGTGAAATACCACGACCGTTGCATAGGCCCAAGGCCTGCTGAAATTCCAAAAGAGAAAAAACGGGACACTCAAATCATACAATGCACCGAACCAACTGAATCCGAACGCGACCCAATCCTGTCCCAACCAACTGCCCAATAGTGGTAAATCCGTTTTGGCTTCCAACCATATCTTGAGCGGCAACGCATGGAACATCCAATCCGGATTGAGTTTGGCAACGCCGGCAAAGAAGTACACCAAGCCGATTTGGAATCGGAGGCATCCCACCACCCACCTTGGCACCTGAGCTGAGGACAGCTCCGGGTTTCGCCACACATCCCATGATACCGCACGGTTGGCAGGCAAAAAACAAAGCAGGAGCGCCACCACCGAAACGAAATAGTAATGGTTGAGGTAATTTGTTTTGTCCAACAATTCCACAAAGGTGAAGGACAAGAAAAAAGTCCAAGTGCTGAACCTATAATAAGCACCCAAAGCAATCCCGAGGGCAGCCAAGGCCATCACTCCGAACAGCAGGTACATGCCCGTTTGGGAAAGCGGTTTGAGCCAAGACACATCCCAGAAAGGGAAATAAAAGGAAGGCTTCACGTACAATAAATCCACCCATCCATTGGCCACGAACCGGATTGTGCCCACCAGCATCACCATGCCAAAAAGCACACGAAAAGTGACGAGCGGTAAAATCGAAACCGGTGAATGAATGTACTGTCGCAAACTCACGGACTCAGTCCCCGTCGCTGTCGGTATAGGTGATGAGGATGCCCAAATTGGAAGCCATGTCAGTTTTGGTCAATACCACCAGCTTTTGAATTTCCACGTAGACAGCGTCTACCAAAGAAACTTGGGTGGTAATTGCCGTTTCCAAAGGATCCGGAATGGCTTCCAAGGCAGAAATCACCGCATCAAACTGATTCTCGATGGCATTTGCGAGCGGTAATCCGTTGTATTGAGCATCCACCGCCAACAATGCATCGTCCATGCCGTACCCGTTCATGCCCTCAGGCGAATTCCCTAGAAACACTTGCTTCAACCCTCTGGCATGGGCCAAAGCCAATTCGACCGAATACCCTCCAAAACGACTCTCGACGTTGGCCAACACAGGCTGACCGAAGGTGGTTTTTCCCAAAGGAATTCCAATGCGGGCATTCTTCAGGATTTCGATGTCGTAAGTAAATTGGTTCAAAATGGCCGAAGTGGAGCTCCCTGCATCGGTACCGGTATTCCCCTTGAAACCGGCTGCAAAAGTATTCCAACCGGAGAGGGTAGACGAAATCAATTGGTCCAAATCCTGCACCAATGCACGGAAATAGGCCCTTCGATTGGCAGCAAGCGGTGAATTGACAAATGAAGCAACCACTGCGCTGTCCTCGTCATAGTGAAGAAGGTATTCCAAGGCTGCAAAGCCTTTGGCATCCATGTTGGCCGGCAACATCAAGTCCCAGGCACCACTCCCGACATTGAGATTGATTTGGTTCACATCAACAGGAAAGGTGTTGACTGAAAGCCTGAGGGCATTCGACGCACCCGGACCGAACTCAAACCCGCTCACAGCCAGCCATTGCAGCCTAGATGCCTTGAGTCTCTCACGACATTCCAACAATCCCGGCAAATCACCATTCTGGAAAAACAGTTCAACATGTGATGCAAGACTATCCAAGGAAACCAACAGCCGATTGTAGCCCGGAATGATGAGGTTATCTGTGTAGTTGGCCACTAGCGCAACCCTGTCGTAAGGCTTGAGGGTTGTATCAGGGCCATCGGAACACGACGAGAACAACACGGAGGCAAGGGCCAAACCCATCATTTTTCTCCAAATCATGATTTTCATAACACCTCCTTGATTGAATCAAAACCATATACTTGGCTAAGAATACTCCGCGCACCATCTAGACCTTGGGTAGTAACCCGGTACAAATTGGCTCCGATTGCACTTTCAAAGGCTGAAATCTGGGAATCGGTAATTTTTCTGTTGGGATTGTATTTCAGCGAACGGACAAACGCCACCGCTTCCGTAAGTGCATGATTGCGCAAGGCATCATCAGCCAAATTTGTCAGACCTTCGTTGATGTAATGGATGGCAGTAGCGGCCATGACCTTTTCCCACTCCTCTTGGATGATGGCGATTTGGGCCCATTTGGTGGCGTGGTCATCGTTGGAAATGGCTGCACGGCCTGTGGTGAAGGCCTGCATCAGGCGTTTGCTACTGCCCAACAAAGGATTCCGGTCATGGGTGTATTTCCCGTAAAACAACAAGCCTGCCGTATTGGAGGGAAAATCAACCGGAACACCCCAATAACCAAATGCCTCATCCCAATGGTGTTCCATGGCCGTTCCTTCCCCAGGCACCACGGTCTCATTGTCCACCACGTCCTCCCCAATCTTGGATTCAGACAAATACACACCGGTGGCCTGATAGTAGAATACCGCTCCCATCAAGCCCTTCTCAATCAGCTGGGTATATTCCCAACCCTTGGCGTCAAACAAATAACTTTTGGAAGAATCCGAACTGAACACAACACCCGCCACCCCATCGGAACCCACTTGAGCAGACAAACTACCTACTCCCATGCTGTCGAAGTAACTCTCGAACAAGGCTTGATCACTCAAAAAACACTTGTCCTTAAGCTGACGCTCGCTCGTAAAACTGAAGGGAGCATTGGCATTTTCAAACATGTTCCGCAAGACCTGAGGATCTACCGAAATACCCGGAACATTAGCTGATTTCATGTATTGGCTCATTTCCACCAACATCTTCAATCTGTCAATCTGACCCGCATAGGACATCGGCTCAAATTGATAGGTAGACGGAATGTCGTAATCGTTCAACCTTTCCTTTCTGCAGCCAACCAACATCAGCATACACAAGAATGCAACCGGCAGACTCATAAATCCAATACCATTCGCTTTCCCGCACATATTCCCTAAGCTTAATTTAGACTAATTCTAAACAAGACAAATCTAACCAAGGATTGGCAGTGGTCACAATACCGAATGGAGGTGATTTTTGGGCCCTTGGGGATACCTAATTTTAGGTATTGATGTAGGTGGGCTCAGTGGTTCAATCCGGACAGTTACAATCAACTTTTGGTTACCAAATCCTTCACCAACCCAGATTGCACGGCGTGCATCAGCAGCTCGGTGGCGGAATTGACACCCAATTTGCGCATGATGTTTTTCCGATGGGTGTAGACCGTATGGGTACTTAGGCACAATTGATCAGCAATCGCTTTGGTTGCAACCCCTTTTGCCATCAGACCTACGATTTCCAACTCCCTCAAAGAGAGGCTAGAAGAAGAACAATCTTCCTCCCGTGGCTCGGGATTCAGGTGTTTCTCAAGGAGAATGTCCAGAATTTTGTTGCAGAAGAATTTCTCACCCTTGGCCGTCGCGTGCAAGGCGTTCAAAATTTCATCCCGGCTGCAATTTTTGGTGAGGAAACTGTGGGCACCCAATTCCAAGGACCTGAAAATATTACCTTTTTGGTCATCATCGGTGACAATCAGGCATTTGGTCTGAGGGGAATTGCGTTTCAAATCAACCAAAACATCCAAAGGAAACACTTCGGGATGATTGTAGTCAATGACGACAACATCGGGGTGCTTGGATTTCGCCAAATCCAACAATTCCTTGGCATCGGAGGCTTCGCCCACTACCTTCAAACTCGGCGTGGAGGCACACAATTGCAACAACCCGGCTCGGGTGAGATACTGCGCGTCTGCGATGATGACATGGATGATGTTGGACATTATTTAGAACGATTCTAAACAATACAAATATAGGGATGGAACGCTAAGTGTGAAACTCTTACTATAAATCTAATCCGCCCTGCAAATTGTTTGGTCTGGGTGCTGGCAAACTGCGAGGAAACTCACCATTTGTGAACGAAGGCCGTATCGACCAAACGAGTTTCGTTCCTCGATTTGAGGGCAAAATTGAATCCTTCATATATGGCAAATCCACCGTATTCCCCGGCCTTATTGATGGCCAAAAATCCAACTTGAAGGTCCTTCACCGACTCATGCTTTTGGATCAACCTTTTCACGGCGATTTCACAGGCTTTACCGGGTGTATAACCCTGTCGCATCAACTCCACTACAAGGTGACTGCCACAAACCCTGATGACCGCCTCACCCAATCCCGTGGCAGTAGCAGCTCCAACTTCATTGTCCACGTACAAGCCGGCGCCAATGATGGGAGAATCCCCTACCCTGCCATGCCGCTTGTATGCCAATCCACTCGTCGTGCAGGCTCCACTGAGGTTGCCTTGTGAATCCAAAGCCACCATTCCGATGGTATCATGATTTTCTCGGTTGATGATGGGCTTGTACTCGCTGGTTTTCAACCACTCCTCATAGGATCGTTTCACCTCTTCCCGGCTTTTTTCCGTCAGGTAATCCCGATGCTGAAAACCCTTTTCGATGGCAAATCGGTAAGCTCCCTCTCCGACCAACATCACATGAGGTGTATCCTCCATCACCTTGCGCGCTACCGAGATGGGATGTTCGATGTGCTCCAAACAAGCTACGGAACCACAACGCCCCCGGTGGTCCATGATAGAGGCATCCAAGGTCGTGCGTCCATCACGGTCGGGCAGACCGCCCAATCCCACCGATCTGTTTTCAGGGTCGGATTCGGTAACCATCACACCCTTTTCAACGGCATCCAAGGCAGAACCGCCATTTCCCAAAATCGACCAAGCACCTTCGTTTGCAGCCAATCCATGGTTCCAAGTGGACAAAACCAAAGGAGCGCTGTCAGGCTTGAATTTGGGCATCCGCCTTTCGTCCTCCTCGGCATTCCTGCCCATGGCGAGCCCACCCAAACCCAACGCAGATAGTCCCAAAAATGCCCTTCTCCCGATTTTCATATGTTGTTGTTTGCTCCAATTTACCAAAAAACGATATGTATCAATCAGGAAAAGGGAAAGGAGACAATACAAAAAAGCCACCCCGAGGGATGGCTTCTGAAAGGGGTTTTCTGGACCTCAGCCGATTCGGGCAACTTCGGCAAACTTTCCCGTGGCGTTGAGGTCGTCAAATGCCATGGAAAGACGTTTCACGAAAGCCAATTCACCTTCGCGCAACCATTTCCTTGGGTCATAGTATTTTTTGTTGGGTGAGTCCGGACCCTCAGGGTTTCCCAATTGTCCTTGAAGGTAATCGTGATATTTGGCTTCAAATGCACGGACACCGTCCCAAAACGCCCATTGGGTGTCAGTATCGATGTTCATTTTGATGACACCATACGAGATGGCTTCCCTGATTTCCTCGCGTGTGGAGCCTGACCCACCATGGAACACAAAGTTGACAGGATTGACCGCCGCAAGGTTGAATTCTTTGCGGATGTACTCTTGGGAGTTCTTCAAAATCACGGGAGTTAGCTTTACGTTCCCTGGTTTGTAAACACCATGGACGTTGCCGAAGGCGGCTGCAATGGTAAAATTCGGCGAGACGCTGCTGAGCTCCTTAAAAGCATAAGCCACTTCATCGGGTTGGGTATACAATCTTGAACTATCCACATCGGTATTGTCTACCCCGTCTTCTTCACCACCGGTCACACCCAATTCGATTTCCAAAACCATGTTGATCTTGGCCATTCGTTCCAAATACCGCTTGCAGGTTTCAATGTTTTCCTTGACCGATTCTTCGCTCAAATCCAACATATGGGAGGTGTACAAGGGCTTTCCGGTCGCTTTGAAATGACGCTCCCCTGCATCAAGCAATCCATCAATCCAAGGGAGCAGGTTACGGGCAGCATGGTCGGTATGCAAAATCGCATCCACACCATACAATTCGGCCACCTGATGTACGTGAAGGGCGCCTGAAACCCCTCCTGCGATGGCTGCACGTTCCCCGCTGTTCGACAAACCCTTGCCAGCGAAAAAACCAGCTCCCCCGTTTGAAAATTGGATGATGATAGGCGCGTTTGCCTGTTTTGCTGTTTCCAAGGAAGCGTTTACGGTGTTGGTGCCTGTGACGTTTACTGCAGGGAGGGCAAACTGGTGTTTTTTGGCAATCTCAAACAGGTTGAGGGCTTCGCTGCCGTTGAGTACTCCTGACATATTGATGTTTGTGTTGTGGACTGAGCGGAAAAACTGATGCGAATTTAGGTGTTTTTTAATTTCAATTGCTTGCCAGAAACCTCCAAAAACAAACGGGCCGACCCTGTGTGGGCCGGCCCGTCGGAATTCATTCCTGATGGGTGCCGATTACTGGTTCACCATCAGGCGGATGGACCTTGTCTCGCCGGTCTGGGTCTCCAGACGCACGATGTAGAGGCCCGAGCTCATGCCTTGGGAGTTCCATTCGAACTGCATCGGGGTCTCAGAACCCGCGACACCTTCGAACAGGTCGGCCACCATCACGCCGCGCGAATCATAGATCCGCAGGCTGACACGGCCGGCTTCTGGCATCACCAATTCGATGGTCGATGTCCCGTTGGTCGGGTTCGGTGAGGCCGACATGCGCGCCATCACGTTACCCTGCACAAGGTTCATCGGGTTCGGGACCTGGCCCGAAACGTTGCATGCCAACACCGAGCCGCAAGCGCCTAGGTAGTCACCGTGGCCCAAGTGGCCCGGGACCGCCGAAATCGGAAGGCACTTCGTCATGGCATTGTTCGGGTTTCCTGGAGGGATGTGGCAAATCTGGACGTGCTGGATGCCGTTGCCGTTGGTGGAACCGTTGCCGCCTTGGCCGCTTCCGCCTTGGCCGTTGTTGTTGCCGCCCGCGCAACGAACGTCGACAACGCAGACCGTCATCTCGTCGCTAGCAGTACAACCGTTGGCGTCGGTGACCATGACCGTATAGGTCGTAGTCGTGGTGGGGCATACCGTCGTGCCGACCTGCCCGTTGGCGTCGCTCCAAGTGCTGATGTAGGCTGGAGTACCGCCCGAAACCTGCTCGGAGAGCGTCACACAGTTGGAGGTGTAGCCGATGTAGATCACCTGATCACTGCCGGCGCTCACCACCAAAGGTGCGGGCTGGGTGATGGTCAGGGATGCGTCAGCCGTGCAACCGTTGTTGTCGGTGACCGTCACGGAATAGTTACCCGGTGCAAGGCCGGTGACCGTGGAGGTCGTCGCGCCGTTGCTCCACAGGTAAGAATAGGTAGGGGTGCCACCATTGCCAGAAGCTGAAGCCGAACCATCGTTTGCACCATTGCAGCTCACGTTGCTGGATACCGTGGAAACGGTAAGCAAGGTGGGCTCGGTGACGGTGATGCTCGTGGTGGCAGTACAACCGTTCGCGTCGGTGACCGTGTAGGTGTGGACACCCGCAAAGACCGTGAAGGAACCCGTACCCGTGTAAGGCGCGGTACCACCGTTGCCGGAAACCGTGACCGTCGTGCTACCGCCGTTGCAGGAGATGCTGCCCGAAGTGGAGGAAGCGGTCAACAGGCTGGGCTCGGTGACCGTGATGCTCGTGATGGCAGTACATCCGTTGGCATCCGTGACGGTGTAGCTATAGGTGCCCGCCGTAACGGTGAATGAACCAGTACCTGTATAAGGCGCGGTGCCACCGGAAGCGTTTACTACGACCGTGGTGTTGCCACCGTTGCACAGAATTGTACCGGAAACGGAAGAAGCGGAAAGTGCGCTCGGCTCGGTGATGGTGAAGTTCACCACGTCCGTACAGCCGTTGGCATCCGTGACCGTGTAGCTGTAGGTACCTGCTCCGAGCGTGTAGTTGCCCGTGCCTGAATAGGGGGCTGTTCCGCCGAAGGCGCCGATGCTCACCGTGGTCGTGCCACCGTTGCAGGCGATACTACCTGCATTGTAGGAGGCCACCAAGCGTGTAGGCTCTGTCACCGTGATGCTTGTGGTGGCGGTGCAACCATTGGCGTCGGTGACCGTGTAGCTGTAGGTACCTGCTGTGACGGTGAAGGAACCAGTACCCGTATAAGGCGCGGTGCCACCGTTGCCGGAAACCGTAACCGTGGTGCTACCGCCGTTGCAGGCGATGCTTCCTGAAGTAGATGAGGCGGTCAAGAGGCTAGGCTCAGCAACCGTGATGCTCGTGGTGGCGGTGCAACCATTGGCGTCGGTAACCGTGTAGCTGTAGGTGCCTGCCGTGACGGTGAAGGAACCCGTACCCGTGTAGGGCGCAGTACCACCGGAAGCGGAAACCGTCACTGTGGTGCTACCTCCGTTACAAGCGATGCTGCCTGAGGTGGAGGAAGCGGACAATGCAGTAGGCTCAGAAACCGTGATGCTCGTTGTAGCCGTGCAGCCGTTGGCATCCGTGACCGTGTAGCTATAGGTTCCGGCCGTAACAGTGAAGGTACCTGTTCCAGTATAAGGAGCGGTACCGCCATTGCCGGAAACAGTGACCGTGGTGCTGCCACCATTGCAGGCGATACTGCCAGAGGTGGAGGAAGCGGACAGGGCGGATGGTTGCGTGATGTTAACGGAGGCAGTAGCGTTACATCCAAAGTTTCCAGATGCTGTAACTGTATACTGACCTGCAGCCAATCCAGAAGCGCTCGTGCCTGTTTGGCCATTGCTCCAGCTGTAGCTGTAAGAATTTCCTCCTGTACCACCGCTGAGAGTGGCCGTAGCGGAACCGGTGGATGCACCATTACATGCAACATTTGAACCAGTAACTTGCAAGGTAGGATCAGCTACGACCGTGACCGTTTGAGCTGCATTGCCATTACATCCAGAAACTCCTGTGCTGACGACAACCCTATAATCGGTGGTCGCAGCGGGCGAAGCCAGATAGGTGGAAGCCGACTGGCCCGCGATGAACTGCCAGCTACCAGAGACAAACTGCTGCCATTGGTAGATGATACTACCCGATCCGCCGGTTGCACTTGCCGTGAGCAAATTGGAACCACCGACACAGATTGCACCTGCTGGGGCAGCAGATGCTACCGTCACAACAGGATCCGCAACTACCGTAACCGTCACCACGTTGGACACTGCAGTGGTGCCACGACAATCAGTAGCCCTCCTACGGTATAGGGTGGTACCCGTAAGATTTACTGCTCCATATACCGTGCTATTGGTGTTGCTGATGGGTGTCCAGGTCGTGCCATTGGTGGAAGACTCCCAAACATAGGTGAAGTTACCATCAAATCCGCCGCTTGCATCGGCCGAACTTGTAAGAGAGGCGTTTCCACCCGTACAAATGGTAAGGTTGTTGGCGATGGTGCCCGCATTCACGACAGGCGTAGATATGTCTTGATAAAGCAAGCTTCCTGCATTCAACAAATAACCACGTGTATTGGTCGAAGAAACCCAAGCGGACAATTCTACATAATATGTACCAGAGGAAGCTGGTGTGAAGTCGATTTGGCTCTGAAGGCCAGTTCCAAAGTCATCATTATCAGCGACCAAGGTGAAACCATTTGCACCGAACAACCTCATGTATGTATCTTCTGTGCTTTGTCCTACCGTGCTGAAACGATAGGTACGACCCGCAACCAGGTTGACCGACCAAGACCGAATGGCCAAGTTGGAGTAAGCTGATGTGGCAGATGCGCAGGCAGGAGCTAACGGGCTAGCCGTACCAGAATATTTCCAAGTCCATTCCAAAGTGAGGCGGTGACGGTTGCCAAGGTTTCCGGTGGCCACCCCAACATAGCTTCCATTGGACGGAAGTGACAGTTCACGAAGGTATACACCACCGGGCGAACCATTGTATTGGCAATCATCACCGCTGTTAAATGAACACCTAGTACCATCGTCTTCCCATGCATTTAGGAAGTAGTTCATGAAATACGCGTTGTTGGTGCGTGAGCCAAGCGGGGTTCCACCACCGTAGTTACAGTCACCATTGTTGTCGCAGGTCATACAGCTAGATGAAACGATAGCCCCGTTGACGTTGTCTGAAAAACCAGCAAAAGCGGTGTACTCTTCATTACCAATTTCTTGGCAGTTAGTAACCGCGTTTAAATTGCCGAACTCCGAAGAGAATACGTTTCCTACCCTAACCGTGTAAGAAACATCAGCCAATTGAGCTGACATGGTCATGGGAAACGCCATCATAATGGCGACCATCCATAGGTATTGTGTGAATTTTGTTTTCATGATCATTTCCCTCATGGATTGGATTTGACGAAATTAAACACATAACTCAAGGCCTCGCCTTTGTCTTCGGACGCCATCTTGATGGTCATGTGATCAGAGTTTTGCTCCAGAAGAATCAAGTAGAGTTTTTTTCCACAAGTGGCACATTCTTCGTCACCCATCGTCCACGTGATGTTGGAACCATGCCTTTGTTCCAAACCTTGGTAAAATACACCCTTCAGGCTCTCAAGCTTGAAACCACCTTTGCCGTCATAAATCAGCAAAGTCTTACCGGAAACAAAATCGGCTTTGACCGCATTCTCCTCACTCGATGAGAATGATTTGTCTCCTGAATTGTCCAATAATGCCACCGACGACATCACCCAAGTTTCTTGGGCCTCGAAAGGCAAGGACCCAACCTTTTTGGGGAGTTCGGCAACACCCTCCACATTGCGACCATCGCGGGCCACACTGCCAGCCGGGAGGAAAACAGATTCATTCCTGTTTGTCTCCACCTTTTTCGGCCCACCCGCGGCAACAGGTGTTTGCGCCTTCAGCCCCAGCCCGCAAGCCAAGACAAAAAACGCCAATAGTTTGTAGTACTTAATTCTCATAAATAACTGTTTAAAGACCTCAATAACCTAGTTTCAAATTCTCTCCACTTGTGTTCAAGTGGTTGTGGCATGATCCGACGATTAATTCTTGAAAAAACCATGCACCCGTAAGAAGCGTAACGAATCCAAGTTACAAATGACATACCTTAAATCATGTAGTCCATATACTTCACACGAGTAGGATTTTACTTACATTTTAAAGGCCGAATTTCCAATCCCTATTATTCTCTTTGAATCCTTGCTTCCACCGATGAGACAGGCAGCAATTGATTGTCTCTTCAGAGAATTTTTACATGTCATCAAGGGATAATTGCGGCTAATCATGTAATAACCGAGCTACATCGACCTATATATCAAACCAAACAACCATCATAAACCCCAAAACAAAATGCCCCGGCCTTTCGGGCCGGGGCATTTGCAGTAATACTTGATCAGGATCAACGGTTCAGCACAAGCTTGATCACTTGGCCTTTTCCG
>Ga0209972_10003864_pt1 | contig 11573 bp, 16 predicted proteins | sample NOAtaG_7_FD_187302 | JGI IMG/M metagenome (GOLD analysis project Ga0209972, IMG submission 187302) | Freshwater lake microbial communities from Lake Erie, under a cyanobacterial bloom - NOAA_Erie_Diel1S_2200h metaG (SPAdes) (version 2) | ecosystem: Environmental > Aquatic > Freshwater > Lake ...
CCGGCAAATGAAACTGCAACCAACCTGACTTCCGCGAAAGAGAGGAACATCACATAGGAAAGCTTTTAGACCTGGAAGCCTTAGGGGAACTGGACCTAGTCCCGGCGGACTGGCAGGACTGGGAGGCAGTCTATGCCACCGCTCGCAAAATATTCCCTCGAGACGAGTATCGACAGACAGACCTCGTTTCAAGGACGTTCCTTAGGTGTTATCGCACCCGAAGAACACTATGCAGCATTGAACGGCTTTACGCCACCCTTCACCAACTAGCTAGGAGGAAGACGACACCCAAAGAAAACACGAACAAAGACCTGACAGAACTAGGCAACGGCAAAAAGCCGGAACCAACAGAGACGGCCGGACACCGGCAGCATATCGCCCGCAGAAATGCGGACTATCTTTCCAATCTCAAATCCATAAAGGGTTAAGACAATGAACGACGCCTTGAACTTGATCTTAAGCAAAATGACGGAACTGTCAGGTGCACTCGAAGGTGTGAACAATCGGCTGCTGGCGGTTGAGACCGGCGCGCGTGAAGTCGCCTCCACCCAGACCGCAGCAACCCACGCAAAGACAAAGACCCGCGCCCCCTTGCCCGATAACGTACACCCCACTGCCCGGACACCCACCGAGCCCGGAACAAAGCGCAACCCGACCGACAATCCGGCAATCTGCCTCGCTGCAGAGTGCGGAGAAACCACAACAACTAGCGGATCGGCGACGCACTATTCCCGCGCGCTGACAATTCATTTCCCGCGCTCGGAACACGTCAGCAGAATCATCGGCGGGCGCAGCAGTAGCAGCAGGAAAGAAACGAAACCCCAGACAGAAGATGAATTGATCACACAGAACGACGCATGGCAAACGGTCCTGTTGTGGCGAAGTCGTGGGGCTAGCTTTTGGCTGCAACCTAAAGACGAACCTGGCCAGGCTAAACAACCCGCAACGCAGACCGACGCCCGCACCCTCAGTGTACTGCTGGCGGATTCCATTTTGTGGGTATGCAAAATAAATGCCGACGACGACGACGCACGGCGGAAGCTTGCAGAACAGGTGGTTACAACGCACTACGGACCTGCAGCAACCACCACAAAGAAAGGTAAAGCAAAAACCTAGAACCTAGCCACAACTCCACACAACGACAGCACCACCGGGAATTCCTGGTGGTGTTTTTTTTGCGCGGTAAACACTGCGGCGGGGTGAGTGCAGGGAAGACTTCAGAAAGTAAACACGAGACTAGGCGTCGCCGTGTTTACCTATCACGTAGACCGCGAAGGTAAACACGGGATTCCTTAGGGAAAGCTTGCCAGGGAAGTTTGGCCAGCCTTAAAGACGGGGGCTGGCTGGACCGGTCGGGCAGGAGGGGTTTATTTTGGTTACTCTCCCGGAATTTTTTAATTTTCCAAAATACCGGTAAACACAGGGCAATACCGGTAAACACAGGGAAATACCGGTAAACACAGGGAAATACCGGTAAACACAGGGAAATACCGGTAAACACAGGGAAATACCGGTAAACACAGGGCAATACCGGTAAACACCAGCAATCAGGGCGGTCAAGGCAATAGCAGCCGACCACAGCACTTCCGGCTATTACACAGACTGCAGACCAATTTGGCCGTATACCGGCCACAGCGCGTAAAAAAAGCTGGCGTGTTTGCCAGCTCAAACCTTTGATCAGGATTGGGTAAGAACCTCATCCAGCAGATCAGCCAACCCTGTGATCGTGTCATTCAGCATTTCGTGCGTTGACCGACCTTTGTCGGACTTTGCCGGGATCAGGACGACTGAATTATCGCCGTGCCGGATAACCACATTACCGTTTTCGTCGCAAGTGGTGCATGCCCTCAGCCGAGCGAAGGTGTCTACCATTGTCACAGCCCCCTTAAAGTAATACCGTAGTGACCGTATGTGGATCCCGTAACAGCCGGGCACAAGTCTTACCGGTCTTCGATCGGCGAAGCGCCAGCGAGAGCCGAGCGAAGGGAGACCCAAGCTCGGTTGCTCCCCGTAATCACCGGCAAATACCAGTATTTACCCGATTTTAGTCACACACAACCCCACCCCGTCAAGTCACCCCAAGTTTTATTTTCAAATTCCATCGAAGTTTTTCCTCGACGTGAACGCTTCGCGTTCACTCGACCGGAAGCCTTTCTACAAATTGCGGAGAATCACGGTTGACAATCTCCCAAATCCCCGCCACACTGGCATCACTCTTGTGCGGAGAGCGAAATGGTGAATCACTATGAGTGTTTGATGGGCACGGCGAAGTGCCTTGCGGATTTGGGTGTCCGCGTGTTTGCCTTGCAACCGGGTACAAAGCTACCAAAACACGGCTGCAAATGGGACGTTGAGGCTACGAACAACGTGCAGGCGTTGCCGGCGATGTTCCCGAAAGGGCAGAACTGGGGTCTAGCCGCACTAATGGGTCCGTCCAGTGGGGTGATGGACTGCGAGCCGGACAGCCCGGAGGCTTATGCTCTGCTGGAACAAATGATTCAGCAGGCTCAGATACGTACCGTTGCGTACCGAGCAGCCCGGGGGAATCACTACTGGTTCCAGTGGGACGCGGATCTGGCCGCTTTCGGTGTGTCCGTTGTCAAAGCCGATTACTTGGAATGCCGACTGGGGCAACAGGATTCCGCCGTTTACTCAGCTTGCCCGCCCTCCATACACCCCCTGACCCAACAGTACTACAGTTGGTTGCCGGGTTGTGCGCCGTGGGAGACCAGAATTGCTCTGATTCCGGGGCCCCTGAAGCACTGGTTTCTGACCAACTACAGCAAAACTCGCACGGCAGTGAAGAGAACAACCACTGTCTGTGCTGAAGACGACGGTTTGTTGCCAGAAGTGGGAAACAGGCACGAGTACCTGCTGCGGTTGAGCAAGATTCTGGCCGCGGATCTGCGACTTCCGAAGAATTTGGTCGTGGATATGATGCGGCCACTGGCGGACAAGCTCGGGACGCTGCATGAAAAGGGGCGTGGCGAGCTGGAATTGCAGAATCTGGTGGCAAAACTGGCGGTTACGCCCACTCCCGCCGCGGAATTTGCCGAAATCGACTTCGCGGACGCCACGTCTGACGTAATAAAGGCACGCCAGGCGGCGGAATTGCAGGAAGAATCTGCAATTTTCCCCGAAATTCCGCAAAATGTCTTTGATAGCCGTATTCAGGCGGTCAGTTTGCACGCAAGAGCAGCTCAATACCCCAGGAATTTGTTCCTGTTGAGCACATTAGCAGTAGCCTCCGGTCTGCTGGGGTCGTCGGTGCAGGTCCGCACAACCCCCGACGCCCCAGCGACCGGAGTGCAGTCGTACATTTTCGGGGTTGGACCGTCGGGTGCGGGGAAATCGCTGACCATCAATCAGGTCACAGCTCCGCTGCGCGGATCTGAACGGGTTCTGACCGACGCTACGCCGGAGGCCTTCGCCCACGGCATGTCGAAATTCCCCCGAGGACTGCTGGTTGTGCTCACTGAAGGCAAGGACTTCCTCGGGATGTTCGGTCGATACTCTCAGGCCCTTGCCGGCAGCTCGTCAAACACCGGCATGTGGCTGCGAGCATGGTCCGGGGACTCAATCGTCCAGTTCCGCAAGACCGGGAACACTGTCGTCCGGTCGCCGTTCTGCTCTATCGTGGGGGCTATCCAGGGTGTGAACCTGAATCAAATCCCCGGGATCGACCTGATCGACGGTTTGATCCAGCGAATGCAGCTCTTCCCTTTGGGACGTATTCCGGAGGAGCCGGCTCAGGAAAGCCAGAGAGCCATGACGGCGTGGTGGTCGCACTGGGATCAAATGGCCCGACGCCTGAACACTCACAAGCAGGCGATCCAGAGCGTCGATGCTATGGCCCTCGCTGCGGCGTCAGGGACCGACATCGACCCGTCGATCCTTACCCTGTCCTCCGAAGCCAACGCCGTCTGGCAGGGGTACGCGAAGCACAAACGCAGCACCGCGTACCTGGCTCAGTGGCCGGACGAGCATCCTTGGCGGAGCGAGGTGCTCCGGCATGCGGAAGTGGCCTTGCGAATGTCGGCGGTTCTGTGGGTTCTCGACCTTGCGATCGAAGAGCAGGTGTGGGCTTCTGCCGTAAACCCGACTCGAGGGTTTGTCAACCCGACAATCCCGACCCCCTACATACACCGTGCCATAGGTCTGATGGAGTGGCTGTGGTCACACAAACAACGCCTGCTCGACAGCAAGGTGGATCAGGCGTACGCTAAGCTGTGCGGGGCTGCCGGGGCTCAAACGCAGGCTGTCACGGACATGCTGCAAACCACTGCGTCCCAGAGATCACGGAAGTTGCAGACGCGGGGGTACCCCACATTCACCTTCAGGCACTACTCACGGTTCAACAACCTCGGGCGGGGGGCCGCCGAGTACGAGATCACACTATTCAAGAGTTTGGGGTGGGTCGAAGAGATTCCGGATACAGACCCCATTGCGTATCGTTTCCGAGTTCAGTTCGAAGAACAACAGGGGAGGGACTAAGAGTGCATGTTGGGACCATCACCACAGCAGCAGCAGTGAGTGACGAACGCAAACAGTTGGCGGCGGAGTTGCTGCCACATCTGGCCACGATAATGCGACTGAGCAGACCAGCCACCGGAACAGTAGCGTCGTGGTTGGCAGTGGTGCAGTCGATGGGCCTGACACTAAAGGATCTGATGGACGAAGTAAAGCGGCAGGAGTTGGAGATTGAGTTCGCCGTGGAACGTCTGCAGGAGGGGCAGCAGTGACACCCTACTTTGCACAGGATGGCGTTTTAAAACGTTTTATAGGAGCGACAATGATGGTTGTGATTAAGGGTAACGTGGCTTACACGGCATCATACGGATGCTGGTTCTGTTTGCATGTTGGATCGGTGGCAATGTACGTCGGTCGCGGAATCAAAGGTTCAGGGCCGCGACTTGAAATAATGACACCGCGACATTGGTTCCGCTGGTCGAGGGGATACAGAGATGCGGCAAAACGTCCTGATCGTAACATGTGATGAATGTGGCATGCAGCAGTCTTTTGAGACTCTACGGGCAGGGGGTGAGCAATGAGTGAGCCGGACAAAACGCCAGAACCACAGCCGGAGTTCACAATACCCGAGGGCTGGCGAAGGCTGCAAGTCGGTGAGATACTGCAGCCTGGTGATCAGATTGTACAGATCGACGACGGGAGACGATATCCGACACACCGCGTCGGGGACGCTGTAGGGGAAAAGCAGCAGTACATCCGGCTCGATCCGGATGCAGGCATGACAGAGGAGCTGCATCGGATCCTGCAACGATGTGAGGCCAACGAAACCACCTTCGATAACCAGGATATGTCTGTCGTATTGCAGGAAGTGTACCGGCTCAGACGAATCATCATATCGGAGTTCGGATGACAGAAAAGCAATCGAAATGGTGGCAAGCAAATAGCCATGCGGAGAAGTACTTACCTTTTCAGTGGCTCATCCCCAGGGATGTGCTGTACATCCCGTGGTCCCACAACCACCTACCCCACCACGTCGAAAAGATGGAGAAGACGATTGACAGGGATACAGACGATAACCGCGGCCTGCGTTCGAATGGATAGCGCCTATTACCACATACCCGGCGTAGTGCCGTGGGACAAACGTAAGGATTTTCGCAAATGTCGGGATAATTACCCAGTCATCGCACACCCACCGTGCGCCCAGTGGGGTCGTACCGCCCCGTTGGCAAACAAAAACATATCACAAAAATCCTTGGCTTTGCTCTGCCTGCAGGAGGTACGCAGATGCGGCGGGATTCTCGAGCACCCGAAAGACAGTACCCTGTGGGAATTTGCGGGGATCCCCGACGGGGGTCGGAGGGACCAGTTTGGCGGGTTGCGTATCACAATCGACCAGTATGACTACGGTCACGAAGCCCGCAAGCTGACGACGCTGTATCTGGTCGGGTTGCCGGCAATGACGGCGATGCAGGCGGCGTACGAATTGGGTCGGCTGGGGGCCAGGGTAAAGCGTCCGCAAAAACCGAAGCAGGTGCTCTGTTGCTCAAAAGCTGTCAGAGAGCTGACCCCGGCACCGCTTGCCCGGGCGATGTGTCAATTTGTTCGGGACTTTGGTTTGAGCCGCTTAGAGCCTGACGGTTCACCGCGGACGCGAATCACGTCTGTTGTCTGGGATGGCGTTTTTCACAGGAGTCAATAATGCAAGACAGGCTTGGGGTTTCAGGGTTTCTGTGGTTTGTTCTTGTACTGGCGGGAGTGCCTTTGGGTGTGTGGGCGTTCCGAATTCTCGGGCGTCTTTGGGAGGTATTGATAGCCTCGGAGGAAGTCCCGGCAGATCCGGGGTGGGAGCAGGAGTACGCAGATTACGGTAGTAGTGCGATGACGTATTCGGAATACGAGGAGGGCTGGGATCCATGAGCGAGCAACGGGGCGGCGACAAGTACTTGAAAAGGCTGTATGGGCATCTGTGCTGTAAAATTTGGGTCGGGGATCCGGGGTGGTTGTCAATCCACCCAGAGATCGGAAACCTCCTTGTCATATTGCTGGTGATATTGCTGGCTCTTGGAGGTTGCGACGCCGTAAAAGGAGACCTCATCGTGGAGGTTCAGGAGTACGGGGTTACCATAAACCCAGACACGGGCTGGTACACGGCAGAGATTGGTCAGAATCTTTCCGGTTTTGGGCGACCGCTGGGGTGGATCTCTTTCGCTCAGATTGCGGAGGGTGGTGGGATGGCGTTCATAAGCACCGGAAGTTTCTCGGATAGGTATGGCACCGAAGACGGGGAGCAGCAGATTCAGGTGCAGACCACATACACTCGGGGTTGGGATCAGGCGGTGTTGCTGCCGTACGGGACTCCTGTAGGCGCCGGGGACACCTACAGCGATTTCCTGCGAGTCTATGACAGTCTGACAGACCTGCCGGCAAACAACCCCATCTACATCCCCTTTTTGTGGCGTAGCTGGGTCGGCAGAGCACCGACAGGCCTGTTCGACCGCGTCTATCAAGGGGTTGGGTATATCTCAATCGACGAGGTTGATCCGATGCCGATCGAAGGTTCAGGCGCCCACCCAAACTATCGACTGGACAGGATCGTCCTGACCAACGGAGACTTGTATGCCGGGCAAGTCCCCCAGACCAACTCAGTGCCCGAACCCGGGGTGTTGGCTGCGGTTTTTGTGGTGGCTGCGGTGCTAATTACACAAAAATGGTTGACGTCTCGTTTGTCCCGTAGTAGGATGCTCCGGTCGAAACCGGCGAACTGAGTCGCAGGTGCATGCTGGTATCTCAATTGGTAGAGTAAGTGGCCGCAAGGTAGTGGGTGCGTTGAGGCCACTTGTGCAGGTTCGAGCCCTGCCCAGCGTGTTTTGTTGTCAAAAGCATGTGCGGTGCTTTTGGCAGCGGTTGGTCCTGTTCCTTTGCTGTCCATCCATTAACCGGAGGGGCAGGTGGCCGGAGAGGGGTCCGCACACCCCTCTCCGGCTATCTTTTTAGGAGCACGACATGGTGGCGTACATTTACGCACGCGTCTCAACGCCTGAGCAAATGCTGAACGGGCAGAGTCTCGAGGGTCAGGTGAAGTCCTGTCGGGACTACTGCACATCGACAAACCTTGTTTTGGCTTCGGCCTCGAATTGCGACAGCCCCGGCGTGATAATCGACGGGGGCAGGAGCGCGTACAAAAAGTCTTTTGAGACAAGACCCGGCGCTTTGTTGCTGGCAAACTCGGTTCGACCGGGTGACACCGTAGTCGTCACGAGCCTGACACGGCTATTTCGCCGTGTCTCTGATGCGTGCAGCATCCTCGAACGGTGGGTCGAGGCCGGAGTCCACGTCACTTTTGTGGACTACCCTTCGCTGAGTTTCAACTCGGCCAACGGTCGGTGTCTGGTGTACTGCATGGCGGCAGTTGCTCAGCTCAAAAGCGAGCTTATTTCTGCTCGAATACGGGAGGCAAAGGCGCGAAAGAAGGATGCAACCGCGACCCCACAAGATCGCCGACCAGCGACCAGGCCGCCAGTACCTCCGTCCCAACTTTCTGCGGTTGAAACTCTTCGGATAATGGCTGCGACCCCGGCAGCGGTCGCCAAAGGGCGGACGTTTTTGTATGCCAGAGTGTCCACGGACGATCAGTCCGCAAGCACTCAACTACAGATTTTGCGGCAGAAGTACCCAGACGCCCTGGAGTTTGTGGACGAAGGGGTCAGCGCGTGGAAAACCCCTCTGCAGAACCGGCCCGCTGGTGGGCAAATGCTGCAGATCCTGCAACCCGGTGATGTCGTCGTTGCTCTGAGGCCGGACAGACTGTTTCGGTCTCTGAAAGACGCGGCCAACCAAATCGACGCCATTCACGCCAAAGGTGCCATTCTCGCGATCGCGGAAAGCGGGATCCGCACTGACGACCTGTTTGGCAGGCTGCTGATGGGCATGCTCTCCGCATTCGCCCAGCTCGAGTCCGAGGAAACTAGCCGAGCCACGAAGCATGCGGCAGCAATTGCTCTTGCGACAAATGAGAACCTGTTGCAACAACGGTTACCGAGAGCGTTGTCGAACAGGATCCCACTCCGCCAGAAGCATTACGTGTTTCAAGATGTGTTCACGCCGCAGGAAATGTCTGATTTGTGGCTCAAAGTGTACCTGACGTACAAACAATACCGGAACGTGCCGGCGTGCGTATCGTGCGTTTGCAATCAGGCGCTGCATGAGAAAGGCCTACCCCCTCTGATCGCCATGCCGTACACAAATGCGGCGGAGTACGCTCGAGCCTTGCGGCGGAAGGGTACCGCGTTATGCAAACGCGTTGCTGCCGTAGTTGATAGTCACACGCACGTAGCTTCTCCCGTGAACCCGAACCGTTTCATGAGGAACGCTGCAAGGTTCAAAGAATTCATGGACATCCACCAGCAGCTTCCGAGAGAGCAGCGATCTCTGAGCCTCACAGAGATGTTTCGGAACCATCCAACAGTGATCGGAGTTGTTTCCGCTGCAGCCAATTCTGCAGCCGACTGAGCTTCACAAATACCCGCCCGCCGACATGCACGCGAGGCAGGCAACACTTTGAATTCGCCCCGCCAATACCGCGGGTACACCACTTCCGAACAGTAGATACGTCTACGCTAACACCAAACTGTTGTTTGATCAGCGTCACGACTTCTTTTGGTGTCAGTAATTGTTCGCTCATGGGGGTCAGGTTATCGTGTAGGGAAACGGGCAAAACGGGAATGTCGGTAGAATAGTTCAGAGGCAGCGTTGCCGTCCAGTCTGATAGTGGGCACGATTCGGAAGAATCGTTTCTCCCCCCACTTTGCACTGGAGCCTTAAACTATGTCTATGCCTTTCCCAAATTTTGCCGATTTATCCGCGACCGCTCCCGTGGGGGGAGTGAACCCCCCGACGCAGCAGCCCCAGCCTGCGTCGGGGGCAGCTTTCCCTCCACCGCAGCCAGCGCCAACCCCCGCACCGACAGCACCGACAGCCCCGACCCCTGCGCCGGCAGCGCCAAGTGCCCCTGCAGCAGCGTCGAGCAACATCGCGATGATCCGCCGGCTGGAGGCCAACGGGACTCTTCCCCAAGGGCATGGGTTCACGGACGACCTGCAGGTACTCCAGTATTTGGCGGAAGCCTCTCAGACGCCAGAACCAGCGCCTCCGCAGCAGACAGCCCCGGCAGAGACGCCAGCCCCCTCACCCGCGGATCTGTCTGCTGCGGCTCTTTCGTTCCAGCAAGCGGGCATGCTGGCGTTCCGCGACGGTGCGTATGTTGCCTCAAACCCGCTCGCTACCCAGGTCGCATCAGCCCTGAATGACAACCTCGCGCGTCAGCGGGCGATCCAGGCAGAACTCGCAGACCCGGAGCGGTTTATCCGTAACTACGGTCAAGGGTTTGTCGCTGAAGTCACAGCCCCGTTACAGCAAGAGATTGCAACGCTTCGGGAACAGCTCGCCGCCGTCGCGCGACAGGCCGTACCAGACCCAGCGACGACTTTTGTGCAGACGAACCGACCCGCTTTGGTGGGGCCAGACGGAGCTTTGACGGCTGCCGGACAGGCCTATCACGCTGCTTGGGAGGCAGCAACCGCCGCCGGCGTTCGAGACCGCACTGCTGCACACAATATCGCCCACTTGGCGGCTAAGCCGCTGCTGAACACTCAAACACCCCCGCCGGCGCAACAGCCACCGGCGGCTGCGCAAAAGCCTTGGTTGCAGACTGTGACCACACAGTCGGCAAACCCTGCGTTTTCTGCTCCCGGAAGCATCGTCAACAACGGCCCTCCGGCGGGTTCGGTTCCAGTAAACAACGCCGGATTTCCGGATTTCACGTTGATGGCCGCCGCTTCTCAACAGGTACCCTCTTAATAGGATTCGAAAATGGTTGCTATTGTACCGCAAAACGTAGCGGGGCATGTCAACGTAGTACGCGACTTGGCCCCCAAGTACTGGAAAGCAGTGTCGGATCTCACGGTCCGAAACTTCTTGACGATGTACAACCTGCGGCGATTCGGTCGGCTCTCGTTCAACGCACGCGGGCATACTCAGGTCTGGAACGCTCGCGTCAAGCAGCCGTCCGTATTCCCTGCGGTCGAAAACCAGCCGTTGCAGTTTGTCAACACCGACACCGACATCCAGTATTTTATTGGGATCAAGGGCTACCGCACGTCCGATTTCATGGGCGAGCAGGAGTACTTGATGCGAGATGGCGCTGGCGACATCGCAATCACCGACCGCTACACCCGCAAATCGGAGGAACTCGCTCAGGCAATGAGCGAGAGAATTCAGCGAGCGTTTTGGTGTAACGGCAACGATTCAGCGTTTGCCTACGATTTCGCTGGTATTGGTACGGCTACCGCGTACGACAACAATACGCTCACCAACGCCGATAAGGTCGCTCGTCCGACAGGGTCCTACTGCGGTCAGAATACAGCCCTCGGGTCTCTGGGCGGAACGTGGTCGGTGACCGCCGGCGACACCCCGCCGAATGCCTCTCTCGGGAACGACTTCCCGTTTGGTCAGGGTAGCCCTGAGTATGATGGTACTTCGCCGCTGATCATCAATTATGGCCCCAACATCTGGGGCAATGGCGGTACAGGTTTTGCGAAAAACATTGTGTCTGCTGCCTCCTACGCGATGACAGCCATGCTGCACCGTGGCGGCCAGTCGATGATTGGCGCTCCTCCGCAGGTCGCTATGAGCAGCAATCTGTTCCCCCAGTTCAAGGACAGCTTCCGCGCCAACAACCGGCAGATCATGCCGTGGAAGGACGGCGACCTGGGCTATCCGGGCGAAACGCTGATGGTTGACGGTGCCGTCTACTCAATGGACTACGCCATTCCGCAGAACAACGCCTACATGTACCTCCCGCAGTTCTTGGAGGGCTTCTTCCTGCACAACGATATTTACGGACCACACGGCCCCGAGTGGAGCACAAGCCACACTGGGTACCTGTACTACGCCTCGAGCTACGGCAATTTCAAGTTCTTGCCGAAGTACCTGTGCCGGTTTGTGAGCAAGACCTGATCGTCGGATCGCCTGATTTTACGTTCCCAAAACAATCGGTTTACTTTTTCTGAAGGTGATGTATGGCAGGCCACACGATTCTGGCGAAG
>Ga0209972_10003867_pt1 | contig 11568 bp, 2 predicted proteins | sample NOAtaG_7_FD_187302 | JGI IMG/M metagenome (GOLD analysis project Ga0209972, IMG submission 187302) | Freshwater lake microbial communities from Lake Erie, under a cyanobacterial bloom - NOAA_Erie_Diel1S_2200h metaG (SPAdes) (version 2) | ecosystem: Environmental > Aquatic > Freshwater > Lake ...
TCGGACAATGTGGGATATTTATGCTGCGGGAAAATCACCAGAGATGATCAGGATAGCCAATTGATCACTGGAATTATCAGGGTAAGCGCATCTTAACAATCCTTGACAAAATCAACTTTATCCCTCCCAGTTTTCACGGTACTTGGCAAGAAAAATCAGAAAAAGGTGCAGAAGCAATCTCAACTTAGAAAAGGGGTTTCTATTTAGAAAACGGGTTTCTTTGAGAAACCCGTTTTCTGGACTTGTGAGAGAGAAGCTTTATTCGATTTCTCTACGGTTGAAGATTTAATCAATTGGTTAAATACTTTAACTGCTTAGTTCTTACGACCGCCTCAAGACGGAGTTATCGAAAAAAAGTTGCTTCTTCGGTTTGTGTTATGCAATGGAGGGAGTTATAAAGGATGAAACCCTTATAGAGAAAGACATTGCTGCGATTTTTGCCAATTCTTTTCGACCTAGAACGAGCTAATCAATTAAGTCTCTTGCCAGATAAGGATTTAGTCGATTTATGCCCCTGAGCGAATCATACCAAGTAACGAAGAGCCCGCATTGTTAATGTGTGTTAACAAAAAAGTATCGGATTAAATATCGCCCGTAGAATGTGGATATGGCAATAAATTTCAGAACATCAAGGATTAGTCACCGTGGCCACCATTAACTTTGACCTAACCTCTCTCTTCACCAGCGACCTCATCGTTAACGGCACTGACACTAGCCAAACAGCCATTGACGCTAACTACAGCTTAATGACCCAATCTTTGGCGGTGGGCAAAGGCGGCACCAGCAGTCAAGGTTTACCCGATAATGGCGTATTTGCGGCTAATACTTACCACCCAGCTTTTGACCTCCTCTACGACAATGCCGACAATGGCAATAACGGCATTTTAGCAACAGCGACGGGAACCTTTGTCACGTTTAATGTCACCAACCAAGCCTATTCTGCCCTTCATCTTTTTGCCACATCGGGCGGCGGAGCGAGTGATATTACCGTCACGTTTAATTACAGTGATGGCACCAATTCTACCGCAACCGGCACGATTCCTGACTGGTACACCCAGGGAAATATCACCGAATCCCAAGACCAATATTATTTATCCAAAACCCTAAATGTCAGTACCCCCAATGCGTCGGCTCTAGGTTCATCGGCAGGCATTACCAATGACATCAAACTGTTTGGATTGAGGTTTACGCCCAATAGTGCCAAGACGTTGCAGAGTGTCAGCATTAATAAAACCAGCACAACGGGTAAATTAGCCTTTTTTGGTGCCGCTGGTGTAACCCTCGATAGCACTCCCCCTACGATTAGCAGTTTGAATCCCAATGATGAGGCGACAGGCGTGGCCATTGGGGCAAATCTCGTGATTAATTTTAATGAAGCAATCCAGAAGGGGACGGGCAATATTGTTATTCGCAAGGTTTCAGATAATTCGGTAGTGGAAACCCTGGCGGTTACGTCGAGTAATATCACGATTAGTGGCAGTCAATTGACTATTAATCCTGTCAATGATTTAGCCTACAGCACGGCTTATTATGTTCAAATTGATAGCGGTGCAATTCAGGATTTAGCTACCAATAATTATGCGGGTATTGGTAATAATACTACTTGGAATTTTCAAACCGCCAATCCCCCTAACCAGCCGCCGACTATTACCAGTGGAAATGCTGTCAGTTTTGCTGAAAATAGCACAGGCACAGTTTATACTACTATTGCCAGTGATCCCGAAAATGCTACCTTAACCTACAGTTTAACGGGAACAGATGCGGGGTTATTTAATATTAATAATAGCGGGTTAGTTACGTTTAAAACTCCACCGAATTTTGAAAGTCCAACGGATAGTAATAGCGATAATGTTTATGGAATCACCGTTAATGTCAGTGATGGTAATTCAACGGTAACGAAAGATGTGGCTATTACCGTTACCGATGTAGTTGAGGATATAGCCGCCATATCTGTTTTTAACTTCAAATCCACCCAAAGCATCGCGATTCCCCTTTCAGGAGCAATAGGAGCCAGTTCCCCTTATCCCTCCAGTATCAACGTCTCAGGTTTAGTCGGCAATCTTGACAAAATCACCGTCACCCTCAATAACCTTACCCACACCTACTCCAGGGATATTGACATTTTGCTGATCGGCCCCACCGGCGCGAAAACAATTTTGATGTCGGATATGGGCGACAATAGTCCCCTCAACAATCTCACTTTTACCTTTGATGCCTCGGCAACAAACTTCCTTCCTGAAACGGGCCAACCGACAAGCGGCACTTACAAACCCACAGACATAACCGATGTAAATGGTGCGGATACCTTTGCGAACAGTCCTGCGCCAACCGGCCCCTACAGTGCCGATTTGTCTGTTTTTAATCACACCAATCCCAATGGTGTCTGGAGTTTATATGTGATAGACGATGGGCAGGGAGATTCGGGCAGTATTGCAGGGGGATGGTCAATTGCCATTTCCATGCCTAACCAGCCGCCCGTTATCACCAGTGGCAATGCGGTTAATTTTGCTGAAAATAGCACGAATACCGTTTATACAACGGTTGCCAGCGATCCCGAAAATGCTACCTTAACCTACAGTTTGACGGGAACAGATGCGAGTTTATTTAATATTGATAACGGCGGGCTAGTTACGTTTAAAACCCCACCAAATTTTGAAAGTCCAACGGATAGTAATGGCGATAATGTTTATGGAATCACCGTTAATGTCAGTGATGGTAATTCAACGGTAACGAAAGATGTGGCTATTACCGTTACCGATGTTGTTAACGAGTCTAATCAATCACCGACTATCACCAGTGGAAATGCTGTCAATTTTGCTGAAAATAGCACAGGTACGGTTTACGCTACTGTCGCCAGCGATCCTGAGAATGACGGCTTAACCTACAGTTTGACGGGAACAGATGCGAGTTTATTTAATATTGGCAATACTGGCTTAGTCACTTTTAAAACCCCGCCAAATTTTGAAAGTCCAACGGATAGTAATGGCGACAATATTTATGATATTACTGTTAATGTCAGTGACGGCAGTTCAACGGCGACTAAAGCGTTAGCCATTACCGTTACTGATGTTGTTGTTGAAATGCCGAACCAACCGCCGGTTATTACCAGTGGAAATGCTGTCAATTTTGCTGAAAATGGCACAGACACGGTTTATACTACTGTTGCCAGTGATCCTGAAGAAGGAACCGCCCTAACCTACAGTTTGACGGGAACAGATGCGAGTTTATTTAATATTGGCAATACTGGCTTAGTTACCTTTAAAACTGCCCCTAATTTTGAAAGTCCCAAGGATAATGGTGGCAATAATATTTATGATATTGTCGTTAATGCTAGTGACGGCAGTTTGACGACAACTAAAGCGGTAGCCATTACCGTTACCAATGTTAATGAAGCACCCGTGTCTAGTAACGGTGACGTGGTTAATGTTAATTTTGCCGAAAATGGCACAGGCACGGCTTACACCACGCTGGCCAGTGACCCAGAAAATAACCCATTAACCTACAGTTTATTTGATGGGGGGGATTCCGCATTATTCAATATTAGCAATACTGGTTTAGTCACCTTTAAAGCCCCTCCTGATTTTGAAAATCCTAAAGATACTGATGGTAATAATACCTACTTGATTGCGGTGAAGGTCAGTGATGGTAATTCAGCGATTGGGCAGTTTGTATATATTACCGTTACCGATGTTAATGAAGCACCCGTGTTTAGTAACGGTGACGTGGTTAATGTTAATTTTGCCGAAAATGGCACAGGCACGGCTTACACCACGCTGGCCAGTGACCCAGAAAATAACCCATTAACCTACAGTTTATTTGATGGGGGGGATTCCGCATTATTCAATATTAGCAATACTGGTTTAGTCACCTTTAAAGCCCCTCCTGATTTTGAAAATCCTAAAGATACTGATGGTAATAATACCTACTTGATTGCGGTGAAGGTCAGTGATGGTAATTCAGCGATTGGGCAGTTTGTATATATTACCGTTACCAATGTTAATGAACCCCCTGTGATTACCAGCGGCAACGCAGTTAATTTTGCCGAAAACGGCACAGGAACGGCTTACACCACTGTTGCCAGTGACCCTGAAAATAACGCCTTAACCTACAGTTTAACGGGAACAGATGCTGGATTATTTAATATTAGCAATACCGGTTTAGCCACCTTTAAAACCGCTCCTGATTTTGAAAATCCTAAAGATAATGACGGCAACAATATCTACAATATTACGGTGAATGTCAGTGACGGTAATTCGACGACAGGAAAAAGTGTGGCGGTTACGGTAACAAATGTTGCTGACGTGCAGACTTTTGAGGTAACTCAAGCCCTGGATAACGGCAAAGGAGATACAGCGGGGAGTCTTAGCTGGGCTATTGCTCAAGCGAATAACAATCCAGGGAGCGACACAATTAAATTAACCACTGATGTGCGTCTTAATTTTGGCAGTGATGTGATTCGGATGTGGAGCTTGATTAACAGCGATATGACCATTGACGGACAAAATCACCACATCAATGGCGACAACAACAATAACGGCAAAGTTGATGTAAATGACCGTCCTATTTTCTTTGTTTATGGTGGTGAAGCCAATCACACCGATAAGGGAGATAATGGCATTCTGGATGTGACGTTTAAAAATTTAACCCTGAAAAATGGGATGGCTAAAGGCGGTGATGGGGCGGCCGGCATGGGCGGTGCGTTGTTTATCTATGATGGTAATATCACCATTAATAATGTCACTTTTGACAACAATCAGGCGGAAGGTGGTATTGAAAGCCGTTCTTACACAGGTATCGGGTTACAAAAGATAGCGGCTAATAATGGCACAGATGGCACAGATGGCACGCATGGCGAAGTGTTTTTCGATGGCAGATATGGTGGTGATGGCGGTGATGGTAGCGAGGGCGCTAATGGCGGATATGGCGGTAATGGTGGACGGGGCGGAAATGGCGGAAATGGCGGACGGGGCCACGAAATTGAAGGATCTGGCGGAAAGCCCGCAAGGGGCGGAAATGGCGGATATGGCGGTAATGGTGGTAATGGTGGACGGAGCGGCAATGCCGGCACCGGCTACGGTCCCTACAGAGGCGCAGATGCTGGAAATGGTGGATTTGGTGGAAATGGTGGAAATGGTGGAAATGGTGGACGGGGCGGTGATGGTGGAAATGGTGGATTTGGCGGAATTGGTGGATTTGGCGGACGGGGCGGTGATGGCGGACGGGGCGCTGATGGCCGAATTTCACAAGCATATGGCGGAACCGGTGGAAATGGCGGATTTGGCGGAATTGGTGGACTTAAGGGAGATGGTATATCTTCTGAATATTTCAACTGGGGATTACACGGAAAAAACGGATTTGGTGCCAGTGGGCACGATGGGGCAGGTCTGGGCGGAGCCATTTTTATTCGGACCGGCACCGTCACGATTGTCAATAAGTCCAAGTTTACTACTAACCATGCTCATGCTTTCGGTGACGCAAAGGGCTTAGGCGGCGCAATTTTTGCCATGACCCAATCAGCCATTAATACCCAAAATAAAATTAATTCCAGTGGAATGCCATCTACCCCGGCCAAGGTCAACATCGGCTCCACAACAACCTTTACCAACAATTGGGCGCGAGATTCAGGGAGTTCACAAGATTTTATTGGCACTAACCTCGATACCAATGCCATTTATGGAACAACCGCAAAAAACGCCGCAGGTAAAGGCTTAGATGGCCCGATTGCAGGAGCCACCGTCTTCTTTGATGCCAACCTCAACGGTGTTCAAGATGCCGATGAACCCTTCACCACCACCGACTCCACCGGTAACTACGACCTAGCCATCAGCAACGAATTTGACACCAACGGTAACGGCGAGATTGACCCTTCGGAAGGGCAGTATGTCCTCGTGGGTGGAACCGACGCAATTACCGGGCAAACCTTCACCGGCACCCTCAAAGCCACCCCAGGCTCCACCGTCATCACCCCCTTAACCAACCTCATTACCGAATTAACCAAAACCGGACTCACCACCGAAGAAGCTCAAACCCAACTCAAAACCTCCCTCGGCCTTCCCAGTGGCGTTGACCTGACGACCTTTGACCCCGTAGAAGCCGCCCAAAGCGGTTCCGCCGACGGACTCAAAATCCTCTCCGCTCAGGTCGCTGTCCAAACCCTGATCAACGGTATGCGGGAAGTCGCCAGCACTGTTACCACCCTGATTCCCAGCTTGACCAGCGACGCCTGGAACGATGCCTTTAATACAACCTTAGTCAATGCCATCAAAAACGGCACTCTCGACTTAGGCAACACGACCCAAGTAGGTAACCTGTTAACCGGAACAGCCGGTATTCTGACCACCGCCAACCCTGGCATTACCACCCAATTCCAACCCCTAGTTAATGCCATTCCCGCTTCCGCCCAATTAATTGCCGGGGGCTTCAACAACACCATCCTCAACGCCACCAGCGCCACCGATATTTTCAAAGCCCAAACCGTCGCCCAGACTACCCTGACCGAAGATTACGTTGATGCGCTGCAAGGTACAGTCTCCTTTTCTAGCGTCGTCACCAACAACACCGGCACTAACCTGACCAACAAAGTAGCCGCCGCCACCATCAATGTCTTAGCCGTAGCTGTAGGGGATGACATCAGCGCCGACGAAGACACTACCAAAACAGGCAATCTTTTCGCCAACGATAGTAGTATCGGTGGAGGAACATTAACCCTCACCGCCGTTAATGGTGTAACCACCGATGTGGGTCAAGCTCTTACCCTGGAATCTGGGGCCATTCTGACCGTTAACGCTAATGGTACATTCACCTATAACCCCAACCAAAAATTCGACTCTCTGAAAGTAGGGGAAAGCCAAACCGAAACCTTTACCTATAGCCTCACCAGTGGCACTTCTACCGATATTGCTACCGTAAACCTCACCGTCAATGGAGTTAACGACACCCCCATCGCGTTAGAGTTAACAAACTCCTTCATTGACGACAATCAGCCCGTTGGCACAGTCGTCGGTAGCTTTAGTAGTGCCGATGCAGACTTGAACGACACTTTTACCTATAGCCTCGTGGTTGGCGAGGGAGATGACGATAATGGGTCATTCACCCTGGTTAACGGAGAACTCCGCAGTAACGCCATCTTCGACTTTGCGGTTAAAAACACCTACAGTGTACGGGTACAAACCACCGATGCAGCAGGAGCCAGCTTTAGCCAAAAATTCACCATCACCGTTAACGATTTACCAGTCACCTTCACCGCTACCCCTAACCTCGATAACTTATTAGGAACCAGTGGTTTTGACATCTTCGATGTCAGCGTTGCCAACCTACAAAATAACGATAATTTTGATGGTGCGGGAGGAAACGACACTTTCGTCTTAACCGGTGGAACCGCCAACCAACTCTTTACCTTTAACCTCGCTTCTAGCACCAATCAATTCACCAATGCGGACTTTACAGGCATCGTCGTCAAAAACTTCGAGAATATTGATGCCAGTGGCATCACCGGCAAAGCCAATCTGACAGGTAATAATGCTAGTAATCTCCTCATTGGTGGGCCACAAGATGATGTCTTCAACGGTGGAACTGGAGCCGATGTTATGATTGGCGGTCTGGGTGACGACTCCTACTATATAGATAATCTAGATGACACGATTATCGAATTAGATGCCCAAGGAACCGACACTGTTTACAGCACCGTTGAATATAGCCTGGTCGGCACCAACCTCGAAAACCTAACCCTGCAAGGTACGGCTAATCTAAAAGGCACAGGCAACGATGGGGTTAATGTCATTTTTGGTAATGCGGGTAATAACCAACTGGACGGCGGTCTGGGTAACGATAACCTCAACGGCGGCGAAGGCAACGACACCCTGAGCGGCGGTGAGGGTAACGATGTACTTAACGGGGGTTTAGGAACCGATCACCTACTGGGAGGTGTTGGTGACGACACCTATATCCTTGACAACAGCCGCGATGTGATCATCGAAAGTGCTGGAGAAGGTAAAGATACTGTCCAGTCTTCTGTAAATCACACCCTCACCGTCAACATCGAAGACCTCACCTTGGTCGGCAATGACAACACCAACGGGACAGGTAACAATCTAGATAATGTCATCACTGGTAACAGCGGTAATAACCTACTCAAGGGATTAAATGGCCATGACACTCTCCTCGGTGGCGCAGGTAACGACACCCTGCTTGGTGGTGTTGGAAATGATATTCTTGTTGGCGGCGATGGCAGCGACTCTTTCTTCTTTGGCAGTGGTGCGGGTAGAATTGCCGGTCCGATAATTCCCCCACACAGCGAGGCCAGTGACCCTGTCCCCTTTGGCAGTGGTCCTGTCTTTAATACCAGTGGTTTTGGCGTTGATAGTATCAGCGACTTTATTAAAGGAAGTGACAAAATTATCCTGAGTAAAACCTCTTTCAATGCTCTTGTCAGTAGCGTCGCTAACAACTTACAAGCCGCTGAATTTGCCACTATTAACGATGCTGCTAACGAACTAGCCTTAGTTGGTTCCAGTAGTGCTAAAATCGTTTACAATTTAGCAACAGGTAATCTGTTCTACAATCAAAATGGTGCCAGCAATGGCTTAGGCAATGGCGCACTTTTTGCCACTCTTAATGGCATCCCACAGTTAAATGAGAATGACATTTTAATTCAAGCCTAAGTAGGGTTGGCTGAAAATTACTGGAAAACGGTTTTGGCACTTTTTTAGCCAAAAAAGTGCCAAAACCAACGTTGAGAAATCGATCCGAGGGATTCAAAACCCTTGCACTTTCCCTCTTTGATCTCGAAGGGTTCCGCTTCCAGACGTGCGAGGTCATTCTGTTATTCTGATACTAAATCCGTTGAGTATAGGCTACTTATGAGGATAGGCACTTATGCAAAAGGAGGAATAAATAATCAGTCTTTAATAACCAGATTTAGTATGATTAATAGCTTCTAATTTTTACCAAAAATATTGGGCGCATCTTGAGAGGAAATATTGAAAATTAGGTAACTATAAGCAAGATGATCAATAGGTTGACGACTAGAACGCAGCCAGTAAAAATGGTTAGAATCGGTGGTAATACCGATTAATTGATTAGCTTCTATCACCAGTAAATTAATCGGATTACCCAGGGAAACCTGTGGGGGTGCAACTTTTTGATTCTCGATGACTAAATTAAGTTTATTATCTCCGTCATAACGAATAAAGAGAGCATTGGGATGTTTTTGGAGATAGTCTTGCAGATAATTTTTATTTTGTCCCCAATCTAAATTGGAATCGACCAGAACTTGATAGCTCATTTTGCGATCAATAACTAATTCGTTAAAATAGGAAATATAATGGGGAAAATAGGAGAGATTGGAAATTAGTAGATAAAAGGTCAGGACAATAATTAAAATGCGATAGGCTCGTTTATAAGCTGGCCAACCGGTAACAATCCTACTAGCAAAGACAAATAAAAAGGGGAAAATCATCAAAATATATCTAATACCTATTTGAGCAGTGTTAGAACTCATTAAGATGAAATATAAGACAGTGGGAATAATCAAAAAAGCTTCATTTTGCCAAAAATTTAACTGTTTTCTCCAGAGAAATAAACTGATAAATCCCAACCAGATAAATATTTGGGTAGCTATGGGTACTTTATAGAGAAAAGCGATCAGAAAATATTGGGGAAATCCCTTAATTTTAAATCCTTGTACTGGATCAACTATAAATCCTAACTGTCCCAAAAGATAGGGCATTCCACTACCAAAACCCGTTTCTTGTTTATACTTACCGAAGTCTAATGCTTGCAGATAAGCAGCGGGAATAGGAATCGGTAAATATCTGAATATAGGATAGGTTTGCAGCTGCTGAAAACTCTGACTGAGAAATTGATAATCTCCTAATTGTCTGCCACTTCTCTCGAAAGAATAACCAATATTTATGATTAACATTGTTGATAAAATCAGAGCTAATATATAGAAAATACTGCGCTTAATTCCTTGTTGAATAAATAAAATATTTTTCTGTTGAATAGATTGAATAATTTCCCGATGGTAAAAACCTACGCTTAAAATTACATAGATGGGAACCAAATAAACGGCTGTCAAGCGGCAAATCTGGGCAACTCCAAAAGTTAATATACTTAAAACTAGATTTTTTCTGCCCCCAAATCTTAGGAAAGACCAGAAATAGTAAATGGCAATAAAAATTGAGGCAGCTCCGAATAAATCTTGAGTAATTATCCGTGAATTTCCGATAATATTAGGGTCGAGAATATAGAGGATTAAAGCCAAAAATCCTGCTAATAATCCGTAGAGTTGTTTCGACCAGATAAAAACATATATGGCTAGAATTACCGAGATAATAATCGTGGCAAAGCGTCCAAAAAACTTATTTTCTAAGTTTAAATATTTAGAGATAGGAAAAAGATTTTGTATTGTTTGATCGACTAGAGGAGGCAGCGCTGAAGCTGGCATAATATTGCGATGATAAATATCTTCATCGCCCCGTTGCGCTGCCCTACCTCTGAGAATTTTTACTCCACTTTCATAATGATAACCTTCATCATAATTGAGGGATTCTGGTAGGGGAAAAAATAAACTGGTGACAGATAAAACCATAAATATCACCAAAATAATTCCTAAATATAATCGGTGTTTTTTTGAGGAATTAAAGCTTATTTTCATAGATTAATTTTCCTTGACAAAATGACTTATATGTGTTAGTAAATTAAGTCCTAAAATTGAATTACCTTGCTCATTTAACAGAGGACTATAACAAGCAATAACTCCCTCGTCTGAAACAATAGATAATAAAGCACCACTGACTCCCGATTTAGTGGGAAAACCTACCTCAAGGGCGAATTGTTGGGAAGCTTCATAGAGTCCACAATTAGTCATAATTTCTAGAATAATTTTAGCATAAGGAGCAGCTAAAATCAACTTACCTAAATTAGCAAGATCGGCAATTTTTCCAGACAAACAACAGATTCGATTGTAGGTTTCCAGAGCTAAATAACGATGACTAATATAACCGTTTTTTTCTAATTCTAAGCTTAAAGCTTGATTGTGAACATTAGGAAAAGAGTGAACAGACTCAAGCACAGAGCGATCAAGAAATAATTGACAATTACCCATTTTATTTAACCATAAAAGCAAATTTTCACAGCGAGATTCTGGCGTTTCTCCTGCTAATAAATCTGCCAAGACTATCGTACCACTATTAATCATAGGATTACGGGGAAAACCGCGATCCTCTTGCAGTTGATTTAAAGAATTAAAAGGATAACTAGAAGCTTGTTTTCCTACGCGACGAAAAACAGCATCTTCCCCTAAATGAGTTAAAAGATATAATAACAAAAAAGGTTTAATCACACTCATCAAAGGAAAAGTTACAGTTTCGTCCCCCCAAGACAAAATCTCCCCCTCAAGACAGTGAATCTGGAGAGCGAAAACCTCGGGATGAACTTGGTTCAAAACCGGAATATAATAGGGAGTCTGACCCTTGCTATCCGATAAATGCACTTCCTGTATCCAAGCTTGTATATCTTCCACCCTTAATCTAGCTAATCGGTTCATTTGTTTAATCCATGTACTCA
>Ga0209972_10003877_pt1 | contig 11546 bp, 7 predicted proteins | sample NOAtaG_7_FD_187302 | JGI IMG/M metagenome (GOLD analysis project Ga0209972, IMG submission 187302) | Freshwater lake microbial communities from Lake Erie, under a cyanobacterial bloom - NOAA_Erie_Diel1S_2200h metaG (SPAdes) (version 2) | ecosystem: Environmental > Aquatic > Freshwater > Lake ...
GGAATTGAGGAATTGAGTTCGCGAGTCGCGATGGGACGCGGATGCCCGACCCCCGGCCAGCCAAGTTGCTCCTTCACGCCAGCCGAGGCCTCGCCTCGGCGGTGCTGCTTGCGACCAGCGCGCTCGGCCAGACGCCGGCCGAGACACCCGCTGCCCCCGCGCCGACCACCGCTGCCGATGCTCCTTCGACTGGTCCCGCGGTCGGCGACAGCCGCTCCATTCCGCTCGTCTCCCGCGACCCGAGTGCGATCGTCGGCGTGATCCGAAGCCTGCTGCCCGAGGCGGTGGTCTCGGCGGCGGAGGGGGAGCCCGGCGCCTTGGTCGTGACCGGCGCGAACGCCGCCGACCTCGACCGCATCGAGGCGCTGGTGAACGCGCTCGACCGCATCGACATCACGGGAGACGCCACGACCTTCGCGCCGCGGCGCGTCGCGCTCGGCGCCGCGCGCAACGCGCTCGTCGCGCTCCTCGGGACGGACGGCTCGATCGCCGGCCTGGCGCTGGGCGCCGACCCGCGCGGATCGCGCCTCGTCCTGCGAGGCGAACGCGCACGCGTCGAACTCGCGCTCGAGGCGCTCGCGGCGATCGACGCCGACCCGTCGAAGCCAGCGGCCGCCCCGGCGGCGGCGGGTGGCGAACTGGCGATCGAGCGCGCCGCACATCCGGCGCCTCAAGCGGCGCTTGCCGCGGCGCGGGCGCTCTTGCCCGAGCGCGTGCGTCGCGAGGTTCGCGCGATGGTGTCGCCCGATGGGCGCGCGCTCATCCTTGCTGGCGACGGCGCCGATCTCGCGCTTTGGCGCGCGGTGCTTGCCACGACCGACCGCACCGTCAAGAGCGGCCGCGCCGCGCGGCTCGTGCGGTTGTCGGCCGACGAGCCCCAGCGCGTGATCGATGAAGTCCGCCGCGAGCTCGGCGAGGCGGCGGACGCGCCGAGGATCGAGTTCGACGCGTCGACGCGCGAAGCGCTGCTCGTCGGCGACCGCGCGGCGGTCGAGACCGCGCTTGGCCGCATCGCGCGGATCTCGGGCGGTCGTGCGTGGGAGCGCGAGACGGCGCTTCTTCGCGCCGACGGAGGAGCGACGGAGGTCGCTCGGCTTCTTGCCGCTTCCGTTCGTTGGGCGCTTCCGCCGCGTGGCGCGGAGCCGACGCTGGTCGAGGCCGCCGGCGAACTGAACGCGGTGCTCGTCTCGGGCGAGCCGGGGACGATCGATCTCGCGACGCTTGTCCTCAAGGTCGACGGTCTGGCGATGGGCGAGGCCCGCGTCGCGTGCCATCTCAAGGTGCCGGCCACCGATGCAGCGAGGCTCGTCGACGAGACCCGTGGAGCGGCATCGACATCGCTTGACGCGGCGTCGTCGATCGTGCGCGCGGACGGCGCGCCCGAGCAGCTGGCCGACTTCGAGCGCGCGCTCGCCGAGGCGCGCGGACTCCGGCAGGCCAACCGCATCGCGCGCATCGTTCCGGCGCGCATGTTCGATACCAAGGCGATGGCCGACGAGTTCGCGACGCTGCTCGGCGCAGCGGTCCCCGTCGAGCCCGTGCGCAGCGTGCCCATGGCCGATGTGCGCGCGCTTCCATCGATCAGCGCGCTCTACATCGAAGGGGAGCCTTCGCAGGTGGCGCTGCTCGGCCGGATCGTCGCCGCGCGCGAGGCCGGCGAGCTTGTCGCGGGCACGCCGCTCCGGCTGCTCGAGATCCGCTGCGGCAACGCGGCCGCGGTCGTGCGCGGGCTGCGTGAGCGCTTCGACTCGCGCGACGAAGCCGTTCGGCGCGCGCGCCCCGTGCTCGTCGAGGGTGATGATGCGGGTGATGATGCGGGTGATGATGCGGGCAACGACTCGGGCAACGCGATCGTCGTGGCGATGCCGCCCGACATGGTCGTGGAGGTCGCGCGTGCGATCGACGAACTCGACCTGCGCGACGACGGCGCCGTGGCGTTGCCGCGAGAGGTCTTCAGCAGCACGCTCGCGCAGTCCGACCCTCTGGTCGTCGCGCGCGCGCTCAACGGTCTGTTCGCGATCGCTCCCATGCCGCGCGACGCCGCCGGCCACGCGCTCCCGCATCTCCGCGAACGCCGCGAGCTGTTCGCGAGCGCCGATCCCGCGACGCGCATGGTCTGGGTCGAGGCGGCGCGCGAGCGCACCGTTGCGCTCGATGCGCTCGTCGGACAGCTCGACCGGCTCGCGCTTCCCGCCGAAGCCGAGGTGCGGCTCTTCCGCCTCGAGCGCGGCGACATCACGCGCGTGGTGCAGAGCCTGCGCGACCTCGCCGCGCGCGGCAACCTCTCCGAGCCCGCGGCGGCGGGCGCACCTCGCGAAACTCCTGCGATCGTGATCGACTCGGACCCGACGAGCCGCACGCTCATCGTCGTCGGCGACGCGACCGCGTTCGCGAAGACCGACGAAGTGCTGCAGCAACTCGGCGCGTTGGCCGCGCCGCGCGGCCTCCGTGTGATCGACGCAGCCGGTCTCGACCCCGAACAGCTGCGCACGCGCGCCCTGCGCCTGGCGGAGCTCGAGCCCGCGGCCGGCGATGCGCCGCTCGTCGTCGCGTCTGCCGATGCCGCGCGCGGGATCGTCACCGCGGTCGGCGATGAAGACGCGCTCGAGCGGTTCGCCGCTGCGTGCAGACGGCTTGTACCGAGGGCCGGCGACCAGCTTGCTGCAAGCGGCGTCGGATTCAAGCAGCGGTCCGCCGCTTCGGTCGCGTCGGTGCTCGAGGGAGTTTCAGTCGGCTCCGCGCGCCTCGCGGCGATCGCCGCCGGTACGGGCGACGGCGCGGTGATCGCGGGGTCGCGCGACGCCGTGATCGCGACCGAGATGCTCGCGCGTGCGCTCGACTCGACGAGCGATCCGCTTCCGCGCATGCTGGCGACCAGCCCCGTGCGCGACGCCACGCTTCCCGCAGAGGCGATCGCAGAGTGGTTCGCATCGCGCGGCCTTCCGCAGCAGCAGGTGCAGCCGGCCGAGGTGCGCGCCACGCCCGACGGCGACCGACTCGTCGTGTCGGCACACCTGACGCCGATGGGCACGATCAGCTCGATCGTGCGCGACCTCGGAATCGGGATCGCTGCGAACGACGACGCGACGGTCGTGGAGGTCATCCCGCTGCGCAGCGCGCGCGCGGAGACGCTCGCCAAGCTGCTCGATCAATGTGCGGACAGCGATGGCGCGGTGGCGACGGTGCGCGCCGACCCCACGCGCAACGCGCTCGTGATCGCGGCCCCTGTTTGGTGGTGCGCGACGCTCGCGATTCTCGTCGAGTCGCTCGATACCGCCGATGCGGCGCGCGCGCTGCCCATCTACCTCATGAGCGCCGGCGGCTCGGACTACCGGATAAGCGTCCTTCCGGTTCGGAACGCAGCGGTCGAGCGCGCGGCGGATCTCGTGCGCGCAGTCCTCGGCGGCACGCGCGTCACCGACGCAGGCGGCGCGAAGGCCCGTCCGCTCGTGAGCGTCGGCCAAGACGCCGAAGGCCGTCGACTCCTCGTGTCGGGTCCTTCCGCGCTCTGCGATCTCGCGGAGGCGATCGTCGCCCGCATCGACGGAGCGGATTCGGCGACGGCACCGCTTCGCGCGTCCGCACCGTGGATCGAGTGCGCGGAATTCGCGCTCGCGCATATCGACGCGGAAGTCGCCTCGGGCATCGTCGAGAGCGTGCTGGCCGACCGCACGCGCTGGCCCGCGGAACTGAACGACGCCGTCCGCGACGGTGCGCGGCTCATCGCGCCGCGCGCGGTGGCCGACCGCGCGGGCGGCCGCATCTATGTCAGCGCGCCGCCGCAACTGATGTCGCTCGCGCGCACGGCCATCGAGCGGATCGATGTCGACCGCGCGCCCTCCGAGCGTTGGGAGATGCGGGTCTATCCGATGTCGCGCGCGCAGGTCGGCCCTTCGGCGGTGGCCGTGCGCCAGGCGGTCGAGGCGCGCACGCCCGCGGGCGGCCAGCCGCCGCGGCTCCTGCTCGATGTCGAGGAGGATGCCGAAGCGCTCGTCGCGACGGGCGAGCCATCGTGGCTCGATGTCGTCGACTCCGCCGTGCGTTCGATCGAGGTCCGCGGCCCGCGCGACGCGGTGCGCGTGCGGGTCGTCTCGCTCGCGCACAACGAAGCGGTGCGGGTCGCCGGGCTTCCGGGTGCGCTGCTCGGTGACGAGCAGGTGAAGGCGAATGGCCCCGATGCCGATGCGGCGCTGCCGCTTCGCGCGCTCGCCGACGCGAAGGCAAACGCCGTCGCGCTGCTCGCGACGCCCGGCGCGCTCGATCTTGCCGAGGAGATCCTCGTCGAGCTCGACGCCGCGCCCGATGCGCCGGTGCAGCGCTCGCTGCGGCTCTACGAACTGCAGTCGGGCGAGGCCGCCGTGGTGGCGAAGTCGATCGTCGACCTCTTCGAGACCGACGACGGCACCGACCCGCTGCCCACGGTGCGCGTGCAGCCGTCGCGCAACAGCCTTCTCGTGCGCGCGACCGACAAGCAGCGCGTCGCGATCGATGGGCTCGTGTCGCGCGCGGATGCGACGGCGCCTGCGCGCGCGCGGCAGGTGCGCACCATCGCGCTCCCGAGCAGCACGCGGCCGCTCGCGGAGATCGTCGCGCTTGCCACGCGGCTGCGCGGAAGCGACGCGGGCGTGTCGCTCGCGACCGACGCGCGCGCGAACTCCGTCGTTGCGTTCGGAACCCTCGAGGCGATCGAGCACACGGCGTGGGTCCTCGCGCAGGTCGCGGCTTCGGAGCCGGAAGGCCCCGATGCGATCGGCCGAACCGAACTGCCCGCGTCGGCCGAGCCGCGCGCGATCGCCGCGCAGGCTTCCGCGATGTTCGCGCAGCTCGGCGTCGACTGGCGCTGCGGCACGGGAACCGCCAAGCCATCCGCGGTCATCACCGACCGCCGCGACGAGCGCGCCATCGCATCGATCGTCGGCGCCGACGCATGGAAGATCGACGGTCTGCTCGCGACGCTGGTCCAGGCGCAGAACGCCGGGCCGATCGCGCTCCGGCAGATGCGTCTCGAGCGCACCGATCCTGCGCGCATCGGCGGCCTGCTTCGCGACGAGGCGTCGCGTTCGGACGGGCTGCTGCGCGTGGTCGACGACGGCGCGTCCTCGACGATCTTGCTCGCGGGTTCGCCGCGCGATGTCGAGGCGGCCGCTGCAAAGGCTTCATTCATCGACCGTCAGGCGAAGGGGTCGCGCAACGAGGAAGTCCGCCTCCTTCCGCTGCGCGGCCTGCGCGCCGCCGAGACGGTGGAGCTCGTCGGCTCGGTGACCGCGCTCGGTGGTCCCAAGCCGTGGCTCGTCGCGGAGCCCGTGACGAACGCGATCGTGCTGCGCGGCGATGCGCCCGAACTCAAGCCGATCGGCGAACTGATCGCGCGCCTCGACGATCCGATGGCGAAGGGCCTTCCGCCTTTCGAGGCGGTTCGCATCGCGCATCGCACGCCGGGCGAAGTCCGCACCGCCGTCGAGGGCGCGCTTGCGGGAATCGACGCGAGCCGCCGCGAACGCCTGCGGCTGGTGGCCGACGACGCGCTGGGATTCCTCTTCGTGCGCGCCGACGAGACGCTGATCGCAGAGGTGCGCGCGGCGATCGCCGCCGCCGATGTGCCGCCGCCGGCCGAGGTGCCCGCACCTGTCGATGCGCCTGCGCCCGCCGAGGCGCCAGCACCCGTCGAGGCGCCCGCGCAGCCGACCCGCTGAAAGGCGATATTTGAAAGGCGACATGGAAGGGCGACATGGAAAACGCAGCAGGCCCCGACATGGAATTCCGTGTCTCGGAACTCCGTGTCAGGGCCTGCGCTTCAAACTGGGGATCCTAGATTCGAACTAGGACAAAGTGAACCAGAATCACTTGTGCTACCGTTACACCAATCCCCAATCGGTGTCGAGCCATAGTAGCCGCGTCGGCGGGGAGTTCAAGTCGCCGCCGCGGGTCCGTTCCGATTATCGACGCATTCCTGCGGAAGCGACGGAGTTTTGGTCGCCCGACGAGCGCTGCGAGGCGGGCAGGAAGCGCTCCGCGATCTGGATCGCGTTGAGCGCGGCGCCCTTGCGGATCTGGTCGCCGCACACGAAGAGCGCGACGCCGCGGTTGCCGGGCACGCTGTGGTCCATGCGGATGCGGCCGACGAGGACATCGTCGCCGCCGGCGGCGTCAAGCGGCTCGGGGAAGCGGTTGGCGGCGCGGTCGTCGATCACACGAACGCCGGGTGCCTTCGCCAGCAGCGCGCGGATCTCGTCTTCGGTCGTCGGGCGGGCGAGCTCGAGGTGGAGCGCCTCGGCATGCGCGCGCAGCGTCGGCACGCGCACGCAGGTCGCGCTGATGCGCACCGCGTCCGACTCCCACATGCGACGCGTCTCGGTGAGCAGCTTGCGCTCTTCCTCGTTGTAGCCGTCGGGGCCGACCGCCGAGTTGTGGCTGAACACATTGAAGAGGTACTGGCGGCCGAAGATGCGCGTGTCGAACGGTTCGTTCTTCGCAAACGCATGCGCCTGCGACTCGAGTTCGGCCATCGCCGCAGCGCCCGCGCCCGACGCGGCCTGGTAGGTCGCCGCGACCATGCGCTCGACGCCGAGCGCGCGGTGAATCGGCGTCACCGCGACGAGCGCGATGATGGTCGAGCAGTTCGGGTTCGCGATGATCGCGGGAAGGTCGATCGCGTCGAGCGCGTGCGGGTTCACCTCGGGCACGACGAGCGGACACGCCGGGTCGGCGCGGAACGCGCTCGAGTTATCGACGACGAGGCTGCCGGCCGCGCGGAACTTCGGAGCCCATTCCTTCGAGATGCCTTTCCCCGCCGAGAACAGCACGAGATCGATGCCGCTCGGCATGCCGTGCTCGAGCGCCTCGCAGGCGATCTCGGCGCCGCGGAACGGGATTTTCACGCCCACCGAACGCGGCGAGGCGAAGAGGCGAAGGTTCGCGACGGGGAAGTTCCGTTGCTCGAGGATGGCGAGCATCTCGCGCCCGACGGCGCCCGTGGCACCGACGATCGCGACGACGGGGGAGTGTGGCAGCCGCAACATAAGGGGCGGATCGTAGCGTCCGACCGCAGGCTGCGCCTATGCTGCACGGCCATGACGATCGCAAGCGGCACCATCGCGCCACCGAAGCACGGATCCGACACCGTCACCGACGGCATCCGCGTGATCGTGCGCCCGGCGTTCGTGCCGTCGCAGTCGTCGGTCGAGCGCCGCCAGTACCTCTTCAGCTACAGCGTCATGATCCGCAACGAGGGTCTCAGCCGCGTGCGTCTCGCGACGCGTCGATGGCGCATCGTCGATGCGGACGGCGACGAGCGCATCGTCGAAGGCGCGGGCGTCGTCGGGCAGCACCCCGACCTCGGTCCAGGGGACAGCTTCGAGTATTCGAGCTTCTGCCCGATGACGACGCCGTGGGGCACGATGGAAGGCAGCCTCACCTTTGAGCGCGACGGCCAGCCGTTCGAGGTGGCTGTCGGTCGGTTCTATCTGGTGTCTTGAGCGGCCGCCGCTCAGCGACGCCGTCGCCCCAAGAGCCCGCCGAGACCGAGGAGCGCCATCGCACCCGGCGTCGGCACGATCCCCTCGAGCTTGAACGCCATGTCGTATGCGGACTGCCCAAGCGCGGTCAGCGGGATCGGATTCGGTCCGTAGCCGAAGCCGCCGCCCGGGTTCTGCCACATCGCCTGCGCGCCGTTGGTGGTTTCGGAGGTTCGCCAGAACCACTGGCCGCCGCCATCGAACGGACGCTCGACCTGCGCGGCGATCCAGTAGGTTCCCGCGCCGAGCGTGATGCCCGTGAGATCGAAGAGGAGATCGCCGCCGACCTGCGTGCCGGTCCGCGTGGCGACGGCGGCGTTGTTCAGGTTCGGGTCGGTGTAGAACCGCACCACGACCGAGACATTGAGCGAGCCGTTGCCGCCGACGCTGTCGGAGCCGTACACCGTGAGCGCCGTGAGGTCGTAGCCCTCGGCGATGGTGAAGTCGTCGAACGCGCTGCAGGTGTACGGCGTATACGGGTCGAGGAAGATCTGCGACGCAGCATCCCCGAACGACGAGGCGGGCTGATCGGCGATCACATCCGCAAGGCTGGCGTTGGAAACGGTGAGGGCGGCGAACGCCGCGGTCGAAAGCAATCTGTTCTTCATCTGTGCTCCTCCATCTCAGCGCGCATCGGCGTGAGTGGACGAGGCTAGACGCGCATGCTGCAGCCGGCGACCCCGCGCGCACGCTTTGTTCGCGTTCACGCACCGTTCCTACGGGGATCGTTCCCGATGCTCAGATGTAGGAGAGCTTGCGCGGCCACGCGACGAGGTTCGCGTGCTGCTTCACGCTCGCGAGCGTCGCCTCGGCGACCTTGTTCGCGCGCTCGCAGCCCGCCTTGAGGATCTCGAGCACGAGATCGTCGCGGCCCTCGTACTTCGCGCGGCGCTCGCGCATCGGCGCGAGGAGCTCGTTGATCGCGGCGGCGACCTCGAGCTTCACATGTCCGTCGCCAAGGTTGTCGCCCTTCGCGTAGCGCTCCTCGAGCTCGGCGACGCGCGCCTTGTCCTTGATGAAGGTGCGCACATACTGGAAGAGCACATTGTTGATGTCGCCCGGCTCGGTCGGGCTCTGGCGGCCGGTGAAGATCTTCTTGACCTTCTTCTCGACTTCCTTCGCGTCGTCTGCGATGAAGATCGCGTTGTTGAGCGACTTCGACATCTTGTTGACGCCGTCGATCCCCATCAGGCGGCCGACCTCGCCGACCTCCGCGCGCGGAACCGGGAACGCGCCGCCGAGCTTCACATGGTCGTCGTCCTCGGCGTGCTCGTCGACCGAGCAGAAGATCTGGTTGAAGCGCCGCGCGACCTCGCGCGTGAGCTCGAGGTGCGGCACCTGGTCTTCACCGACGGGCACGCCGACCGGCCGGAACGCGAGGATGTCGGCGGTCTGGCCGACGGCGTAGAGCGGGAAGCCGAAGGAGTAGGTCTCGCCGAGGCCCTTGAGCTCGATCTCGGTCTTGAGCGTCGGGTTGCGCATCACGCGGTTGAACGGCAGCAGCATCGCGAAGAGGAAGGTGAGCTCCGCGATCGCGGGGATCTCGCTCTGCAGGAAGATCGTCGCCTTCTCGGGGTCGATGCCCATCGCGAGGTAGTCGCGCACGATGGCGATCGAGTCGCGCCTGATCTCGTCGCTCTTCGCGAGCCGCGTGGTGTACGCGTGCATGTTCGCGATGATGAAGTAGCAGTCGTGCGTGTGCTGGAGCTCGACGCGGCGCTTGACGCTGCCGACCCAGTGGCCAAGGTGCAGCTGCCCGGTCGGGGTGTCGCCGGTGAGGATGCGGGGCTTGCCTTGGATCGCGTCGACGGTGCTCATGGTGTTTCCTTGCGGCCGCGCAGGGCGGCGGGAGCGGGAGTATCGGCAGAATCACCCGTCCCGGGCAAGCGTGATCCACACATTCAGCGCATTGAACGCAGCATGGAGGACGGTGGGGGCCAGGATCCCGCCCGTGCGCTCGCGCAGGATTCCCATCGCGAAGCCGAGGACGACGAGCATGGGGAGCCCGGCCGCACGGCCCTCCGGGGGAATCGCAGACCAGTGGATCGCCGCGAAGAGGACGGCGGTTGCGAAGGCAGCCGCCGTGCCGCCGAGGCCTGCGCGGCGCAGCGACGGCTGCAGCAGGCCGCGGTAGCCCGCCTCCTCGGCGAGCGGCACGAGCAGCGCGACATGCGCGAGCGTGAGCACCGTGAACAGCGCGTCGCCCTTCGCCTCGAGGATGCGCAGCGTCGCGTGCGAGGTCTCGGGCACCGGCGGATACCCGAGCAGCGTCATCGCCTGAACGATGACGAAGCTGAGGGCGAACACGATCGGCGTCGCGAGCGCGAAGCCGATCACGCCTTCGGTGAGTTCCGTCCGCGGTCGCGCGGTCGCGCGCGTCGCGTCGACGAAGAACGCGGACTGGATCACCAGCAGCGCGAGGGCAAGCTGCGCCGTGTTGCCGAACACGCCCTGCGCGAGGCGCGCGTAGTCGGGGTCCTCGAGTGCGAGCGCCTGGGCACCCATCGCGCCGAGGGTTCCCACGATCGAGAACACCATCGCAGCGATGATGCCGAGAAGCGCGTCCTTCGGAAGCCGGCCTGCGGCGTCGCGCGGCGACTTGTAGAGCCTTCCGCGCACGACCACCCATCCCGCGACCGCGGCGAGGACGCAAACGGCCGCCGTGAAGGTAGCATCTCCGCCGCCCTTGGCCTCCGACTGCAGGAGCACCGTGGGGATGTCGATGTAGGAAGTGGCTGTGATGTTGAGGTCTGGTTCCTGCATCGAGCTGCTCTGGCCGTCTCTGACCATTCTTCCATGATCTCGGTTCTGAAGGACATCGTCGCGCGGAAGTTCAACGAAGTCGAGCGCGCCCGCGAGGCGGTGCCGGTCGAGGTCCTGAAGGAGCGGATCTCCGAGCTCGGGCGTCCGCGGAACTTCTTCCAGGCGGTGGTCGACCGTCGGCACCCGAACACGACGCACATCATCGCCGAGATCAAGCGCAAGAGCCCGTCGGCGGGGGTGATCCGCGAGGACTTCGACCCGGTCGCGATCGCGAAGGCGTATGCGGCGAACGGCGCGAGCGCGATCTCATGCCTGACCGACGAGCACGACTTCGGCGGCAAGCTCGAGTACATCCATGCGGTGCGCGACGCGGTGAAGCTGCCCGTCCTGCGCAAGGACTTCATCGTCGACCTCTACCAGGTGTGGGAATCGCGCGCGGCGGGGGCGGACGCGATCCTCCTGATCGCCGAGGCGCTGCCCGAGCGCGACATCATCGACTTCCAGATCCTCGCGACCGAGCTCGGCATGACGACGCTGATCGAGGTGCACGATATCGACAACCTGCTGCGCATGCGCAACATCGTCGGGTTCCCGCATGCGAGCTATTCGCTCCTCGGGATCAACAACCGCAACCTGCGCACGATGAAGACCTCGATCGAGCACTCGATGCGCCTCGCGGAGATGCTCGAGGACACGAGCGTGCTGGTGAGCGAGAGCGGCATCCGCACGCCGCAGGACCTCGCGCGTCTGCGCGCGCACGGCATCCACATCGCGCTGGTCGGCGAGCACCTGATGAAGCAGCCCGACCCGGGCGCGGCGCTGCGCGAATTGCTTGGCTGAGGCCGCGACGAGCGCGGAGCGAAGCGAAGCGCGAGCAAGTTGGCGACAGCGTCGCGAATCGTGCCGTGTGGCATCACCTCTGGTGATGGCGGCCTCGAACGCGGGGTGTGCGTTCCGATGGCCGTCTGAAAGCACACCGCGCGTTCGCGGCCGCCACTACCCCCTGCTGCGCAGGGGGTAGTGCCACACGATACGTCCGCGACCTCCAGCATCGTCCGCTCAGGCTTCGCTGCGCTCCGCCTTCGTGGGCGCACAGGGTTCCGCCAGCGCCCCCGAGCGCGGAGCGCAGCGAAGCGCGAGCAAGTTGGCGAGAGGGGCGCGAATCGTGCCGTGTGGCATCACCTCTGGTGATGGCGGCCTCGAACGCGGGGTGTGCGTTCCGACTGCAGTCTGAAGGCACACGCTGCGTACGCGGCCGCCACTACCCCC
>Ga0209972_10003885_pt1 | contig 11516 bp, 9 predicted proteins | sample NOAtaG_7_FD_187302 | JGI IMG/M metagenome (GOLD analysis project Ga0209972, IMG submission 187302) | Freshwater lake microbial communities from Lake Erie, under a cyanobacterial bloom - NOAA_Erie_Diel1S_2200h metaG (SPAdes) (version 2) | ecosystem: Environmental > Aquatic > Freshwater > Lake ...
GACCATTCGAACCTCACGCATCGCTTTTTCCGGCTGACCCGACTCAAGATATAACAAATTGCTCCCGCTGGCAGCAGAAATCTCGCCACGCCGGGCGTCAGGGCGGACGCGCCGCCCCCCCGGTGCACAGGTTGTCCTGAATAACAGGGCGGCACCAGTGGGTTAGGTTAATGGAAGAGAGAGGCCATTGCCTGCCACGTCCCTTCTCTACTAAACTAACGACGGATGATTCTGCAAAGCAATCGAAAATCTGTCTACTTCTTCACCATTCTCTGTACGTGCCTGGTCGCCCTGGCCGTCGCCCTCAATGTCGGGTGGATCGTCTTTCACTGGCGCCAGCTGGCGCTGCTGATCTTTGGAGTCCTCTTCTTTCTGCTGATCATCGCCGGTCTGGTCCTCAACACGATCTACCTCGTCCGCGAGATCCGCCGCAACGAGCAGCACGACACTTTTATCAATGCGGTCACGCACGAGCTGAAGACTCCGATCGCCTCGATCCGCCTCTACCTCGAAACGCTGCGCAAGCACGAACTGAGTGAGGAGAAACGGCAGGAATTCTACGAGGTCATGCTCCACGAGAACGACCGGCTGCTCCACACGGTCGAGCAGGTTCTGCGGGCGAGTCGATCCGGCTACCAGAACCGGGCGATCCTGACCACTCCGATCGATCTGACCGCGCTCGTTCGTGACTGCGTGCTGCTGACGAGACAGCGGACGAACCTGCCGAGCGAGTCGCTCCACTACTCTGACAATCTCGCCGCGGAAGAGAAGGCCTGGGTTCGCGGCGACACCGATGAGCTGCGGACAGCGATCACCAACCTGATCGACAACGCGATCAAATATTCGACCGACCAGATCAAGGTCAATATCGAGGTGGTCGCCCTCGATAAATCCCGGGTGGCGGTGCGGGTGACGGACCAGGGCATCGGCATTCCGCGCGGCGAGCTGAAACAGATCTTCAAGCGCTTCTACCGGGCGCCGCGGCGGGTCGCCAATCGGGTCAAGGGCACCGGCCTCGGCCTCTTCATCGTCCGCTCCGTCATCGCCAGGCACGGTGGAAAAGCCTATGCCGAGAGTCGCGGTGAAGGTCTCGGCAGCACCTTCACCATTCAACTTCCACGCATTAACGGACCCGTTGGGCAGCCAGCTTCTGACTAAGACCATGGCCACGATACTGCTTGTCGAAGACGAACCAATTCTGGCGGAGGGGCTACGCTTTAATCTTGAGCTCGAGGGATGCACCACGAGGGTCGCCCTTGACGGCGAGAGCGGACTCCAACTGGCCCTCGCGCCGGATAACCAGTTCGACGTCATCATCCTCGACGTCATGCTTCCCGATATCGACGGGTTCGAGGTCGCCGAGAAGCTTCGTGCCGCCGGATGTTACGTGCCGATCCTTATGCTGACCGCGCGCAGTCAGCCCGAAGACATCCTGCGCGGTTTTGCCGCCGGCGCCGACGACTATCTGCCAAAGCCCTTCGAATTGTCGATCCTGCTCGCCCGCCTGCGCGGCCTGCTGCGACGCCACGAGTGGCTGCGCCGCGAACAGACGACCACCAATCCTCCCGCGCCCCAGGTCTACCAGTTTGGCGGGCGGACGATCGACTTCAGCAACCTCGAGATCCGGACTCCGGGTGGACCGATCACCCTGACCCTCAAGGAGGCCGAGCTGCTGCGCTACCTGATCGAGCACGAGGGTGTATCAGTTTCGCGCAAGGCGCTGCTCGAAGAGGTCTGGGGGCTTCGCGAGGATACCGATACAAGAGCCATCGACAACTTCATCGTCCGGCTGCGTCGCTACCTCGAAGACGACTCGGCCAATCCGCGCCATCTGTTGACCGTGCGGGGTATCGGCTATAAATTTGTGGCGAGTCCGGGTGAATGAGAGCAGTTGCTCACTAAGCGTGCAGGAACATGAATAAAAAACACTACCTTGTCACGGGCGGGGCAGGCTTTATCGGCAGCCATCTCGTCGACCGTCTGCTGGCCGCGGGCGGACAGGTCTCCGTCATCGACAACTTCGACCCTTTCTATCCGGCCGCGGTCAAACTCGACAACATCTCTGGCCATCTCGAGAATCCCGAGTATCGCCTCTACGAGGTCGACCTGCGCAACTACCGCTCGCTGGAGACGATCATCTCCGCGTCAAAGATCGACGCGATCATCCATCTCGCCGCCAAAGCCGGCGTTCGGCCCTCGGTGACCAACCCGCTCGACTACCACGAGGTCAACGTCACCGGAACACTCAACCTGCTCGAACTGGCGCAGCGCCACCGGATCGGCCGGTTCGTCTTTGCCTCCTCCAGCTCGATCTACGGTCCGGCGGCGACGCCGCCCTTCAAAGAGGACGCGCCACTGCTCCCGATCTCCCCCTACGCGGCAACCAAGGCGGCAGGTGAGCTGCTCTGCCACACCTACAGCCACCTTTATGATCTGCGGGTAGTCTGCCTCCGCTTCTTCACCGTCTACGGCGCCCGACAACGCCCCGATCTGGCCATCCACAAGTTTGCCCGACTGATCGCGGAGGGGCGACCAATTCAGGTCTACGGCGATGGCCTCGCCCGGCGTGACTTCACCTATGTCGACGATATTCTGCAGGGAGTGCTGGCGGCGATCGAATATGACCGAAGCCCCTTCGAAGTGATCAACCTTGGCGAATCACAGACGATCACCGTCAACCACCTGATTGAACTGCTCGAAGAGGCGCTGCAAATGAAGGCGACCGTCGAATACCATCCGCCGCAACCAGGTGACATGCCGCTCACCCACGCCAATATCGACAAGGCCATCCGCCTGCTCGACTATCATCCAACGACCCCGATCGAGATCGGCATTGGCAAGTTTGTGGAGTGGTTCCGGAAGGGCCGCTGAACGGTGATCGCGATCACCGCCAGGTTCCCTCCACCGCTCATTCGCGCGGGCTTTAGCGGCCCTGGGCCAGCTGAATCCCCTGCCCGCGGGCATAGAGTCCGGGGAGGCTGATCGGCAATCTTCCCCCGATCGGAATTGCGCCGCTGACCGCCCGTGCCGCCGCGCGCAGACTGACCTGAAAGGGGCTCCAGGCAATCAGGTAGGCCGGGGTCTCCGGCATGGCCAGCAGCAGATAAGGATTTCCAAACGAGATGACGATCTGGGGGCGTGGGCGGCGGGCCAGCTCATCGGCCACCCGCTTCCCGACCGGCGGCAGCGCGACGCTTCCCTTCCCGCTGCGGGCGCGGACCGGAATTGAGTAGGTGATCAGATCGGCGGGCGAGCGATCGATGCGCTCGAAGAGGGCCGCCAGTTCAGCCTCACCAGCCTTTGAATCGACAAGGATATTCTCGACTTCGAGGCCCTGCTGCTGAAGTTCATCCACGAAAGGCTGGGTAACCGCCCGATCGACATCGTCGATCAGCGTCAAATTGAGGACGGTCCGCCGCCCCGTCCGGGCGCGGAAGCTGGAGAGCGACTGCGACTGGTCGCGCACCAGGGTCATCGAACGTTCGGCGATCTGGCGGGCGAGGTCGTTGAAGCGGGGGGCATTGATCGTCTGGTCGACCTGCTCGAGATCGATCAGACGCTGCCGATGGAGCCCCAGACGGGCCTTGGCGCGCAAAATCTTCGTCACCGACTGGTCGATGCGGGCGACCGACAACTGGCCATTCCGGACCGCCTCACGAAGCCCGGCGACCGCCGCATCAGTATCGGCGCTCTTGATGACCATGTCGGCGCCGGCGAGGACTGCCTGCACCGCGGCTTCGCCGGGGGTATAGCGAGCCGCCACACCGGCCATATTCATGGCGTCCGTGACGACGATGCCCTCGAACCGCAGCTCTTCACGCAGCAGACCGGTCAGGATTCGCGGTGAGAGGGTGCCGGGCACGGTGACCTGTCCGGCGACCTCGGTCTGCGAAACGAACTCGGCCCGCGCCGCATCCTTCTCGGAGAGCTGTCGAACCGGCGCCGCCGGCGTCGGATCGATCTGCGGCAAGGCGATGTGGGCCGACATGATCGAACCGACACGCGACTCGACCGCGGCCCGGAAAGGGACCAGCTCGAGATTGAGCAGCCGTTCCCGGCTCACATCGACGACCGGCAGGCCAATGTGCGAGTCGGTCGCCGTATCGCCGTGGCCGGGGAAGTGCTTGGCGCAGGCCAGCGCTCCGGCATCCTGAACGCCTTCGACAAATGCCCGGACAAAGGTGGAGACCTGCGCGGGATCTTCGCCGAAGGAGCGGGTATTGATGACCGGATTCTCAGGATTGTTGTTGACGTCGGCCGAGGGAGCATAGATCCAGTTGAGCCCCATCGCCCGTGACTGGATGGCCGTCGCCTCTCCCTGCTGCCGCGCCAGCTGCGGATCTCCGGTTGCCGCCACGGCCATGTTGGGAACCCACCACGGCGTGTCATCGAAGCGCATCCCCATCCCCATCTCGAGGTCAGCCGCCATGAGGAGCGGAACCTTGGCCATCTGCTGCCAGCGATTGGCCAGAATCGAGGCCGGCCAGACCTCGCTCCGGAAGAGGAGCACCCCGCCGACCTTGTTGTCGACCAGGTGGTGGCGCATCTTCTGGTAGTCGGGATTCTCGCGATTCCAGAAGACGACATTGGCATCGGCCATGACCATCTGGCCAACCTTCTCCTCGATCGTCAGGGCGGCGAGCGTCTTGCGCACCCAGGCCTCATCTTTTCGTGACAGTGGTCGATTATATCGCTCGTGCCCCTTTGCCCGGGCGGCGATCAGCGATACCATACACAATCCGGCGATGAGGAAGAGCGTCAGCGCAATGGCGAATGTTCTGTATTGTCGCAACATGGTTTTATCCTGCCGTCCTGAGAATCTGAATATTATTTCTGCAGTTTAGAGTGGATGAATCAGTGGTTCAAGCCGAAGGCGGTCCGTGCGCAGACCCGCCTCAACGAGGAGAATATATGCCTGAAATCGCATCATTGAAAGAGCTCGCCCCACCTCTGCTGGTCGAGGCCCGGCTGCAGAGCTGCCCGCTCACCGACGTGGTGGGAGAGACAAACGCCCGTCTGGACCGGCTCTTCGGTCATGTTCCGCTGCAGGGCCAGCGGGTCGCCATTGCTGTCGGCAGCCGTGGCATCGACCAGCTGCCGCTGATCGTCCGGACGGTGGTCGCCCGTCTGCGCAGCTACGGCGCCGAGCCCTTCATCTTTCCGGCCATGGGCAGCCACGGGGGAGGGACGAGCGAAGGTCAGCGGATGATGCTTGAATCGCTCGGAGTCTCGGAGGAGTCGTCCGGAGCGCCGATCGACTCGACGATGGAGACCGTCGACCTCGGTTACTCCGCCCACGGCATCCGCCTCATCGCCTCACGGCCAGCGATGGAGGCCGGAGCGATCCTCTTCATCAACCGCATCAAACCGCACACCGATTTCAGCAGCAACCAGATCGGCAGCGGTCTGCGCAAGATGTGCCTGATCGGACTCGGAAAGATCGAAGGAGCTTTTGAATACCACCGCGCCGCCCGCCGGATCGGCTTCGAGGCGATGCTCCTCGAGGTCTCCGGAGAGATTCTGAGTCGCCTGCCCAACATCTATGGACTGGGGCTGATCGAGGATGGCTACCACCAGCTGGCCCACATCGAAGAGCTGCGCGGGGCCGAGTTTGCCGAGCGTGAACCGGCGCTCTTCGCCATGGCCGATGAATGGATGCCCCGCCTCCCCTTCAAAGAGGTCGACGTGCTGATCGTTGATGAGATCGGGAAGAATATCAGCGGGGCCGGCATGGATCCGAACGTGACCGGGCGCGATATTCACGGCATTCCGCGCCCCGATCGGCGGACCATCATCAACACGATCTTTGTCCGTGATCTGACGCCGGAATCGCACGGCAACGCCATCGGGCTCGGTTATGCCGACCTGGTCACAGCGCGGCTCGTCGCGAAGATGAACAAGCAGATCACCTACACCAATTCGCTCTCATCGATGACCCCGGCCTCGGTGCGGATACCAATGCACTACGAGACCGAAAAGGAGTGCCTCGCCGCTGCCGTGCGGATGTCCGGACAGACTGCCGCGGCGGCCCGCCTCGTCCAGATCCGCAACACCCTCGCCCTCAACCGGCTGGTGGTCAGTGAACACTATGCGGAGGAGATCGCCGCCCGCAGCGACCTGACGGTTCTGGAGAGGCTGAAATCCTGGGAGATAGGAGAGTAGGAGTGAGAGGACAGGTGGATGGGGTGGGACGAGTGGGACAGGTGGACGAGTAGGTCCCATTTATCATACCTGTCTCACCTGTCTCACTTGTCTCACCTGTCGTCCCACCTGTCCCATCAGACCCACCTGTCCCACCTGTCCCACCTGTCCTATTTTTTCACCACCAGGCTGGTCAAACACCCAACAATAAAAGTCGTCACTGAACCAATCAGGACGTACCATTGCCAGGATATCCCGGTCTGCAGCTTGACATAGAGCATGACCGCCGCGCCAGCGATGATTCCGACAAACGCGGCCGTCTGGCGGACCCGTTTCGTAAAGGTCCCCAGAAAGAAGAGACCAAGGATCACTCCGTTGGTGAACGACGCGATGCCAAGCACCTCGTCGACGACCCGGCTCGAAACCTTGATCGCCACGATCGCCACCGAGATCTGAATCACCCCCCAGATTGCCGTCAGCACCTTCGAGACGGTCAGGTAGTGGGCATCACCCTTCGTCCCCCCCGTCATCGGGATATAGAAGTCTCCCACCGCCGTCGCCGCCGACGAATTGAGCGAGGAGGCAAGCGTCGACATCGCCGCGGCGAAGATAGCCGCCATGACCAGTCCAACCACCCCCACCGGAAGATGGGTGACAATGAAGTGCGGGAAGATCCGATCGGTCTGGAGACGCCCATCGAGCGTGAAGGAGGCAATCTCACCTGGCGCATGCCCCGTGTAGAAGACATAGAGCATGACGCCGATCAGCAGAAAGAGCAGAAACTGGACAAAGATTACCGCGCCGCTCGTCAACAGCGCGACCCGTGCCTGACGTGTCGAATTGCTGCACAGATAGCGCTGGACCATCAACTGGTCGGTTCCGTGGGTCGCCGTCGTCAGGAACGCGCCGCCGATCACTCCCGACCAGAAGGTGTAGCTCTTGGTCAATCCGGTCGAGAAGTCGAACCAGGCAAACTTACCGGCGGCTGTCCCGACCTCGACGATCTCTCCCCAGCCACCCGGTGTCCGGTCGATCAGGATCCACGCCGCGACGACCGCTCCGACCAGATAGATGACCAGCTGGATCACATCCGTCCAGATCACCGCCGTCATTCCACCCAGATAGGTGTAGATGATCGTCGCGATCCCCATGACCAGTACCGAGATGATCAGGATTGTGTAGGTCGGGTTGAGTGTTGGAAACCAGCTCCGGGCCAGTTCATCCGCTCCCGGCTTGGCGAGCAGCAGGGCCGCCAGCACGAGTCCGGTCGCGAAGAGCCGAAACCCGTCGGCCAGACTGCGGGTCGTCAGGAAGAGGACCGAAGCAAGCCGCCGCACCCCATTGCCAAATCGATCTCCAAGCAACTGGTAGACGGTCAGCAACTCGCCTTTGAAGAGCAATGGCACAAAGAGGATCGTCACCACAATCCGCCCGATCATGTATCCGATCACCAGCTGCATAAAGGTGAAGTCCCGCAGATACGCGTAGCCGGGGACGCTGATGAAGGTCACTGTGCTCGTCTCGGTGGCGACGATCGAGCCCATGACCGCCCACCACGGCACCTGCTGTCCACTGACGAAATAGTCCTTCACGTTCTTCTGCGAGCTTGAGAACCAGGCTCCAAACAGTACCGTTCCGATCAGGTAGGCGACAAGGATCGTCAAATCGACTGGATTCATAATGTTTTCCGATGTTTGATGGTTGTTGCGGGCGCGCTATTTGAGCTCACCCGCTGCAGGGCGCTGCTTCTCCGTAATCCACTTCAGAAGCTGATCGAAGGCCGCTCCGGTCTGTTGAGGGGTAAAGTTGCAATGGCCGCGGCGGTCGACATACTTGGCCACAAAGAGATCCTGCGTCCCGGCGAGGCGGGCAATCTCTTCATACTGGCTGACGAACCGACCGGGGATCAGTTGATCATAGATGGTGTGGAGGGTGAGCACCGGATCGGCGATGCGCCCGGTCGGCGAGTAGTGCTGGCGCAGATACTCGCGGGCCCGCCCATCGGCGGCATAGCGCTTTACGCCGCGGTTGAGGGCGAGGTCGTCCTCGAAGCCATCATAGATCGTGTCCTGGTTGTCGAAAGGATTGCCGCCGGCCCGCTCCTGGATCTCGCGGTTGATCTCATAGAAGAAGGTCAGGACCCCGGCGAGGTCGTCGGGAGAGGCCAGACTGTAACGCTGGGCAAAACGCCGGGCCTTCTCGGGCGCGGCCGCCACCGCCGCCTTGATCTTGGCCGGATCGAGACGCGCCCCCCGGGCCAGCCCATTCAACGGCCCAACCACTCCGGGAAAATGGAAGTCGAAGGTCGCGAGCAGATCGAAGAGCCGCTCCTGCAGACCATTGATCGAGGGGGTGAGCGGGCCGCACATCGGCAGGGCCCCATCATAGAGCTCCGGATACTTCTCGATCGTCGCCATGGTGATCACGCCACCCATCGAATGGCCGAGCACGATCGTCAGCGGCGCTTCACCAAAGTTCTGGACAAAGAACCGGCGGAGCGCCTCGGTATCCTCGACCGCCTCCTTGATCGCCCAGCCCTGGCGGACGTAAGCCGACTCGGCCACGGCGAAGCCACGGGAGAGAAAGACCTGCCGGAGCTCGCCGGACCGGTTCGAATCGAAACCGTAGGGCAGCGCGGCAATCTGGTAGCCATGACAGTACATGACCAGCCCCTTCAGCGTTCCCGACGGGATCTCGATCCGAAAGTCGGCCCCGTTGATGCGACCTTTCTCGATGCGCGTCGCGGCATCCGGGGACGACTGACCCGGCGCCGAAAGCGGCAGAAGCAGGAGCAGCAAAAGCAGCAAAAGTCTCATCTCTCAACCTCCGGCAACTCTCTGTTGCTGTCGACGAAAATAGAGGTAGAGGGGCAGACCGAGCGCGATCAGCCCCAGTCCGACAAAAGCCTCGACCGGTCGGGTAAAGAGCGAGTTGACAACCAGCCAGCTGGCGACGACGACAAAGATGAGCGGCACGAAGGGATAGCCAATCGTCCGGTAGGGCCGCTCGGCATCCGGAAACTTCCGGCGCAGCACGAAGACCGATGAGGTGACCAGACCGTAGAAGATCCACGAAGCGAAGATCACGTAGTCGGTCAACTGGTCAAAGGTTCCCGACAGCGCGAGCACGCACGCCCAGACCGCCTGGATGAGGATCGCCGCCACCGGCACCCGGCTGACAGCGTGGAGCTTCGCCATGACCGAAAAGAAGAGCCCGTCGTGGGCCATGGCGTAGGGGACACGCCCGTTCGCGAGAATCGAGCCATTCAGCGCCCCCATCGCTGAGAGGATGAAGGCGATCGAGACCAGCCGCCCGCCATACTCGCCAAGGAAGGTCTGGGCCGCCTTGGTCGCCACCGGCAGCGCATCGCGATACCTGGTCGAGCTCGATGTGAGCACCTCACCAAAGGGCAGCGCGTAGAAGTAGGCAAGATTGGCCAGACAGTAGATCAGCGTCACCGCGATCATCCCGAGGATCAGCGCGCGGGGGATATTGCGCCCCGGATTCTGGACCTCCCCGGCGGCCATCGGCATGTTGTTCCAGCCATCATAGGCCCAGAGCGCGGCCATCATCGCCGTCCCGAAGGCCGCCACTCCGCCGATCGATCCCGCCCCACCTGCTGGTGTCGCCAGATGATCCCACGAGGCCCCGTTTGAGAAGAGGAAGACTCCGCCAACCACGATCACTATCCCGGCAATCTTGAGGACCGTCAGCGCCGACTGGACCTTGCCGCCCAGCGCCACCGCCAGACAATTGACCGCCGCAAAGACCAGGATCACCGCCACCGCGACCATCTGCAGCGTCCCCAGCCGCCAGTTGATCGTCTGGCCGAGGAATTTGTACTGATGCTCGATCCAGACCGTCTTCAGTGGAAAGACCGCCCCGAGGAAGGTGGCAAAACCGGTCCCGAGAATGGCGATCGACCCACTGCCGGCCACGGCAAAACGCATCCAACCAAACATGAAGGCGGTCGTCTCGCCATAGGCCTGGCGCAGGTAGATGTACTCGCCACCAGCGTGCGGCAACATCGCCCCCAGTTCAGCGTAGGTCAGGGCTCCGGCCAGCGAGAGCAACCCGGCCGCGACCCAGGCCCCGAGCACCAGCAATGGCGATCCGACATCCTGCGCCATGATCGCCGTCTTCAGAAAGACTCCTGTCCCAATCACCGTCCCGACCACCAGCGCGGTCGTATCGGTCAGGGTCAACCCACGCACAAGTTCAATCTTTTCCTGGGCCATAAATTGTATCCGCTTCTCTTCCCCGCCCCCAAAATGGTTAAGGCCGCACTTGAGTCTCGAACTCCCGTGCGGCCTTGCCGAAATGCTACAGTCGCTTGATGCGAATATTCTTGTAGCGCACCACGCTCTTTGGATCATGGGCCTGGAGCGCAATCGTCCCCTTGCTCAAAATCCGCGTGAAATCCTTGCCTGGCTGACGATCCGGCTCCTCGGTCCAGTCGTTGACGACCGTATCGTTCAGCTTGACCGTGATCCGCTTCCCCTTCACCGTGATGGTGTAGGTGTACCACTCGTTATCCTTGACCACGACATCCTTGACGTTGGCCACGTCATAGATGCTGCCGCTCTTCTTCCAGTCGCCATGGGTCTGGTTGACCTGGATCTCGTATCCATTCTTCGGCCAGCCAATCTCCTGATACTGGGTATGGATGTAGATCCCACCATTCGAGACCGGGCCGGTCATAGCGTCGATCTTCAGTTCAAAGTCGACAAACTGCTTCTCGTCGCCAACATAGTAGATGTGGGCACGCGGGCCATTGGCGACAATCGCGCCCTCCTTGATCGACCAGCTATCCTGATTCTCATTGGCCATCTTCCAGCCATTGAAGGTCTTGCCATCGAAGAGGGACTTGAAGCCCTTCTCGACCTTGTTCTGAGCCATTGTTGATGGCACGGCCAGCAACATCAAAGCTATTGCAGCCATGATCATGTTTCTTTTCATGACGAAAGGTTCCTCCACAGAAAGATGTTTGAAACAAACGATGTTGCGTAGTGTATACCGAATGGCGGGAAAGGGGAACGATTCGCGGAAGTTCCGTGGCCGGAATTGGGACCGCGCCACTCTGCGGCCGTCGCCCCTCAGCAATAGTAGCGGGGCACGCGGGAGCCGATCCCGGTGACAATCTCATACGAGATGGTCCCCGCCACAGCGGCGAGATCCTCGGCGAAAAGGCGTTCCCCGCCCTGTTCACCGAGCAGGGTGACCTCGTCGCCAACCCCGACTCCGGGGACCTCGGTCACATCGATGATCGTCAAATCCATGCTGACCCGGCCAACGATCGGGACCGCCCGGCCACCAACGAGGACCCGACCGCGGTTGGAGAGAGCCCGCCTTACCCCATCGGCATAACCGATCGG
>Ga0209972_10003889_pt1 | contig 11508 bp, 11 predicted proteins | sample NOAtaG_7_FD_187302 | JGI IMG/M metagenome (GOLD analysis project Ga0209972, IMG submission 187302) | Freshwater lake microbial communities from Lake Erie, under a cyanobacterial bloom - NOAA_Erie_Diel1S_2200h metaG (SPAdes) (version 2) | ecosystem: Environmental > Aquatic > Freshwater > Lake ...
CCTCGAGGAGGAGGGCTTCGATCAGCCCGACGCGGCCGACATCATCGGCGGCTTCGCGCGGCACCTGATGGCCGGCTTCGATTCCTGGCGCGAGCACGGGTTCAGGCCCTGCGGCGAGTCCTTCCTTGCCCGCCTTCCCGGCCGCCCCGAGGGCGACGCGTCCCGCCGCGGGATCGACGCCGCCGGCGACCTGATCGTGACCGGCGCGGATGGCCGCGTCGCCTCGCGCGAGGGGCTGCGCGCCGCGCTCGCGGGCCTGCCTGCCTGGCTCGATCCCTCGACCGGCGAGCCCGTGCTGTGAAGCTCCTGCGCACCATCCGCCTCGACCCCTCGGACGGGTTCGTCTTCGCGAAGGCCGCCGAGCCCGGCGAGTGGGCCGTGGCCGGCGGCTTCATGTTCTGGGACACGGATCCCGATGCGCTCGAGGGCAAGGAGCGCGCGGCCTTCCGCTCCGGCATCCTCGGCATCGGCAGCTTCGGCTGGTCGACGCTCGCCGTGGTGAGCGAGGCCACGGAGGCCGAGCGCGACGCGGCGGTCGAGGCGCTCGCGACGCGCCTGCTCGAGGTGCTCGGCGCGCCGGACCTCGAGGCGGCGCGCGCCGCCGCCGAGGAGGAGATCGCCTATGCCGCGGAACTCGCGGCGCATCCCGTCAACACGCTCGTCGCGGTCGAGCGCCGCGCCGAGGAGGACGGGATCACCGAGCGCTTCCGCACGCTGCACGCCCGCACGCCGGGCGAGGGGCCGTCGACGCGCTACGGCAACGTCTTCGGCTTCGTCGCCTCGGATGCCGAGGCCGGGGCCGACGAGCCCTCGGAGCGGGTCGACCTCGTCGGCCTCGCGGGCGGGACCACGGGCCGCGGAAAGGGATCGCGATGAGGGAGTTCTGGGTCTCGAGCGGCCACCACATGACGCGCCGCCGAGCGGATGGCGGGCTCGAGGTGAGCGACGAGCTGCTGCTCGCCTATCTCGCGCGGCCGGAGCTCAAGCCGCCGCCGGAGGCCTGCGCCGCCGAGCGCGCGCTGCATGCCGCGCTGATGGCCGATCCGCGGCGCGAGGTCGGCGCCGCCGAGATCGCGTCCATCGCCGACGCCGACGCGCGCGAGAACTGGGAGTTCATGCTCGGCTTCCGCGCCCGGCTGCTGCGCGCGGCGAGCATCGAGGCCGCCTATCTCGACATCGCGCGCAACGGCGCCGCCGGCGTGCCGCCGCTGTTCATGAACCACCTCGCGCACCTCATCCTGCGCAACGCGCTCGATGGCTGCGAGGATCCCTACGTGCTGCGCGCGGGCGAGCTCTTCTTCCGGCCGCAGCGCGCGAGCATCCACGACGGCGCGCTGCTGCTCGCGGACGCCGAGCGCATCGAGGAGGCGGAGGTCGACCGCCACGCCGCGCCGCTCGCCGCGATGTTCGCCGGGCCCGCCGCCGGCGAGCTCGACGTCATGACGGACGAGACGGCCTGGACCTACTGGAGCCGCTCCGACGCCTTCACGATGGCGCTCAACCTCGGCGGCAACGCGCGCAGCCGCGAGGGGCTGGCGCGCGCGATCGAGGCCTGGATCCGGCACCTGCTGGGCGTCGAGACGCTGGTGAAGCCCGAACGCGGGATGCATGACGAGGACTGGCGCTGGTTCGTCGGCCTCGACGCCGAGGCGAGCCGCATCGGCAACGCGCTCTGGCGCGGCGGCAAGGCCAAGCAGGGCGACCAGGAGCGCATCGTCGCCGTGTTCAGCCTCGCCTTCGCCGACGAGTCGGGGGTGCTGCCGGTGGCGAAGGGCCATCCCGTCTGGCTGCTGCTCGCCGAGACGCCCGACCATGTCGTGCGCCTCAAGCCGCAGAACCTGCTGACCGGCCTTCCGCTGGCCGGCGGCGCCGGCCGGCCGTCCTGAGGCGCGCGCGATGCCAGGCGAATGGCTCAGCGTCGGCGTGGTCGTGGTGAAGCGCGCGTCCAGCGGTCCCTTCGCCACGCATGAATGGCTGCCGGGGACGATCCTGCCCGCCGCGCCGCCCGTCGCGCCCTGGACCAGCCTGGGTGGCGGCGGCGGCAGCGAGAGCTTCTATGCCGGGGCTGCCGACCTGCAGCTGCACCCCGCGGAGACCGCGCATTACCGCGACAACCTCGAATCGCCCGAGCCGCGGATCTGGGTGCAGCTGCGCCCCGGACCCGGGCCCGAGGGCGACGAGAGGCTCGAGGTGATCGCCGCGACCGTCGATCCCTACGAGGGCGAGGCGATGGCCGAGAGCGTGGGCGACGTCGTCGCCGCCTTCGCCATGCCGCCATCGATCGCCGCCGAGGTCGCCGCGTTCTTCGCGGCCAACCATGTCGAGCGCGAGTTCTTCAAGCGCAAGCGCAACCGCCAGGATCCGGACTCGCTCGGACGGCGCGCGCCGATCGCGCGCGATCCCTTCGCCACGGAGGAGTGATGGCGCGCGAGGACGGCTTCCTCTCGCGCTGGTCGCGCCTCAAGCAGGAGGCGGCGAAGCAGGCGCCGTCGCAGCCCACCGAGGCCGAACTGGCCGCCGCGCGCGCGGCGGAGGAGGCCCGCGCGGCGGAGGCCGCCGCACGCGATGCCGCCGCGCGCGAGGCGGAGGAGCGCGAGCGCGAGGAGATCGTCGCCCGCCTGCCGCGCATCGAGGACCTCGCGGCCGACAGCGACTTCCGCCCCTTCATGCATCCGCTGGTGCCGCAGGCCCTGCGCAGCGCCGCGCTGGCGCGGCTCTGGCTGCTCGACCCGGGCATAAGCGGCTATGTCGACCCGGCCCTCGACTACGCCCACAACTGGCACGTGCCCGGCGGGATACCGGGCGGCGGGCCGCCGCCGAGCGCCGAGGAGGTGCAGTCGACCCTGCGCCAGATCTTCGCCCGCTTCGACAGCGAGGAGCGGGTCGACGCGCCCGCGCTTCCGGCCGGGGCGCCGGACGTGCCCGGCGGGCCCGTCGACGCGCCCGCGCCGGAGGTCGCTGTCGCGCCCGCGGCGGAGGGCGATGCCGTCGCGCAGGCCGCCGCCGCCGGGGACGTGGCCCAGGCCGGTCCCGCCGCCGTGCAGCCTTCGATTGCCTTGCCGGGGCCCGAGGCCGGGGCGCCGGTCGAGCAGGCCCTCGCGCAGGGCCCCGACGGCGCGCCAGCGAAGGCGCCGGGGGATTTCCACGCCTCGCCGGCCATCGACCGGGAGCCGCCCCGCGCCCCGGTCCGGCGGCACGGCGGCGCGATGCCTGCCTAGCGAGGCGGGACAGCGTCGCCGAAGGTTGGAAAACCTCAGCAATCTTCCGGTTGTAACGCCTGGAAATACAGTCTACTCACGACGTTGACAGTCCATAGGCGTGACCTATGGTCATCGAAAGCCCCGGAAAGGGCGCATCGGCAGGGACGCGGACGCAAGGCATGGCGCGAGACAGCGGGCTGAACCAGGCGATCGAGGCGGCGGGGGGCGTTGGCGCGCTTGCCCGGGCGCTTGGAATCGCCCAGCCATCGGTCTCTTCCTGGACCCGCGTGCCATCGGATCGCGTCGTCGCCGTCGAGGCCGCCACCGGTGTCCCGCGCACGGCGCTTCGCCCGGACCTCTATGGCGCCGCCGGCGAGTCCGTCGCGGTCGACCCCGTCGATCGCGCCCGCGCCGAGGAATACGCGCTCCTCTCCCATCTCCTGATGTCGCCGCCCTCGGCCGAGACCCTCGGCCAGCTCGCCCGCCTGCGCGGCGACGCGACGGCGATCGGCATGGCGCATCTCGAGCTCGCTGCCGCGGCGGATGCCGACGTCTCCGCGGTCCAGAGCGAGTATTTCGCGCTCTTCATCGGCCTCGGGCGGGGCGAGCTGCTCCCCTACGGCTCCTACTACCTCACGGGCTTCCTGCACGAGCGCCCCCTGGCGCGGGTCCGCGAGGACCTGCTGGCGCTGGGCATCGAGCGCAGCGACAGCATCAGCGAGCCCGAGGACCACATCGGCATGCTCTTCGAGATCATGTCGGGGCTGGCGCTGCGCCGCTACGGCGGCGACGAGGCGGATGAGCGGCGCTTCTTCGAGCGCCACCTGAAGCCATGGGCGGCCCGCTTCTTCTCCGACCTCGAGTCGGCGAAGAGCGCGAAGTTCTACCGCGCGGTCGGCCATCTCGGCCGCGCGTTCATGGAGATCGAGGCCGAGGCATTCTCGCTCGCCGCGTGATCGCGGCGCGCGGGTGCGGAGGCCCGGGACAAGTCAGACGAGGAGGACGAGGCACATGGGCACGAGGAAGGACGACAAGGCAGGCGCCGCCCCCGCGGAGGGGCGCCGCTTCTTCCTGAAGGGCGCCGGCATCGCCGGCGCCGCGGCGGTCGCCACCGTCGCGACGGCGGGCCAGCCGGCCGCCGCCACGGAGAAGCGCGACGAGGCGCGCAAGGCGCGCTACCGCGAGACCGAACACGTCCGTCGCTTCTACGCGACGAACCGCTACTGAGGAGGCGCTCCACATGCTGACCAAGCGCAAGACCGGGGAAGCTTCCCGTTCCCGCCTCGCGGCCGTCGCCGCGGGCATGAGCTCGGGGGTCCTCGACCGCCGCGCCTTCCTGCGCCGCTCCGGCCTCGCCGCCGGCGGCATCGCCGCCATCGGCGCGGTGCAGCTCGGCGCGGTCCGCAAGGCCGAGGCCGGCCCGGTGAAGGCGGGCGTGCCCGTCACGCTGCGCAAGAACATCTGCACCCACTGCTCGGTGGGCTGCACGGTGATCGGCGAGATCCAGAACGGCGTCTGGGTCGGCCAGGAGCCGGCCTGGGACAGCCCGATCAACCGCGGCACGCATTGCGCCAAGGGCGCCTCGGTGCGCGAGCTCGTGCACGGCGACCGCCGCATCAAGTACCCGATGAAGCTCGTCAACGGGCAGTGGCAGCGCATCAGCTGGCAGGTCGCGATCAACGAGATCGGCGACCGCATGATGCAGGTCCGCGAGAAGTCCGGCGCCGACAGCGTCTTCCTGCTCGGCTCGGCGAAGTTCTCGAACGAGGGCGCGTATCTCTTCCGCAAGTTCGCCGCCTACTGGGGCACGAACTCGGTCGACCACCAGGCGCGCATCTGCCACTCGACCACCGTCGCGGGCGTCGCGAACACCTGGGGCTACGGCGCCCAGACGAACAGCTACAACGACATCCGCAACGCCAAGACGATGATCATCATGGGCGGCAACCCCGCCGAGGCCCACCCGGTCTCCCTGCAGCACGTGCTGTCGGGCAAGGAGATCAACCGGGCCAACATGATCGTCATCGATCCGCGCATGACGCGTACCGCGGCCCACGCCACCGAGTATGTCCGCATCCGCCCCGGCACCGACATCCCGGTGATGTGGGGCATCATGTGGCACATCTTCAAGAACGGCTGGGAGGACAAGGACTTCATCGCCAAGCGCGTGCACGGCATGGAGCGCGTCCAGGCCGAGGTCGAGAAGTGGAACCCCGAGGAGGTCGAGCGCGTCACCGGCGTGCCGGGCGCGCAGCTGCGCCGCGTCGCCGAGCTCTTCGCCACGCAGAAGCCCTCGACGCTGATCTGGTGCATGGGCGCCACGCAGAAGACGGTCGGCACGGCCAACGTGCGCGCGTTCTGCAACCTGCTCCTGGCCACCGGCAATGTCGGCTCGGCGGGCACGGGCGCCAACATCTTCCGCGGCCACTGCAACGTGCAGGGCGCCACGGATTTCGGCCTCGACGTCGGCAACCTGCCGCTCTACTACGGCCTGGTCGAGGGCGCCTGGCGCCACTGGGCGCGCGTGTGGGGCGAGGACTACGACTGGCTGCAGTCGCGCTTCGACGAGGTCCCCGCCAAGGGTGGCCGCGCCGCGCGCACGCGCAAGCAGAACATGGAGACGTCGGGCATCCCGAGCACGCGCTGGTTCGACGCCGTGCTGCAGCCGTCCGAGCAGGTCGACCAGCGCGACAACATCAAGGCGATGGTCGTGTTCGGCCACGGCGGCAACACCGTGACCCGCATGCCCGAGGTCGCCAAGGGCCTGTCTCGCCTTGACCTGCTTGTCGTCGCCGACCCGCATCCGACGACCTTCGCGGTGCTCGGCGAGCGCAGGGACAACACCTACCTGCTTCCGATCTGCACGCAGTTCGAGGCCGAGGGTTCGCGCACGGCGTCCAACCGCTCCATCCAGTGGGGCGAGAAGTTCGTCGAGCCGATCTTCGAGTCGAAGAACGACTATGACGCGATCTACATGCTCGCCGAGAAGCTGGGCTTCGCCGACCGGATGTTCCGCAACATCGAGGTGAAGGACAAGAAGCCGGTCGCCGAGTCGCTGCTGCGCGAGATCAACCGCGGTGGCTGGTCGACGGGCTACACCGGCCAGTCGCCGGAGCGCCTGAAGTCGCACATGGCCAACCAGGGCGACTTCGACCTCGTCACGCTGCGCGCCAAGGACGGCCCGAACAAGGGCGACTACTACGGCCTGCCGTGGCCTTGCTGGGGCACGCCGGAGATCAAGCATCCGGGCACGCACATCCTCTACAACGCCAACCTCCACGTGAAGGACGGCGGCGGCACGTTCCGCGCCCGCTTCGGCCTCGAGCACGAGGGCAAGACGCTGCTGGCGGAGAATTCCTGGTCCGAGGGCTCGGAGATCAAGGGCCCGTATCCGGAGTTCACCTACGGCGTGTTCAAGCGCCTGGGCTGGGACTCGCTGCTGACGGCCGAGGAGACGGCGACCATCCAGCGCGTCGGCGGCAACAACCCCGATGGCGTGAGCTGGTCGATCGACCTCTCGGGCGGCATCCAGCGCGTCTGCATGGAGAAGGGCGTCATTCCGTACGGCAACGGCAAGGCCCGCGCCGCGGCGTGGAACCTCCCGGATCCCGTGCCCATCCACCGCGAGCCGATCTACACGCCGCGCGCCGACCTGGTGGCCAAGTACCCGGCCCTGCCGGATGGCCGCCAGCTCCGCATGGCCAACCTTGGCGCCTCGATCCAGAAGGCGGGCGTCGAAAAGAAGGCCGGCGAGCGCTTCCCGATCATCCTCTCCTCCGGCCGACTGGTGGAGTACGAGGGTGGCGGCGAGGAGACCCGCTCGAACAAGTGGCTGGCCGAGCTGCAGCAGGACATGTTCGTCGAGATCAACCCGGCGGACGCTGCTTCGCGCGGCATCAAGGACGGCCAGTGGGTGCTGGTCGCCGGCCCCGAGATGCCGGAGGGCAAGTGGACGCGGATGAAGGCGCTCGTCACCGAGCGCGTCGGCCGCGGCGTCGCCTGGATGCCGTTCCACTTCGCCGGCTGGTTCATGAACGAGGACCAGCGCCGGAAGTACCCGCAGGGCACGGACCCGATCGTCCTCGGCGAATCGGTGAACGCCGTGACCACCTACGGCTACGACCCGGTGACCGGAATGCAGGAAACCAAGGTCACGCTCTGCCAGATCCGCGCGGCGTGAACGGGAGGACATGAAAATGGCTCGCATGAAGTTCCTTTGCGACGCTGATCGCTGCATCGAGTGCAACGCCTGCGTCACCGCCTGCAAGAACGAGCACGAGGTGCCGTGGGGCATCAATCGGCGCCGCGTCGTCACCATCAACGACGGCAAGCCGGGCGAGCGCTCGGTGTCGATGGCGTGCATGCACTGCACCGACGCGCCCTGCGCGGCGGTGTGCCCGGTGGACTGCTTCTACACGACCGCCGACGGCGTCGTGCTGCACTCCAAGGACCTGTGCATCGGCTGCGGCTACTGCTTCTACGCCTGCCCGTTCGGCGCGCCCCAGTACCCGCGCGTCGGCAACTTCGGCAGCCGCGGCAAGATGGACAAGTGCACCTACTGCGCCGGCGGCCCCGAGGCCGACGGCTCGGCGGCGGAATACGCCAAGTACGGCTCCAACCGCCTCGCCGAGGGCAAGCTGCCGCTCTGCGCCGAGATGTGCTCGACCAAGGCGCTCCTCGCCGGCGACGGCGAGATCATCGCCTCGATCTACCGCGAGCGCGTGCTGAAGCGTGGCTACGGGTCGGGCGCCTGGGGCTGGCGCACGGCGTACAAGGAGACGATCACCGTCTGAACCTCGGCTTTCCGGCCGCGCCGCCAAGGATGGCGCGCGCGGCCGGACGGTCGGAACGTAAGGCGCCGGACGCGACCCCCCTCGCGCCCCGCGATCCATGAAAGGCAAGGGCCATGCGGCTGCGTATCTCCAACCTGTTCCAGCTCGGCGCGATCCTCGCGCTCTGCTCCACCCTCCTGCTCGCCGCCCCCGCCGGGGCGCAGCAGCCGACCTCGGTCAATCCCACCGCGAGCTCGGTCAAGGAGGAGCAGCTGCTCCGGCAGCTCAACCCGGCCAATCCCTCCCTCGCCGGGCGCATCACCATCCCCGACGAGAAGGCCGCCACCCTCATCCAGCCGGCGGGCCGCGACTGGCGCAGCTTCCACCAGGGCACTCAGCTCTGGGTCGGCGCGATCGCGATCATCGGCATGGCGGGCGTCCTCGTCGCCTTCTACGCGATGCGCGGCCGGATCCCGATCTCCGCGGGGCCGTCGGGCAAGACGATCCTGCGCTTCAACTCCTTCGAGCGCTTCGTCCACTGGCTGACCGCGGGGTGCTTCATCATCCTCGCGATCACCGGCCTGAACGTCACCTTCGGAAAGACCGTGCTCATGCCGGTCATCGGCGCCGAGGCCTTCGCGTCGTTCTCGCAGCTGGGCAAGTACGCGCACAACTTCCTCGCCTTCCCCTTCATGCTCGGCATCGTGTTCATGTTCGTGGTCTGGGCGAAGGACAACATCCCGAATGCCATCGACGTCGCCTGGTTCAAGGCGGGTGGCGGCCTCGTCGGCGACGCTCATCCCCCGGCGAAGAAGTTCAATGGCGGCCAGAAGCTTATCTTCTGGGCGGTCATCCTGGGCGGCGTGGCGCTCTCGGTGACGGGCGTGATCCTGCTCTTCCCCTTCGCAGGCACGACGATGGCCGACATGCAGCTCTCGCAGATGATCCACGGCGTGGTCTCGCTCGTGCTGATCGCCGTCATGATCGCCCACATCTACATCGGCTCGGTGGGCATGGAGGGCGCGTTCGACGCGATGGGCAACGGCCAGGTCGACCTCAACTGGGCCAAGGAGCACCACTCGCTCTGGGTCGAGGAAGTGTCGGCCAAGGGCGGCGCACGGGCCCAGCCCGCCGAGTGAAGTCGGCCTGGCGCGCCTTCCCCGGGGAGGCGCGCCGGTCCGGACCCGGCGCTGCGTCCGGGCAAAGGAAAAGGGCGGCGGATGGATCCATCCGCCGCCCTTGTCTTTTCACGGGGCCATGCGCGGCCCCGCGACGCTGGCGCTGGTCAGCCGCCGCGCCAGTTCTGGCCGACCAGGTTCGAGCCCGGGTCGCCGACGCGGGCGCCCGAGGTGGCATAGGTCTGGTAGACCGTGCCCGAAGGCATCATCTCGTTGAGGTACCAGGCGGCGCCGCCGGCAAGCAGCACGGAGACGACGACGGAAGCGATGAAGGCGCGCATGGGGGAGGGCCTTTCCTGCACGGGTTGTTGCTTGTGGATGCGATATGCAACGCCGGGGGGCGCTGTCAACAGTGGCGTCTCAGGGGGCCGCCGGGACCTCGGCGATTTCCCGCACCAGCTTGTTCGCGATCGCGTAGGCGAAGGACTGGAAGTCCTCGACCACCATGACGAACGACCCCGGGCCGCCTGCGACGTTCTCCTGGAAGTAGTTGCCGAGGCCGCCCGGCGGATGGGTGTGGTAGGGGTTCCAGGGCAGGGGCACCGGCGACAGGATCACCAGCCCGTTGATCACGATGCCCTGCGCCACGGCTGCGTCCCGCGCGACCGAGGGCAGCTTGCCGTTGGTGTTGGTCCCGTCGCCGGAGACATCGATGGTGCGCCGCTGGCTCTGGTGGCCGCTGCGCGCGAACAGCGCGACGGCATGGTCGATCGCGGCGCCGATGGCCGTGCGACCGGCGAAGGGGCGGGGCCTCGAGACGAGCGCCGCGGCGAAGTCCTCGGCGCTCTCCTCGTCGCGGATCACCGTCCAGTCGACGATCACGTGCTGCTCCCACTCGCCCGACCATTCGACGAAGCAGACCGCGATGCGCCCCAGCGGCCCGGAGCGGATGGCGCGCAGCACGCGCGGGTCCTGGAAGGCGGTCGCGTAGCCCTCGCGCTGGAGGGTGAATTCCTCGGCGTCCACGCTGCGCGAGACGTCGGCCGCGAGCACGAGCTGCAGGTCGACCTGCTCGGCGCGCACCGGCGCGGCGGCGAGAAGAAGCATCGCGAGGGCGGCAAGGAGCAGCGCCAGCAGGGATCGGCGCGGCCTCGCTCCGGGGCGAGGGCCCGGGCGCCCGGCGGTTGCGTGCGGCATGTGCGGCGGGACGTGCATCTCGTTCCTCGCGCGGCTGCGTTCCGGGCCCATCCTAGCGCCCCCCGAGGGCCCGCGCTCGCGTGTTGGCAGCCCCGGCCGACAAGGCTATGTTCCGCCGCCTCGCGCTGCCGAGGCGCGCGGATGGGTGGCCGAGTGGCTTAAGGCGCACGCTTGGAAAGCGTGTATACGGGAAACCGTATCGCGGGTTCGAATCCCGCCCCATCCGCCAGTTCTTCCATCTGCCAGTCCGCTCCGGCTCCATGCCCCGACGCGCTCGCCCCGTCGGCCCGCCCCGCTTGGTCCGCGGCCGGCCGCCCCGGTATCGGCGTCCCGCCCATCCGCTCGCGCGCGACGTCCATTCACGGGCGCCCGGGGCAAGCCGGATCCGGCCCCGTCGGTTCGCCGCCTAGCCTCGCGCCATCCTGAACGGGCGCGCGGCCTCGAAGGCGGCGGCGGCCCTGAGGACGAGGTCCTCGCGGTACATCGGGCCGACGACCTGCAGGCCGATCGGCAGGCCGTCGACGAAGCCGGCCGGGCAGGAGGCTGCCGGCTGCCGCGTCATGTTGAAGGGCCAGGTGAAGGGCGACCAGTGCAGCCATGTCGGGAAGCGCGCCTTGTCCGGCGTCAGCAGCCCGGCGTCGAAGGCGACGATCGGCATCGTGGGCGTCACCAGCAGGTCATGCCTGGCGTGGAAGGCTTGCATCGTCCGCGCCATGTCGAGGCGCACGTCCTGCGCGGCGATGAAGTCGGTCGCCGGTATCCCGAGGCCGGAGACGCCGCATTCGAGCAGCGCCGGGTCCATCAGCTTCATCTGCTCCGCCGGCATGCGCGTCAGGCGCCTGGCGTTCGACGCGCGCCAGATGATGTCGATCGCCCAGGCCGGATCGGGGAAGCCCGGGTCCGCGCGCTCGACGATCGCGCCGGCCTGCTCCAGCACCTCGACCGCGCGCGCGATCTCCGCGGCGATGCGCGGATCGACGACCGAGACGTAGCCGAGGTCCGGGCTGAAGGCGATCCTCAGGCCCTTCACGCCCTTGCGCAGCTCGCCGGCATAGTCGATGTCCTGGCGCGGAATGGCGAAGGGATCGCGCGCGTCCGGCTCCGCGACCACGCGCAGCATCGTCGCGGTGCAGGCGACAGTCCGGCCGAGCGGCCCATGCACCGACATGTCGCCGATGCCCGCCGCGAGCGGCGTCGAGACGCGGCCATGGCTGGGCTTGA
>Ga0209972_10003894_pt1 | contig 11499 bp, 7 predicted proteins | sample NOAtaG_7_FD_187302 | JGI IMG/M metagenome (GOLD analysis project Ga0209972, IMG submission 187302) | Freshwater lake microbial communities from Lake Erie, under a cyanobacterial bloom - NOAA_Erie_Diel1S_2200h metaG (SPAdes) (version 2) | ecosystem: Environmental > Aquatic > Freshwater > Lake ...
CCGGGCCGCCGCTGCCATCAGCGTGGTCCAGTCGCCGGCACCCCGACGCCAACCCCAGGAGGCCCCGAAGGCATCGAGGGCCAGCCGTCCGGCCGCGGCGCTGTCGCCGGTGAGCACGGCCTGGCCATCGAGCAGTGCCGCGATCGTCCGGGCCAGCGCTTCGCCTCCGGCGGCATGGCCGCCGAGCAGGGGCACCGCCCAGCGGCCCAGCGGATCGACCACCACCACGGCGGGGTCCTCGTTCTTGCCCCGCAGCAGGGGAGCGATCAGGCGTACCACCAGGCCGCAGGCGGCCACGGCCACCACCGCCCCCGCCGAGGGCCAGCGCTGCGCCAGCCATGTCCGGGTGTCGCCGTTCTCCCCGGCGGACTCCTCCCCCTGGGGGGCATGGCCTGCCGCTGCGGCTGCCGCCGCCGGCAGTCGCCGCTCGTCCAGCACCCCGGCCTGGCTCAGGCGCTCGAGGATGGGGGTGGCCGCCGGGCTGAATCCGAGTCCCAGGACCGGTCCGTGGATCGGTGCGTGCATCGCGTGATTCATCGGCCGATGCGCTCCCGCAGCCGGCTGAGGGGCCCCTTGGGGGTGGGGCGGATCAGGGTTCCGTCGGGGTTCACCTGGTCACGGGCCGGGGGCATCGCCACCACCGGCGCTCGCGGGGCCGCCGGGGAGCCGGGCGGCGGTGGCGGCGGCGCTGGCGCCGCGTCGGCAGCCTCGGCCGCGGTGATCGGCCCAACCGGGGCCTGTGGCGCGGGGAAGTCCTCGGGCGCGGCGCTCCTGCCGACCCGCGTGCCGGTGCTGCTGTCGGGCGAGGCCGGCGGGTCCGCTGTCTGCCTGGGCGCGACCTCGGCTCGCGCCGCCGGCAGCGGCAGGGGCTCGCCTGCAGGCGCTGCCTGGCCCGGGTTGTCCGCCGCGCCGCCAGCCGCTGCCGTGGTGGCGCCGCGGGCGGAGGCACTGCGTTCTGATGTCTTGCCTTCAGATGTCCTGCGGGGCCCTGGTGTCTCCGCCTGTTCAGGGATTGCGGCAGTCCCGCGAGGCTCCGTCCCCTGGCGGGTGTCCGCCGGATCAGGGAGCCCTTCCGATGGTTCCGATGCTGATCCCCGGGTGGCGGTGGGGGGCTCCGGTGCTGGCTGCTGGTCGCTGCCCCTGTCGCTGCCCGTGCCGCCCCTCTCGCTGGCGTCGCCCGACCCGATCGGTGCTGCCGGCGCTGACGCTTCCGGCTGGGTCGGTGTCGCCGGGGTGGCTCCTGCACGCGCTGGTGCCGACGCGGGGGCAACGGATGGCTTCAGGACGGTTGCTTCGGCCTCTGCTTCGGCTTCGGTACCGGCGCTGGACGGGTCTCTGCTCGCCTGGTCCGCGCCCGCAGGGGCGGGGGACGGCACCGCTCGACCGGCTCCAGGGGCGCGGGCGGCAGACGCGGCTGGCTCCTGGGCCGCCTGCTCGTCCTCCGGGGGGGTGAGTCCCAGCAGCAGAGCCCGTTCCCGTGGGGTGAGAGAAGCTCCCTGCCAGGGTCTCGCGGTTGCCCCCGGCGAGACCGTGACGCCGCTCACCAGGGAGTTGAAGGGGGGGTTGAGCGGTTCGCCCCGACCATCCACCAGTTCCAGCTGGAGGGCGTTCTCACCGTTGTGCCAGCCGCGGAGCCACAGGGGCGTCTGCTCCTCCACCAGAAAGCTGTCGCCGTTGACGCTGACCCTCAGCCGCCAGCCATCGGTATCGCCGCCGCGCAGGTTCTGCAGGGGAGCGTCCAACAGCAGCCAGTCGAGCAGCACCGGTTCGCGCTGCGCTGCGAGGGGGGGAGCCACCGCGATCAGCTGGGGGCTGCCCGGCTCCGGGATCGCCAGGGGGTTGGCGGCCACCCGGTGCAGCCGGATCTGCCGGTAGGCCCCCGGGCTTTTCACCGCTTCTCCCCAGGGCCTGGCGGCATAGACCGTGAGCCGGTGGCTGCCAGGGCTCAGGGCCGGCATCTCGGCTTCGGTGCGGGTCAGCCTCAGTGGCGGCTGATCATCAAGCTGGGCCACCAGGTGCGGTCCGAGCCCGAGGGGGCCGGCATCCACCAGCGGCCAGTCCTCCACCGCCAGGCGCAGGGTCCAGGGTCCGTCCGGCACCAGGCTGCCGTCGGCCGGAGCGAGAATGCGTACCTGGGGGTCGTGCTCGGCCAGAGCCTGCCTCAGGTCATTCACCACAGCCGGTGGTTCCACTTCCTGAAGGCGGCCCGCCCGCAGACCGGCCTCGGACCGATCAGGCCCTGGACGTCCTGGGCGCGTTGGAAATCCAAGGGCCTCCGCCCGCAGGGGCCAGACCATGGTGAAGGCAAGCAGCAGTGCCAGGCCCAGTCCCTGCCACGGCCACCGCCTGCGCTCAGGCCGAGGCGATCGGCCTGAGGCCCTGTCTGAAGCTCCGCTCACCCCATACCCGACGCACGCAGCACCATTCTGCGCAGTGAAGCGGAAGCGGGAGAGTTGTTATCAATAATACGCTTTAGGCTGATTGTAGCGATATGGTTTATTCGCTGTATGTCGGGCCTTTTCGCTGATTGCAACCTCCCGGCAGACCCCTGTCCCAGCCTGGATTGCCTGGGGATTGAACCTTTGTAACTGGCTGCCGAATCCGCTTGATTTCGACCCCTATACTTCGGCGAGCGGTCCCCTTATGGGGCCCCAAGCTCCAGTCGCGGCAAGGGTTCTGCCCCTGCCTGGCTGGCGCCCGTGACGGCCATCCGCCTCGGCGGATCCTGCGTCATGGGCCCCAACGGCAGTCGTGGTGTCGCCCAGCGGCCCCGCTCCTGCCGAAAGGGTGGACCTCCACCTCGACCCCGTCCCTCGAGGAACGTCTCGATGACCATCAGCCCACCAGAGCGTGGGAAAACGGCCAAGGAGCTGGTCGACCGGAACCCCGTTCCGGCAACGTTCGAGCTTTTCGAAAAGCCCGGGCATTTCGACCGCACCCTGGCCAAAGGTCCCAAAACCACCACCTGGGTTTGGAACCTCCACGCCAACGCTCACGACTTCGACAGCCACACGAGCGATCTTGAAGAGGTCTCTCGCAAGATCTTCAGCGCTCACTTCGGCCATCTGGCCGTCATCTTCATCTGGCTGAGCGGCGCCTTCTATCACGGAGCCCGCTTCTCCAACTATTCCGGCTGGCTCGCCGACCCCACGCACGTCAAGCCCAGTGCGCAGGTGGTCTGGCCGATCTTCGGCCAGGAAATTCTCAATGGTGACGTGGGTGCCGGTTTCCACGGCATTCAGATCACGTCCGGTCTCTTCCACATGTGGAGGGCCTGGGGCTACACCAATGAGTTCCAGCTCCTCTGCACCGCCATCGGTGCCCTGGTGATGGCCGGCCTGATGCTTAATGCCGGCGTCTTCCACTACCACAAGGCAGCTCCCAAGCTCGAGTGGTTCCAGAACGTTGAGTCGATGCTCAACCACCATCTGGCCGGTCTGCTGGGTCTGGGTTCCCTGTCCTGGACGGGGCACCTGCTGCATGTGTCGCTGCCCACCACCCAGCTGATGGATGCAATCGACGCCGGCAAGCCGCTGGCGCTCAACGGCAAGACCATCGCCTCGGTGGCCGATATTCCCCTGCCCCACGAGTTCCTGAACCAGGACCTGCTCTCCCAGCTGTTCCCCGGTTTCGGTGCAGGCACTTCGGCCTTCTTCACGGGCAACTGGGCGGCCTACAGCGATTTCCTCACCTTCAAGGGTGGGCTGAATCCTGTCACCGGCAGCCTCTGGATGACGGACATCGCCCATCACCACCTGGCGATCGCGGTGCTGTTCATCGTTGCCGGTCACATGTACCGGACCAACTGGGGCATCGGCCACAGCATTAAGGAGATCCTTGAGGGTCAGAAGGGCGATCCCCTGCTCTTCCCGGCTCCGAACGGCCACAACGGCCTGTTCGAGTTCATGACCACCTCCTGGCATGCCCAGCTGGCGGTGAACCTGGCTCTGCTGGGCTCGCTTTCGATCATCGTGGCCCACCACATGTACGCGATGCCTCCGTATCCGTACATCGGTGTCAGCTATGCCACCCAGCTCTCGCTGTTCACCCACCACGTGTGGATCGGTGGTTTCCTGATCGTCGGCGCCGGCGCCCACGCGGCCATTGCCATGGTCCGTGACTACGACCCCGCCAAGCACATCGACAACGTCCTTGACCGTGTGCTCAAGGCCCGTGATGCCCTGATCAGCCATCTGAACTGGGTGTGCATCTGGCTCGGCTTCCACAGCTTCGGCCTGTACATCCACAACGACACCATGCGTGCCCTGGGTCGTCCCCAGGACATGTTCAGCGACACTGCGATCCAGCTGAAGCCCGTCTTCGCCCAGTGGATCCAGGGTCTGCACGCCGCTGCTGCCGGCACCACCGCTCCCAACGCCCTTGCGGGTGTGAGCGAGGTGTTCAACGGCGCCGTGGTGGCTGTCGGTGGCAAGGTGGCCGCTGCGCCGATCCCCCTGGGAACGGCCGACTTCATGGTCCACCACATCCACGCCTTCACGATCCACGTCACCGTGCTGATCCTGCTGAAGGGTGTGCTGTACTCCCGCAGCTCCCGCCTCGTCCCCGACAAGGCGAACCTCGGTTTCCGCTTCCCCTGCGACGGCCCCGGCCGTGGCGGCACCTGCCAGGTATCGGCCTGGGACCATGTGTTCCTCGGCCTGTTCTGGATGTACAACTCCCTGTCGATCGTCATTTTCCACTTCAGCTGGAAGATGCAGAGCGACGTGTGGGGGACCGTCAATGCCGACGGCAGCGTCCAGCACATCACCAACGGCAACTTTGCGCAGAGCGCCATCACCATCAATGGCTGGCTCCGCGACTTCCTCTGGGCCCAGGCCGCACAGGTGATCAACAGCTACGGCTCGAGCTCCAGTGCTTATGGTCTGATGTTCCTGGGTGCCCACTTCGTCTGGGCCTTCAGCCTGATGTTCCTGTTCAGCGGCCGCGGCTACTGGCAGGAGCTGATCGAGTCCATCGTCTGGGCTCACAACAAGCTGAAGGTGGCCCCCGCCATTCAGCCGCGGGCGCTTTCGATCACCCAAGGCCGTGCTGTCGGCGTCGCCCACTACCTGCTGGGCGGTATCGCGACCACGTGGTCCTTCTTCCTGGCCCGCATGATTGCGGTCGGCTGACCTCCACCTGACCTTTCCCAATGGCAACGAAATTTCCTTCGTTCAGCCAGGGTCTGGCACAGGACCCGACAACCCGCCGTATCTGGTACGGCATCGCCACGGCTCACGACTTCGAGAGCCATGACGGAATGACGGAGGAGCGGCTTTACCAAAAGCTGTTCTCCACCCACTTCGGTCACCTGGCGATCATCGGCCTCTGGGTTTCGGGCAACCTGTTCCATATCGCCTGGCAGGGCAACTTCGAGCAGTGGGTCGCCGATCCCCTGCATGTCCGCCCGATCGCCCATGCGATCTGGGATCCCCACTTCGGACAGGGCGCCATCGCCGCCTTCACCCAGGCGGGCGCCTCCTCTCCTGTGAACATCGCCTATTCCGGTCTCTACCACTGGTGGTACACGATCGGGATGCGCACCAACGCCGAGCTGTACCAGGGCTCCATCTTCATGATGATCCTGTCGGCCTGGGCTCTGTTCGCCGGCTGGCTGCACCTTCAGCCCACGTTCCTGCCGTCCCTGGCCTGGTTCAAGAACGCTGAATCGCGCCTGAACCACCACCTCGCCGTTCTGTTCGGCTTCAGCTCCATCGCCTGGACCGGCCACCTGGTCCACGTGGCGATTCCTGAGTCCCGTGGTGTCCACGTCGGTTGGGACAACTTCCTCTCGGTGGCTCCTCACCCCGCCGGTCTGGCTCCGTTCTTCACCGGCAACTGGGGCGTCTACGCCCAGAACCCCGACAGCGCTTCCCAGCTGTTCGGCACCACCGAGGGTGCCGGTACCGCGATCCTCACCTTCCTGGGTGGTTTCCACCCCCAGACCGAGGCTCTCTGGCTCACGGACATCGCCCATCACCATCTGGCGATCGGCTGCCTGTTCGTGATCGCCGGTCACATGTACCGGACCAACTTCGGCATCGGCCACTCGATCCGCGAGATCCTTGAAGCCCACAACCCGCCCAAGGGCACCCCTGGTGACCTCGGCGCCGGCCACAAGGGCCTCTACGACACGGTCAACAATTCCCTGCACTTCCAGTTGGGTCTTGCCCTGGCCAGCCTGGGTGTCGTGACCAGCCTGGTGGCGCAGCACATGTATTCGCTGCCGTCCTACGCGTTCATCGCCAAGGACTACACCACCCAAGCTGCGCTCTATACCCACCACCAGTACATCGCCATCTTCCTGATGTGCGGTGCCTTCGCCCACGGTGCGATCTTCTTCATCCGTGACTACGACCCCGAGGCCAACAAGAACAACGTTCTTGCTCGGATGCTCGAACACAAAGAAGCGATCATCAGCCACCTGAGCTGGGTGTCTCTGTTCCTCGGTTTCCATACCCTCGGCCTCTACGTCCACAACGACGTGGTTGTGGCTTTCGGTACCCCCGAGAAGCAGATCCTGGTGGAGCCCGTCTTCGCCCAGTTCGTCCAGGCCGCCAGCGGCAAGGCCCTCTACGGCATGGACGTGCTGCTCGCCAACGCCGACAGCCTGGTGAGCAATCCTCCCGGACCCGGCGGTGGCTGGATTCCTGGTTGGATTGAGGCTGTGAACGCCGGCAACAACTCCCTGTTCCTGCCGATCGGTCCTGGCGACTTCCTGGTGCACCACGCCATCGCCCTCGGCCTGCACACCACCACCCTGATCCTGGTCAAGGGTGCTTTGGATGCCCGGGGTTCGAAGCTGATGCCTGACAAGAAGGATTTCGGCTACTCCTTTCCCTGCGACGGCCCCGGCCGTGGCGGCACCTGCGACATCTCGGCCTGGGATGCCTTCTACCTGGCACTCTTCTGGGCCCTGAACACCGTCGCCTGGCTCACCTTCTACTGGCACTGGAAGCACCTCGCCATCTGGCAGGGCAACGTTGCTCAGTTCAACGAGTCCAGCACCTACCTCATGGGCTGGTTCCGTGATTACCTCTGGCTCAACAGCTCCCAGCTGATCAACGGGTACAACCCCTTCGGCACCAACAACCTCTCGGTCTGGGCCTGGATGTTCCTGTTCGGTCACCTGGTGTGGGCCACCGGTTTCATGTTCCTGATCTCCTGGCGTGGTTACTGGCAGGAGCTGATCGAGACCATCGTCTGGGCGCATCAGCGCACTCCGCTCGCCAACCTGGTGGGCTGGCGCGATAAGCCCGTCGCTCTCTCGATCGTGCAGGCCCGTGTGGTTGGTCTTGCTCACTTCGCTGTGGGCTTTGTCCTCACCTATGCGGCCTTCCTGATCGCTTCCACCTCCGGTAAGTTCGGCTGATCCCGAAACTCTGCCCCCCCTCCTCGAGGGACGCCAATCCCCCGGCCCCTGGGCCGGGGGTTTTTTCATGCTGATCGCGCCGATTCAGAGCGGGCGTTGTGCGCCCAGCGCTGCAGCGCACCGCAGCGCACCGCAGTTGCAGCCAGTCCTTGCGGACGACGAGCCCGCCCTTGGCCAACCTTTGACTGGAGTGGAATGGATCCACGCCGTCCTCGCGATACGCCAGATGGGCACACCTGCCAGCGGCCGCCAAGCCTTTCGCTGCGCCCCGGCGCGCCTGCCGCAGGAGGGCCGCCGGCGACGGCCCGTCAGAGCCATCGGCTGGAAGCCCCTGCCACCGGCCTGGCTGAGCAGCGCGTTGCTGATCAGCGGGTCTCTCCTGACAGGGGCGCCATCCCCCGCCGCGGCGACCAGCGTGCTGGAGCCCGCCGAGCTGGGCGCTGTGGACCCACAGCAGCCCACCATCGTTCTGACCCGGACGACGCCCCGGCTCAGCCTCTGCAACAGCTTCGCTCAGGCGGATGTGGTCAGCATTCCCGGTCCCGCTTCCTACCGCGATGCGATGGTGCTGCTGCGCAACGGCCTGGGGGCGGTGGGGTTCACGCAGTATGCGTTTCCCAGCGGATCCAAGGCCAGCCTGGCCTGGCAGCGGTTGCGCCAGGCTGCCCCCCGTTGCCAGGGACGCTTCACGGACCAACGATGGCATGGAACAGCCACACTCAGCAGCGGTGAGGCCAACGTCCGCAGGCCCGGCAGCCAGGTCGTGATCCCGGTTGTCTGGGTGGAGCACCGGGATCTGCTGGCACCCTCCCATCCAGGCGACAGCAGCTCGCGCATCACAGGCTTCACGGTATTTCTGCAGCGCGGCCACTCACTGCTGGCCACTCGCGCCACGCTGCGCGATGCGACCGGTTTCAGCCCGTCCCAACGCCAGGCGGTCGTGGATCTGGCCCTCAAGCTGGCTGCCCGAACTCCCGAGGCCACACAGCACTCCCGTCACGACTGGCAATCGCTTCCGCATTCTGGTCAGGACAAAGCGCCCCAGGGGCGATGAACCGGTGTCCCCGGCCTCTCTGCTGGCGAGGCAGGGGGGCGGAACCCAAACCGATGGCGCATGGTTCCTGGCTGCAACTGCTGATCAGGATCCGAGCGATGCTGTGGGCGCTTCCCGGCCTGGCCGCGACTTCAGCCACGCTGAAGTGAGTGTCTATGTGATGTCGTCGATGCCTTCAGTTGCCTGACCCGGCTGGTGTGAAGCGATAGAAGAGATTGGGCTCGGCCACGATGTAGATGCTGCCATCGGGACCAAAGGCCAGGCCTTCTGCCTGATCAACGCTTTGCCTGAGTCCATGTCTGCCCTTCTCCAGTCGCAGCATCAGTGAAGCTTTTCCCTGGTCGTCAAATTGGTAGACGCGTCTCGATTCGTGGCTCAGGACAGCCATCGAGTTTGACTGCTCATTGAAAGAGATCGAGGAGATGTCGCCAGCCAGCTGCTTGAGCGCAAAGTAGGGATTCCAGATCGAAATCCGGAGATTCGCTGTGTTGGTTTCGATCAGTTCGAGCAGGCCGTGCACCTCGATGATCTGGAGGGGATTCTTTTCGTTTGCCAGGAACAGGCGGTTGCCTCGATTGTCCCAGGACACCCCTTCCATCCCCTGGTTTGACTTGCGATTAAAAGAGATTGAGAGGGTTTGCTGGGAGGTGGGTACAACGGTGCCGGTTGTCGGATCGATGCGCGTCGCCCACACCATGTTGCCCGCCTCGCTGGCAATGGCAAACAGGTTGTCCTTGATGTGGCTGATGCCTTCCAGATCGGAACCGAATCCGACCGGCAGGATTCGCAGCACCCTGCCTTTCCTGTCGAATTCGACAATCCGTTCAGGGCTGTTCAGTACGGCAAACAGCGTGTTGGTGCCATGGTTATACGTCAGTCCAGATAGATTCTCGCTGATCCCTCGCAGGGGTCTTGCCTGCACTTTGGCGATGTAATTCTGTTCAGTCTCCGTATTGACAGCTTGGCTGACCAGATCACTCCAGAGGTGACGTGGAATCTTCAGAGCCCCCAGCGTCAGTGCGCTGCCCAGAGCGACGGCCAGAGCCAGGGCTGTGAACCCGAAGCGTCCGCCTTTGACTCTCCCCATGCCTGCCAACCAAGCCACGACCAAACCCTAGGCAGCGCGCTGAGATTGTTGGGTTCGCCGGGTCTCGGATACCGCTGTCAGGCTCGTTGAGAAGCTGCAGCATGCAGCGCAGATGCAAGATTCAGCTTCAGGGGGCTCAACGTCATTCGCGGCTTGCCGGTCGCTTTGGCTTGTTGTGCCGATGATCAGGTGGGTTGTTCGCCTGAATAAAAAACCGCCCCGGGTCAAGCCGGGACGGCGGAGCGTGGATGCAGGGGCCGGCAGGGCCATCGGCTGAAGGGATGCGGGCAGCGCAGTGAACTTGCCGGCTTCAGCCGACGCTCCAGACGCCACCAGCGATATTGACCAGCGGGGAGACGATGGCGGTGCTGCACAGGAACCAGGCGAAGGCGGCGCCACCGCAACCCCCCAGCCAGAAGCCGCTGGCGAACTCGGCCCAGCCTGCTTTGGTGAACAGATCGGCGGGAGGGTTGTCGATCGTGGCGTCCGGGGGCTGGATGTTGGGGCCGGTACCGGCGGTGCCGTAGATCGACAGACAGACCGTGAGGATCGAGACCAGGCCGATGGTGGCGAGCAGGCCGGCGGTGCTGGCGTACTCGGTGGCGCGAAGAGGACCGGTGATCGCGAAGGGGCCGTAGAGGAAGAAGCCATGGGCCATGCCCACTTCGAGGCCGCGGCGGTTCGGCGACAGGGACGGCCGGTAGGCCGGCAGGGCGTTCAGGAAGGCCTTGCTGAAGTAGCTGCTGTTGACGGGGGTCGCCAGGTTGCCGACGGTCGGGTCGGCGACGGGGGTCACGGTCATGGGGTGAGGGAGGACGTGGATGAAGCGATGGAGTTCTGTGTCGCCGGGTCGGCCCGCGGGGCGACCGCGCCCGCAGTTCAGTCGCGGGCTTCGATCACGTTGAACAGCAGGGCCATGGCCACGGCCGGGCCGAGGATTCCCACCAGGGGGACGAACACCGAAGGCAGCCAGGCAGCGGCGAATTCTCCAGTCATGGCGTGGGCCAGTTACAACCGCCGGTACTGTACGGAGCGCTCTATGGCCCATTTCCGCAGGCGGGAGGGGGCGACATAAAAGTTCAGCTCGAGGGGCGCTGCAGCTCCGCCCTGGATCTCCCCCCCCCCAGCCGGCTTCCGGCAGAGGGGAGCAGCCCCCAGCGCCCGGTGGGCGGTCGATATCTCGGTCGTCAGCCCGCCAGCCTCCGGGTGCGTCGCACGCCGGCGCAGGCACCAGGCCTCCAGCCCCTCTGATGCGGCACCGACCTTGCCCGTCTCCGGTCAGCTCCTCTCGGAGCCGAGGCGGTAAGGGGGCCGCGCTCCCCTGGCTGACCGTCGTCTGCCCTTGCCCCCCCTTTTTCGCTCGGGCCAGAGCCTCCGGGGTTCAGGCCCGCGGCCTTGAGGCCTCCGCCTTTGAGGGATCCGCGCCTGCCACCACCTGCGGCCCTGCGGAGCCTTCAGCCCGCAGGCCTGCACCCAGCGGCAGTGCCGCGGTCTCGGCTGATGCGGTGGCCTGCCTGATGACCCCTCGTTCCGGCCTCTGACGGCCATCGGCCTGTGCCGGAGGCCAGGCGGGTGGGTCGCCCTGGATCGGGCGCCCAGCTCAGGCCGGAACGGCGCCGCGCAGGGTCGCCCTGATGCGGTAAATCGGGCGGCCCTGGCTTTCGTGGTATGTCCGCATCTGCAGTTCGGCCAGCAGGCCGAAGCCGAACAGCTGGACGCCGCTCAGGATCGCCAGCACCGCCATCAGCAGCAGAGGGCGGTTGCCGATGTTGGCGCCGAGGATCAGCTTCTCGCCCACCAGCCAGAGGGCCAGGAGCAGACCCGTGCCCAGGCTGGCGAGTCCCGCGAAGCCGAACACATGCATCGGCCGTGTGAGGAAGCGCTTCATGAACCAGACGGTCAGCAGGTCCATCAGCACCCGGAAGGTGCGGTCGATTCCGTACTTGCTCTGGCCGTAGCGACGGGGATGGTGGTTGACCTTCACCT
>Ga0209972_10003897_pt1 | contig 11495 bp, 9 predicted proteins | sample NOAtaG_7_FD_187302 | JGI IMG/M metagenome (GOLD analysis project Ga0209972, IMG submission 187302) | Freshwater lake microbial communities from Lake Erie, under a cyanobacterial bloom - NOAA_Erie_Diel1S_2200h metaG (SPAdes) (version 2) | ecosystem: Environmental > Aquatic > Freshwater > Lake ...
TAGATGTCCTAAATGAGTTCAAACAAATCAAAATCCCAAAAAACAAATACTGTGCATCTATCAAAAAATCAGTTACTTAGTTGTGACAAAGTAGAGTTAGGTAGAGTATATTTTAAAAAAATACAGATAAATTAGGAACATGAATTATTTTGTTAATATCGACCCACTAATACTTGAAATTGCGAAAACAAAAACTTATTTAAAAGGGGATTTGCTTGTAAAAGAAGGTAAGGTATGCAATCACATTTTCTATTTGCAATCTGGAATAGCCCGTCTTTTTTATAATCAAAAAGGTAAAGAAGTTACATCTTGGTTTGCTATTGAAGGTCAGATAATAACTTCCAGTAGCTTTATAACTAGAAGCCCAAGTATTGAAACATTGCAATGCTTAGTAAACTGTACTGTACTTCAAATTGATTATAACGATTTGCAACAATTATTCAAAAATCATCCACAAACAGAAAAATTTGCAAGAATCGCACAAGAGCAAATGATTGTTTTGATGGAAGCAAGAATTAAAGGGTTACATTTTCAAACTGCAAAAGAAAGGTATGAACACCTTTTACAAACATTTCCAAAAGAAATTTTTACCATTCCAAATTATTATATTGCCTCTTACTTAGGGATTACGCCCGAAACTTTGAGCAGAATTAGAGCTCAAGTTTAATTCAAAATTTATTGATATATGTCAATGGAAATTGCCTAATACTTAAACATTTTTGTATCGTTTAATGAATATAAAAATGACAAGGAAGTTACTGGAGAATTTTTAAAGTTGTAGCCTAAATAGATGTTTAAATTAGTCTCTTTATACAGTATGTTTATGGTTTCTTCATTTTGTTAATAAAGGAATTATAAATTAAGAAACTGTAAAATTGACCAGAGCTATTTAACTAAAGGATAGGGCTGATGGCAAATAAATATTTACTCTGATTCTTCGATTATGGTTGGGGTTCAGCCGTTGGTGCATTTTTATAGTGGGCACCTCTAAAAACCTCGACCTGTCATACCGGACTGGTTCCGGTATCTGCTTCGGTGTGGTTGGAATGGGATTCCGGCACAAGGGCCCGAATGACATTCAGTTTTATTGGTGGTTTTTAGAGATGCCCTAGTTTTATTTTTTGATGATGTATGGTTTTATGGGTCGTAGCAGCCATCGCATCAGCCTATAACAATACGTTTTATTAACGCTGAGCATCATCCAAATATTTATGTTACACCTTCAACATCAATTTATAAAATTAATAAACAGGTAGGATGAAAAATCTAAAATGAAAATGAGGCAAATTTTATTTCTTCTATTTGCTAATGTGGTTTCATATCACGCATTTGGACAAAATCTCACTCTTGACAAATCTCACGAACTAGCCCGTCTAAATTTTCCGTTGATCAAGCAGAAAGAGTTGCTTGTGAAAAGTAAAGACTACAGCGTAGCCAATGCACACTCCGGCTTTTTGCCGCAACTAAGCCTATCAGGTCAGGCCACCTATCAATCAGATGTCACCAAAATACCCATTTCATTTCCGGGTGTGGATATCGAGCCGCTGAGTAAAGATCAGTACCGCATTTTTGGTGAAATAAGCCAGGCTTTGTATGATGGAGGTGCCATCAAACAACAATCGGCCACTGCCGAGGCCAATGCAAAAGTGGAAGACGAGCGGGTGGAGGTAGAGTTGTATAAAGTGAAGGAGCGTATTAACCAGTTATACTTCGGTATTTTATTGGCCGATGCACAACTCAATCAAATTGGATTGCTTAAAAAGGATTTGCAAACGAGTTTGAACAAAACGGAAGCGGCCGTTCTAAACGGAACGTCCTTTAAATCGAATGCAGATATTTTAAAAGCTGAATTATTGAAAGCCGACCAACAGGCAATCGAGATGAAATCGTTGAGAACAGCTTATCTCGATATGCTCAGCTATTTCATCAATCAAAAACTAAGTGAAGATACATCACTCGAAAACCCAGCGGTGCTTAGTTTTCAAGAAGCGTCCTTCATCAACCGTCCGGAATTATTGTTGTACAATTCTCAAGCATCATTGTTGAATGTACAATACAAATCGGCACACACTCGTAATTTGCCAAGGTTCAATATATTTCTTCAAGGTGGCTACGGCCGACCAGGATTGAATGCTTTGCTCAACGATTTCTCGGGGTATTACATTGGCGGACTGCGCTTCATTTGGAATTTGTCGGGGTTCTACAATTCCAATCGTGATAAGCAGTTGTTGAATCTAAATGTGCAACAATTAAATTATCAAAAAGAAACTTTTCTATTCAACACCCACCTGCAATTGAAGCAACAAAGCCAGGAAGTTAAAAAGCTGGCAGAGCTGATTGAAGTGGACGACAAAATTGTAGCGTTGCGATCGAACATCAGCAATACAGCAAAGGCACAGCATGAAAATGGCGTGATCTCCACCAACGACTTACTTCGTGAGTTGAATGCAGAAGACCAAGCTATACAAAACCGGCTGCTGCACCAGATTCAGTTGCAGCTGGCGCAGTATTCGTATCAAAACATTTCAGGTAATTAATTCAACAGTACGATGAGCAATTTATTCAAATTCTTACCGCAAGTGTTTTTTTTGCTGCTGACAAATTCGGCTTGTAAAAATTCATCTAGTGATTTTGATGCCTCAGGAAATTTCGAGGCCGAAGAAATTATTGTTTCATCCGAAGCATCAGGTAAAGTTGTTGAGTTTACCATTACCGAGGGGCAACGACTAAGAGCCAATCAAGTCATTGGCTACATCGATACTACTCAACTATTCCTTCGAAAAAAACAGCTGAACTATTCAATGTATGCCTTGTTAGCGAAACAACCCGACATGTCATCTCAACTTGCCACCATCAAAGAACAGATCGCTACGGCTGAGTTTGAAAAGAGGCGGATTGAAAAATTATTGAGATCAGCTGCTGCTACACAAAAGCAATTGGATGACTTAAATGCTCAGCTAGCCTTTTTACAAAAGCAGTACAATGCCACCAAATCTTCGCTATCTATTACACTGCTATCGCTTCAAAGGGAAACCATGCCTCTTAAAGCGCAAGTCGATCAAATAAATGACCACATTAAAAAGTCAGTTTTGGTTAACCCTCTCTCTGGCACAGTGCTCACCAAATATGTGGAGAAGGATGAAGTGACTGCCCCCGGAAAAGCACTGTATAAAATTGCCAACCTCGAGACGATGACGTTGCGCGCTTATCTATCAGGGAATCAGTTGACGCATGTTATGTTGGGGCAATCTGTGGAGGTGTCGGTAGATCACGATAATGGTTCGAAGATTTACCCTGGAACCATTGTATGGATTTCGGACAAGGCTGAGTTCACACCGAAAACCATTCAAACTAAAGAAGAACGTGCCAACCTCGTGTATGCCGTGAAAATTAAGGTGAAGAATGATGGCTATCTGAAGTTGGGAATGTATGGAGATGTTAAAATAAATAAGTAACAGGCAATTGACAACACTCGCGAATCATCAATTGAAATTTGTGATCTTTCAACTTTGTAAAAGATGAAATCAGTTATTGTCAATAACGTGCAAAAGTCCTTCAAAGGAAACAAAAGTTTCGTACAGGCATTGGAGGAAATTTCTTTTGACGTGGAGCAGGGCGAACTTTTCGGCTTGATTGGGTCTGACGGGTCGGGCAAGACCACGTTGTTCCGCATTCTCACCACGCTGATGATTCCCGATAGTGGCACGGCCAGCGTAGACGGATTTGATATAGTAAAAGATTTCAAAGCCATTCGGAATCGTGTCGGTTATATGCCCGGGCGATTTTCGTTGTACCAGGATTTAACGGTGGAGGAGAACCTTTCGTTCTTCGCTACACTATTTAACACGACCATCGAAGAAAATTATGACTTAGTAAAAGACATCTATAAACAGATAGAAAAATTCAAACATCGCAGAGCAAGCGCACTCTCTGGGGGAATGAAACAGAAGTTGGCCTTATGCTGTGCACTCATACACAAGCCATCAGTACTGTTTTTAGATGAACCGACAACAGGGGTAGATGCAGTATCGCGGCAAGAGTTTTGGGAATTGCTGAGGCAATTGCAAAACCAAAACATTACCATCTTGGTAACTACACCTTACATGGACGAGGCGAGTCTGTGCGACCGTGTTGCATTGATTCAGCAGGGAATTCTGCTGGACATCGGTACGCCAAAAGGCATTATGAACAAGCTCGGAAAACCACTTTGGGCCGCACGAGCCAGCAACATGTATATGCTGATGAAAGAATTGAAATCAATGAAAGAAGTGTTTTCGTGCTACCCGTTTGGGAATGAGCACCATTTGATTTTCCATAACGATGGTCAGTCGATAGAGGAAATAGAAACAGCTTTGAAGAAGAAAGGAATTGTGGATGTTCTATTAAAACGCACGGAGCCAACTATAGAGGATTTATTTATGAAATTGATGAACAAAGAAAAATTATGAACGTAATAACGGTTCAAAGCCTAACCAAACAATTCGGCAGCTTCACAGCGGTGGATAATATTTCATTTGACGTGAAGAAAGGAGAAATATTTGGATTTCTTGGGGCAAATGGTGCAGGCAAAACAACAGTTATGCGCATGCTGTGCGGGCTGTCTTTTCCTACGCGAGGAGAGGTCACAGTTGCAGGTTTTGATTTATTTACCGAGGCGGAAAAAATCAAAAAGACTATTGGTTACATGAGTCAAAAATTTTCGCTTTACGAAGACCTGACTGTCAAAGAAAATATCCGATTCTATGGCGGCATTTATGGGCTTACAGATATCCAGATAAAATCAAAAACTGATTTTATGTTGCAAGACCTTTCAATTAACGATAAGGCAGACACACTAGTAAAGTCCTTACCACTTGGGTGGCGTCAAAAACTTTCATTTTCAGTGGCTATGGTGCATGAGCCGCAGATTGTATTTCTTGATGAACCCACGAGCGGTGTAGATCCAGTAACGAGGCGCGAGTTTTTTTCAATGATTTATGAAGCAGCACATACTGGAACTACTGTGTTCCTTACCACGCACTATATGGATGAAGCTGAATACTGCCACCGCGTGAGTATAATGGTAGACGGGCGGATTGATGCACTGGGCACACCCACAGTATTAAAGGAGCAATTTTCAGTAAGCGATATGGAGGGTGTATTTTTGAAATTGGCAAGAGGAGCAAAAAGGGGAGATGATTAACAGAATTACGGTAGGCAAATAGCAATTGATAAATTGTTGTCAACTGCATTTTGTCAACTTTAAAATTGAGAGAGCAAAAATGAAACAATTCATAATCTTCATACGAAAAGAATTCTTCCACCTCTGGCGTGACAAGAAGACAGTGTTTATTCTTTTTGGTATGCCTCTCGTACTGATTTTGATTTTTGGCTTTGCGCTCACTAATGAAGTGAAGAACACCCGTATCGCTATACTCGACAATTCCAAAGATGAAACCACTGGCACTATTATTCGTCAAATCAATGCCAGCCGCTATTTCGATATTGTGCGCAACATTAAAAGTGACCGTGAGCTGGAGGGCGCCTTCCGAGAAGGAAAAATAAAAATGGCTGTGGTGTTTCCCATGCAGTTTCAGTATTCTCTGCTACACACTAATAAAGCGGCTGTGCAATTGGTAATGGATGCTACCGACCCTAACGTAGCAAACATACTTGCCAACTATACCACAGCAATAATTGTGGATTATCAAAGCAGTATGAAAGGTCATCAGAATCTACCCTACACTATAAATACGGAGTTGAGGATGTTGTACAATCCCCAAATGAAAGGCTCCTACAACTTTGTGCCGGGCGTTATGGCCATTGTGCTTATGCTCGTATGTGCTATGATGACGAGTATCTCAATCGTGCGTGAAAAGGAGATGGGTACAATGGAAGTAATACTCGTGTCACCAATTGTGCCGGTACGCTTGGTGATTGCCAAGATGGTGCCGTACTTTTTGTTATCAGCCGTAAACATTGTCAGCATTTTGATGCTGAGTTTTTATGTGCTCGAAGTGCCCATTCAAGGTAACCTGGCATTACTCGTGGCTGAGTGTTTATTTTTTGCAATCACAGTACTGGCTTTGGGATTGTTGATTTCATCCGTGGCCGATTCTCAACAAACCGCTATGCTTATTTCAATTATGGGATTGTTTTTGCCTACCATTATGCTGAGTGGATTTTTCTTTCCCGTAGAAAACATGCCCGTTCCTTTGCAGATTTTGAGTAACCTGGTGCCAGCCAAGTGGTTTTACTACATCGTGGAAGACATCATGATTAAGGGTTTGGGGGTTGCGTATGTGTGGAAAGAGACACTTATCTTGGCTGGTATGACGTTTTTCTTCATGGTAATAAGCATCCGAAAATTTAAAACGCGGTTGGAATGACCTTCCTTCGCTAAAGCTTCGGAGGGTAAAAAATATGAGAGTACTAAAAATATTATTGGAGAAAGAATTTCGCCAGGTGCTTCGCAACCCGGCCATCTTGCGCATCATTTTTATGATGCCCGCCATCCAGCTGCTTATCATGCCATTGGCGGCCGACTACGAAGTAAAGAACGTGAAGCTCTGCGTGGTGGACTTTGACCGCTCAGCGTATTCACGTGAATTGGTGAACAAGATTACGGCCACCTCGTATTTTCAGTTGGTGGATTACACCGATTCGTATAACAAAGCACTCACCTATGTTGAAAACGACCAGGCTGATTTGGTGTTGCAAATACCTGCCAAGTTTGAAAGGCAATTAATAAAAGAAGATAAGGCCACGCTTTTCATGGCCCTCAATGCCATCAATGGTGTGAAGGCCAACCTTGGTAGTGCGTATTTACGAACCATCATTGGCGATTACAATCGCGAGGTGCGAACGGAGTGGCTGCAAATACCGCGGTTCAATCCGCAGCCTGTCATCGAAGTCGCGGCCATCAACTGGTTTAATCCCTACATGAACTACCGCATCTTCATGGTGCCGGGCATTTTGGTGATACTTGTTACCATGGTGGGCGCATTTCTCTCCGCACTCAACATCGTGAAAGAAAAAGAAGTGGGCACCATTGAGCAAATTAATGTGACACCGATAAAAAAATATCAATTCATCCTTGGCAAACTCATCCCGTTTTGGGTGCTAGGCCTCCTCACCCTTACCATCGGCCTCGCCATATCCTACCTCGTGTACGACATTGCTCCGGTGGGCAACATTTTCACCATCTACTTTTTTGCAGGGGTGTACCTGCTGGCCGTTCTGGGCCTCGGTTTGCTCGTCTCCACTGTGTCGGCCACACAGCAGCAGGCGATGTTGCTGTCTTTTTTCATGATGACAATTTTTATTTTGCTGGGTGGCCTCTACACCTCCATCGAAAGCATGCCCGAGTGGGCGCAGGCGTTCACGAAGGTTAATCCAGTGGCCTACTTTATCGATGTCATGCGCATGGTGATGCTCAAGGGAAGCACCCTTTGGGACATCCGCTTTCATCTACTCACTATCTTCGTATTTGGCATCGTGCTCAATTCATTGGCTGTTTGGAATTATAAGAAGAGGAGTTAAAGTTTTTGTGCCCTCAAGAAAAAAGCTGCTGGATAAGGTTCCAAATAGACTGTACATTTATCCGAATGACATTCAAGTAATCACAGGCAGAAACGACAGGTATGTAGAAACCTTATTAAGAAGATCAAGAACCATTTCAACAACCAGCAGCATCAGGTTGGTACTGTTGAAGAGTTCTGCCAGTACATGGGTTTGAAGCCAGAAACGGTTTTCAAGCAACTTCGATAGGTTGTATCCTTATCTTTGTTTTTACTTATGATAAGACACATCACACTCTACACTCAACAACTTTATTTCCTTTCTTTGTTGAGCAGTTTCCTTTGATAATACAGCCTTTGTTGGCTATTTGTTGCCCAATTAGCTGAAAGCCTTGATAATTAGTCGTCCCTTAAAAACTCATTTTGAGCAAAAATTGGTTTTTGAGGCCTCCTAAAAGTGCTTCAAAAAGTTCAGCCAAAAAGACAAGCGGATTTACTTTCCACTTGTTGATCATTCGTTTGAGGTTCATACCGACAGCGGCTAGCATGACGTTGATGTTATCGCCTTTGATTCCTTTGTAAAAGTTTCGCCTTAGTCGATGATCTTGCTTTAAGTGGCCGATTTTGGGTTCGATAGCTGCCCTGCGTCTAAAGCTATTTCGTAATTTTTGTTTTTGATACGCTGTTCTATGCTTGCCTGGTTTGTCCGGGGCAATAATCGTTGTGCCTAGCACTTCTTTCACTCCACGATAGCCTCGGTCAACAAAATTATTTTTTAATGTGATGCCTGTTAATCGTTGTTGCTGCTCAATAGCTGGGTGTAATGTTTTACTGTCGTGTACATTCTTTTCGATATTGAGCGCACCAATAATAACACCGGTTGTTTTGGTGGTGATGATACTCACCTTGCTGCCAAATTCATACTTCTTGTGTTCCTTGCCTTTGGTCATACACTGTGTATGTGGTTCGTTTAGGCTATAAATTTTATTGTTATCAGCCCTTTTCTGTTGTAATACTTTTTTAAACAGTTCAAGGGTATCATCATACTGACCGGGTGTGAGTTTGCGTCCTAACTCTCTTACTAATCTGCCAGCGATGGTCTTTATTTTACGATCTGCTTTACGCGCTCTTGATTTATTTTTTGGATGATTGCGGAAGCGTTGCTCCATCAATAATTTCTTCACTGTGCGTGTATAACTCTGCCTAAGTTCAAGACCCTGCTCAATGGCTATTCCAACACATTTGCTGATAATCTTACGATGTAATTTATTATCGGTAGGATAGGTGATGTTCTTCTCTTGGACTGTTGTATCTGTGATGGCTTCTTGTTCGCTTCCATCCTTTCCGTTAACACGAATGCTTTCTTTAAAAATCAACTCAATACCTTCTTGGCCAATCCTGTTTCTAAAATGAACAAGATCGCTTGCCTCACAAGGCGCCCCACAAGCATATGTCTTTTCTCCACTAAAGTATTGGTAGTAAATATTTTCAAACCACTGCTCTACAACACTCTCATCACTCAGATTACGAACATGTTTCAACATCAGCAAAGAGACCATCAACCGGATGGGCTTTGCCGGACGACCTTCTTCTGAGTAAAGCTTAGCAAAGGCTTTTTCGAAAACACCCCACTGAATTTGGTTGGCTAAAATATAGAGCGGATGACGATGACTCAACTGCTCTTCGAAGGTACTATAAAAACTAAGTTGAGACGATGATGTTTGTTTGGCGAGCATAAAAATCTGCAAGGTTTTCGATATAAATATCTACTTTCTTGCAGATTTCTTCAACGCAAGAATGCCTCCTGACTTTCGCAAAAAAGAGGTGTTGGCAATCTAATCCTTTAAATTTCTATAAAAACAAAGATTTTATGTTTGTTTTGGGTGTCCCCGATTCATCTTTTATTTTATTAGATGTATGTACGCAGGAAGAAAAACAAATCCGGAAAAATCAGTGTACAAATCATAGACAAAAGTAGCGGTAGCTACAAAGTGCGTCAAACAATAGGCTCTTCGGCTAATGAACAAGAGATAGGGCTTCTTCAGCAACAGGGCGAGTTGTATATCAAAAATGTAAATAGGCAGACAGAGATTAATTTTATTCTGGGTGATGATGCAACTTACTTCCAATCCATCTACAACAACATTCAACAGGTTCAACTGCTTGGACCGGAACTTGTGCTGGGTCAAATTTTTGATTCCATAGGTTTTAATGCTATACCCGATGAGATGTTTAGACATTTGGTGTTAGCCCGACTCGTTTATCCTGTAAGTAAGCTTAAGACATTAGATTATCTTCAAAAGTATAGAGGTCTTATTATTGAGAAAGACGAAGTGTACCGGTATTTGGACAAGCTTCAAAGAGAGCAAATAAAGGTGGTTCAAAAAATCAGTTTCGATCATACCCAAAAAATATTAGGTAATAAGCTCTCCGTAGTATTTTACGATGTGACCACCCTGTACTTTGAAGCCCAAGACGAAGATGACTTACGAAGAACTGGCTTCAGCAAGGATGGTAAGCACAGCCATCCTCAGATTGTGTTGGGGTTACTGGTCAGCGAAGGGGGCTACCCGCTAGACTATGAAATTTTTGAAGGCAATAAGTTTGAAGGGCATACCATGCTGCCTGTCATAGAGGCTTTCAAAGAGAAATACCAAATGGGGCAACTCATTGTAGTTGCAGATGCCGGGTTAATGTCAGAGAAGAACATCATGCAGTTGCTGGCAAATGGGTACTCGTTCATTATTGGGGCACGGATAAAAAACGAAAGCCAGGCCATCCAACACCAAATACTTTCGATAAAATTGCGGGATGGCCAATCTGGAGAAATCAGAAAAGACCCTATACAAAGAATTATTGTAAGTTATTCAGTGAGTCGAGCCAAGAACGATGCCCACAACCGCACAAAAGGTTTTAACAGGTTAAAGCAGTTATTAGAAAAAGGCAAGCTCACAAAAAAGAATATCAACAATAAAGGCTATAACAAATACGTAAAGCTTCAAGGACAAGTAACCATCACCTTAGATGAAGAAAAATATTTGGCAGATTCCAAGTGGGACGGTCTGAAAGGATACTTAACCAACACCACGCTGGCGAAAGAAGCCGTAGTAGAATACTATAGACAGCTTTGGCACGTTGAGAAAACTTTTCGCATATCAAAAACGGATTTACGCATCCGTCCTGTTTATCACTTTAAACGAAAAAGAATTGAAGCTCACATTTGCATTGCTTTTGCGGCATGCAAGGTGTACAAAGAACTGGAAAGGCAACTCAGAAACCGAAAATCCGACTTGAGTCCTGAAAAGGCTATAGAAATTTTAAAGACCATATACGGGATTACCATCCAATTACCTCAATCAAAAGAAAATAAGCTGATGCTTTTAGATAAAACGAAGGAGCAAAAAGCTCTACTTAATATGTTTATATAACTGCGGGTGTCCCTGTGCGAAAGTCAGGAAAATCTGCAAGGTTTTCGATATAAATATCTACTTTCTTGCAGATTTCTTCAACGCAAGAATGCCTGTTTTATGCGTAAACAAACTAAAATAAGGTTTTTAAGGGACGACTAGTTAGTTTGGACTTGTCTCAAGTCCACCGATAATTATGATTGGACGCAAACGAGTCCGCTTATAGTATTGGAGTTTTGAAACTCAGTCAGTAAGGTTCAATTTATTTTTGGTCCAATGTCAGCCTTGCCAAACTGATGTTAAAAGTTCGTTGTTCTGTCAGTTTCGGTCACTTCATTGTTTGATATTTTTTGATGTTATTAAAAAAAGTACGAGACCAATCAATAGAATTACCGTTGCAACTATGTCAATTGCCATCACTTTTTTAAGTTCTGAACTAATGTCCTTGTCAATTAAAAAATAAAGTATGGTGGTCTCAAGCTTCTAACGCAACAAATTGAAAAATAAGAAATGGACACCTTTTTTTTATTTCCCTAAAAAAGAAGGACAACAATTTGCTCATTGCCTTCCTTTTCTTTTTCAGTACAAA
>Ga0209972_10003906_pt1 | contig 11477 bp, 11 predicted proteins | sample NOAtaG_7_FD_187302 | JGI IMG/M metagenome (GOLD analysis project Ga0209972, IMG submission 187302) | Freshwater lake microbial communities from Lake Erie, under a cyanobacterial bloom - NOAA_Erie_Diel1S_2200h metaG (SPAdes) (version 2) | ecosystem: Environmental > Aquatic > Freshwater > Lake ...
GGGGCGTTGGTTGGTCTTCGGAAGGGGTATCTGCCCGGTGGCCGGCGGTCCGACGCGGGCGATCGCGGTTCGTACCATCCTTGGTCCCCCCGATTCTCAACCAACCATCCTGGGGGGCCACATAGCGGAGATGCTTGCGATGTTGCGTTCGAGCCTTCCTGTTCGTCTGACCCGCTTTGCCCCGGTGGCCGTTCTGGCCATGGGTGGGGCGATGCCGCTGAGCGCCTTGGCGCAGGTGGTGCCCCCGGCCCCGCCGGCCCCGCCGCCGACGGCCCCGTTCGAGCCGCCGCCCCCGCCCCCGCCGGCGCCCCCGGCCCCGCCGCCCGCACCTGAGGTGCCCGCGCCGGACCTGATCAAGCGTGACGCCAACGGCCGGGTGATTCCGCTGACCATCCCCACTGAGGACGCGGCCCTGGCGGCGCTGGGCATCAAGCCTGAGGCGCAGAGCAAGGCCGACCAGGTTCGCCTGGAGCGGCGGGCCCTGCTGGAACGGCACCTGACGCGGCAGCTGGCCTCAGCGCTCAAGCTGCGCGCGGGCCTGCCGACGATCACCGACAAGACCGAACTGGGCACGCTGATGGGCATGATCATCAACGCGCGCGATCTGGTGCTGCAGCCCACGCTGGTGCCGATGATGCAGTCGGCCGGCGTGTTCGGCGCTCCGGAGGGCGACGCGCTGAAGAAGGCGGTGGACGGGTACATCGCGGCGCTGGGCAAGGACACCCAGGAGGCGCTCAAGGACCAGCCGATTGATGTGCAGGGCGCTGCGACGGCGCGGGTGAACCTGCGGCGGATCGTCATCGAGCCGATGCGCGAGTTCAACACGCTGCTGGCCCGTGCGGCGGAGAACTGGGCGAGCATCAAGCCCGGGCTGGACTTGAAGATTGAAGGCGACGCGGCCCTGGCGGCCGAGAAGGCCGTGACCGAGGCCAAGCCCGAGGGGCGCGCCGACGCGATGGCCAAGTTGCTGGAAGCGCTGCCGGGCGACAAGGCCCCCAGCGTGCTGGAGAAGGTGTGGACGGCGTTCCCCGAGACGCGGCTGGTGCCCGACCCGGTGCCGGGCGCCCGCCCGGGCACGGCGACGCCGACGATCCAGCCGGTGAACCGGCCGACGTTCCAGCCCTCGACGGCTCCGGGCGGCGTGCAGCCGGGCCAGCCAGCCCAGCCGCAGCCGACGCAGCCCAAGTGAGTGGGCGACGGCGTTTGAATTGAAGATGAACCCCCCACCGCCCCGGCCCAGTGTCGGGGCGGTGTGTTTTTTGGGGGGAGGGGGCGGGGAGGGGTTGGGGTGGGCTGTCGGCAGGTCAGGTTGCACACGGACGTTTGTGAGGCCCGGTCGCGGCTTGGAATTGCCGATCACCCGCCCGTCTGCCTAACCTCTGCCCCATGTTGGACACGCTCTTTTCGGGAGGCGCAGCGTGGTTCACCGTGCCGGCACTAATCGGCACGGGGGTCTTTCTTATCAAACTGGTCATGATGCTGCTGGGCGGGTCGGACGACCTGGACCTGGGCGGCTCGGCGGATGCCGGCGGGGCCCACCATGCGGATGGCTCGGGGCTGATCACCATCATGAGCGTGCAGGGGGTGTCGGCGTTCATGATGGGCTTTGGCTGGGCCGGGCTGGGGGCGCTACAGGGGCTGGGGTGGTCGCAACTGGCGGCGATGGGCGTGGGCGTGGGCGGCGGCGTGGGCATGTGCGGGATGTTCGTGGCGTTGCTGGCCGGCACGCGGCGGCTGCAGAGCAGCGGCAACGTGAACTTCCAGCGGGCCAAGGGGGCCGAGGGCGAGGTGTACGCGACCGTGCCGGCCTCGGGCCGGGGGCAGGTGCGGCTGGTGGTCGACGGGCGGCAGCGGATCGTGCAGGCGACCGGGAGCGGTGAAGAGCTGCCCACCGGCACGCCGGTGCGGGTGGTGGAGGTAAAGCAGGACAACAGCGTGGTGGTCAGGCGGGCGGGGGGCCCGGGCTGAGCACCGACGCTGGCCAGCGGGGGGCAGGCGGCGGGGGGCGGGGGGGCAAACGGCGGGGGGCAGGCGGACCCCCGGCGGTGTGAGCAGACGACCCGAATGGTCCGCAGATGGATGTGTGATGGACGCGAGCGTCCGAGTGATGCAGGAAGGCCCGCCGGGCCTTGGGGAGCGCGACGATGAGCATGCTGAATCAACTGACGGGTTTGACGGGCAACGTGGCTTCTGTGCTGGCCAGTGCCGGGCTGCCAACGGCGGGCACGCTGGCCCAGCAGGGGCTGGGCGACCGGCTGTCGGGCAACGCGATGTGGTTCCTGGGGATCGTCGGCGCCGCCCTGCTGCTGGTGATCTTCTTCAGCATTCTGGTGGTGCGGCAGTACAAGCGCTGCCCGAGCAACCGGATTCTGGTGGTGTACGGCAAGGTGGGCAAGGACAAGAGCAGCAAGTGCATGCACGGTGGCGGCACCTTCGTGCTTCCGCTGGTGCAGGACTACGCGTTCCTCTCGCTGGAGCCGATCGTCATTGAGGTTCCGCTGGAGGGGGCGCTGAGCCTGAACAACATCCGCGTGAACGCGCCGGCGACCTTCACGGTGGGCGTGAGCACCGACCCGGTGATCATGCAGAACGCGGCCGAGCGACTGCTGAACCTGCCGACGCAGGTGGTGCGCGAGCAGGCGCAGGACATCATCCTGGGTCAGTTGCGGCTGGTGATCGCGACCATGTCGATCGAGGAGATCAACAAGGACCGCGAGAAGTTCATGAGCCTGATCAACAAGAACGTCGCGGAGGAGATCAACAAGATCGGCCTGGAGCTGATCAACGTGAACATCCGCGACATCACCGACGAGAGCGGGTACATCCAGGCGATCGGCAAGCGGGCGGCGGCGGAGGCCATCAACCGGGCCAAGGTGGAGGTGGCCGAGGCGGAGCGCGAGGGCGCCACCGGTGAGGCGGCGGCGGTGCGCGAGAAGGAGGTGCGGGTGGCGGCCGAGCGGGCGCAGGCGGCCGAGGGCCAGAAGCAGGCGGAGCAGAAGCAGCGCGTGGCGGTGGCGGCCCTGGAAGCGACGGCGGTGCAGGGCGAGGCCCAGGCGCAGCGCGACCGCGAGATCACCCAGGCGCAGCGCCTGGCCGAGACGCTGGCGGCCAAGAAGCTCGCCGAGCAGGAGCAGCGCATCCGCATGGCCGAGGCTGAAGCGCAGGCCGTGCTGGGCGAGAACACCGCCAAGCAGCGGATGGCTGAGAGCCAGGCGAGCCTGGCCGAGACGCAGGCGGCCGCCCGCAAGCGCTCGGAGGTGGCGGCGGCCACGGCGGCACAGGCCATTCTGGTGGCCCAGCGCGAGCAGGAACTCGCCCGGCTGGCCAAGGAGGACCTGGCCCCGCAGGAGATCGAGAAGCAGCGGATCGAGATCGCCGCGGAGGCTGAAGCCGAGAAGCGCCGCCGCGAGGCCAAGGGCGAGGCGGACGCGATTCTGGCCAAGTACGAGGCCGAGGCCAAGGGCGTGCAGATGGTGATGGAGGCCAAGGCCGAGGGCTACCGCAAGCTGATTCAGGCCGCCGGCAGCGACCCGGCGGTGGGCCCCACGCTGCTGCTGATCGAGCAGTTGCCCAAGCTGGTCGAGCAGCAGGTCAAGGCGGTGCAGGGGCTGAAGATCGACAAGATCACCGTGTGGGACCAGGGCAGCAACGGCCAGGGCGGCCGCAACGCCACCGCCGACTTTGTCTCCGGGCTGGTCGGCAGCCTGCCCAAGCTGCACGAACTGGCCCGCCAGGCCGGCGTGGAGCTGCCGTCGGCCCTGGGCCGGCTCAACCCGCGCGACGAGCGGCCGAACACCAAGGCGGACAAGCCCGACGCGTGATGGCTGACCGCTGACGCCTGAACATCTGATACGGCCCACGACGCTCAGCGCCGCTCGCGCTCGGGCGGTCCCTCGGGCGCCGGGCCGGGCCGCTCTTCCTCTTCGCCGCCCTGCGGGCTCTCGCCGACAAACCGCGTGGGCACCGGCCAGGCATCCGTGCCGCGCTCACGCAGGTAGCGGACCAGCGGGTCGACATGCCCGTGCGTCACGCCCACGCGCGAGGCGCCGGTGGCGTTGATGGCCGCGAGCAGCCCGGGCCAGTCGGCATGGTCGGAGAGCACGAAGCCGCGCTCAAGGTTGCGCCGCCGGCGCGTGCCCCGCACGGCCATCCAGCCTGAGGCCGTCGCGGTGGAGACCGGGCCCATCTTGCGAAGCCAGGGCGTGTGGTCGCTGCCCGTCGGGGCCACCAGCAACATCGCCTCGCCCCGCTGCGCTGCCGCCTTCACCTCCGCCGCCTGGGCGTGCTGCACGGGGGGCAGGTCCACGCCGGCTTGCCGGTAGGCCTCGACGAGCTTCATCACCGCGCCGTGGGCGACCACCGCCGCTGCCTGACCAGTCCCCACCCGCTGGCCAGTCCCCACCCGCTGCAGGGCCCGCACCGCGCCGGCGATCACCCGCTGCGCCTTGCCCAGCGCATAGCAGAAGACCACCGGCGTCACCTTCTCCTGCCGGCACTCCAGCCACCAGCGGGCCATCTCGTCGAACACTTCCTCGGCCGGTCGCCAGCGATAAACCGGCAGGCCGAAGGTGCTCTCGGTGATGAACACGTGACACGGCACGGGCTCAAACGCGTCGCAGGTTGGGTCCGCCTCCACCTTGTAATCACCGCTGACGACCCAGACCTTGCCGCGATCCTCGCCGCCCCCGCCGCTGAGCCGTTCCACCCGCACCTGCGCCGAGCCGAGCACGTGCCCCGCCGGGTGCAGGCTCACGGCCACATCACCGATGGTCAGCCGCTCGCCGTAGCGCAGCCCTTGCACCGCTGCACTCCGCCCCGCATCGGCGGCCTCGCCCGGCGCGTCGTCATCGGCATCAGGTCCGGCCGCTGCGCCCAGCCTCGTCCGCAGCACGCCCACGCCCGGCTCGGCACACAAGTACGCTTCGCACCCGGCGCGGGCGTGGTCGCTGTGGGCGTGGGTGATCACCGCCCTCATGCCCGGCCCGCAGCGCCACGGATCGATGTAGAACCCGCCCGCCGGGCAATACAGCCCGCGGTCGGTCACCTCGATGAGTTGCCCGCGCGACTCCACCGGCCGCACCCCCGCTCAGGCGTACACATAGTGGATCGGCGCGTCCACCTCCGGGTGCAGCGAGGCGTGCACCGGGCAGGCGTGCCCGATCTTCTCCAGCCGCTCGCGCATGTCTGCCGGAATGCCCGCGGGGATGCGCACCGTCACCGGCAGGCGGGCAATCCGCCGCGGCGCCGGGGGCACGCTCATGTGCTTCTCCACCGAGGCCGTCGCCCCGTCGATCTTCAGCCCGTTGCGCTCGGCCCACATGGCGATGGTCGTCAGGATGCACGAGGCCAGGCCGGCGGCGATCAGGTCGGTCGGCGAGAAGGCCGAGGCCTCGCCGCCGATGTCCTTGGGTGCGTCGGTGCGAAGGCGGGCGCCCTCGGGGTGAACCAGGTCGCACTTCTTGTTGCCGCTGTATGTGACGGAGATTTCAACCATGGGCAACGGTGCGCCCCCCGGGGCACCGAGTCAACCCCGAACGGCACGATGCCGGGCAGATCGCGGTTCCTGCGACCCCCCGCCACCCCCCGCCACCCCCCACCACCCCCCGCCACGCCCCACCACTACCCTTCGCTTGGCGTGTCTTCCCTTCCGCCGGACCATCCTGACCTGCCCCGTCCGCCGCCCAACCCGGATGACGATCCGTCATTGCGGCGCGGACGCAGCGGCCCAAACCGGGCTGCCGGCGGCGGGGGTGGAACAGGGGGGTTGCGCCACGCGCCCATCTCGGGCGATGTGGTCGGCCGCATCCCCGCCAAGCCCGCCCGCGAGAACGACGACGACGCGTGGGATGACGACGAGGACCACGAAGGCCCCAGCCGGCGTGACCGCCAGCGCTTCAACGACGTGACGCGCTCGTGCCCGGCCTGCGGCAAGCAGGTCTTCGACGACGCCTCGGTCTGCTACCACTGCGGCGAACTGATGGACGCCCCGCGCGGGCCCAAGGCCAACCCGCTGTGGAAGGTCGTCATCGTCATCGTGCTGGTGCTGATGTTCGCCGGCATCGCCCGCGTGATCTTCTGATCAGGCGTGCGTGCCGCGTGGCAAGCCCTCAGCCGATGATCCGACCCACGCTCAGCCGATGATCCGGCCGGCCTCAGCGAGGATCGCCTCGGCCTCCTTGATGCTCGGCGCTTCGGCGATCAGCCGCATGATCGGCTCGGTGTTGCTGGCGCGAACGTGCAGCCAGGCCCGCTGCTCGGCGAAGTCCACGCGAACGCCGTCCTGCCGGTCGATCTCGTAGTCGCTGAACTCTGAAGCGATCTTCTCCACCGCCGCCTTGGCCACTTCCTTGTCGCGCAGTTCCACCTTGCGCTTCTCGATGGCGTAGACCGGAATATCCGCGACGATGGCGCTCAGCGGGCGCTTCTCCATCGCCAGCAGGGCCAGCACCAGGGCCATGCCCGCCAGCGAGTCGCGGACGTACGTCGCCACCGGCCAGATCACCCCGCCGTTGCCCTCGCCGCCAAACGGCGAGCCGACCTTCTTCATCACCTCCACCACGTTGGCCTCGCCCACGGCTGAACGCAGCACCTTGGCGCCCAGGGTCGCGGCCACATCCTCGATCATCCGGCTGGTGGAAAGGTTGCACACCAGCGTGCTCTTCTTGCTGATCAGGCCGAGCTGCGCCAGCGCGATGGCGCACAGCACCAGCGTGCACTCCTCGCCGATGTACCGGCCCTTTTCGTCGATGATCGCCAGGCGGTCCGCGTCCGGGTCCTGAGCGAAGCCCACATCGGCCCGGCGGGCCTTGACGGCCTTGCCCAGCCCCAGCAGGTTCTCGCGCAGGGGCTCGGGGGTGTGCGGGAAGATGCCGTCGGTGTCCTCGGCGGTGTCGACCTCGAACCACGCCTTGCCCTTGGGGCCGCACAGCGCATCAAGCAGCGCGCCGTCGGCGACGGCGCCGCTCATGCCCAGGTGGTCCACCACCACCTTGAACTTGGCCTTGGCGATCAGCCGTCGCACACCCAGCCCGTCGAGCACCTCCAGCAGTTGCTGGCCGTGCGCATCGCCCACGCCGTTGGCGTAGGTCACCCGGCCCAGGCTCTCCCATGAGCCGCAGGGGACCGACGCGGTCGCGTGGAAGCGCTCGATGATCTCCGCGGCCGTCTGCTTGTCCGGGGCGCCGGCGTCAATACTGCCCAGTTTGGCCTTGGGCGAACGCAGCACGGGCTTGAGGCCCAGCCAGTTCTGCGGGTTGTGGCTCGCGGTGATCACCAGCCCGCCGGCGTAGTTCCAGGCATCCACCAGGAAGCCCGCCGAGGGCGTCGGCACCACCTCCACGTTCACCACATCGCACCCGGCGGCGTTCAGCCCCGCCTGCGCGGCGCCGGCGATCATGCCGCCGCCCCGGCGGCCGTCGGCCGCGAGCACCACGGCCGGACGGGCGATCTTGGTGGAGCCGGTCTTCTTGCCGCCTTTGGAACCGGCCTTGGAACCGGCCTTGGCATCCGCCGCCCGCTCCACCAGATAGCCGCCGAAGGCGTAGGCGAAGCGGAGCGCCGTCTCGGGGGTCATCGATTCACCCAGCACGCCCCGACAGCCGCTCACGCTGAGCATCAGCGGGGCCTTGGGGGCCTCGCTGGCGGCCTTGTGGTGGCCGGCGGCGGCGCGATGGGCAGCGCCGTTGAGTCGGGATGAACCGGTGGAGGAAGACGGGGGAGGGGGGGCCATGGGTCGCTGTGCTCCGGCCGCCCCCTGTGCGGACTGCTCTGTGCTGCGTGCTGCTGCACACGCCCGCACAGCGCCCACAGGCCGGGGTGACGCTGCGCATCACGCGGCCGGCCGGGGTTGCACGGGGCCCAACGGTATCGGCCCGCGCGCCACCCCGGTTGACGGCCGGGGCACCCCCCCTTCACCCCCTCCTGCCCCGAACCCTCTGCCCACCCTCACCACCACCCCCGCACCCGTCACCGGCCCGGCATCCCCCGGCCTTCTCACCCCCCCCGTCCCCCTCGCCACCCCCACACCCCCCACACCCCTCACTTCCCCTGACCCTGTTGCTGCCTCTGCAGCGTCCGCCATCCCCAGCGGCCGCGCCCGGCCCCGCACCACCGCCGGCATCGCCGGCACTCGCTCGGCCGTGCCGGGCGGTGTGGGCAAGGCGGTGTCGTGCACGCCGATCCACACCGGCGAAGGTTCTGGCGTGCGCGATGTCGGCATCGATCCGTCGGGCTCCCCTGAGGCCGTGTTGTGCCCGACCGAACCGTTGCTGGACTGGCCGCTCGTCGAGGCCGACATGGCCCCGCGTGCCGCCTGCCGCCGCATCCGCAATGCATCCGCCAGAACCTTCGCTGCGCTCGCGCCCATGCTGCACCTCGCTGCTGTGGGGTTGTTGAACCCGTCCGTGGTGGCCGGTCCGGACCATCCGGGCGGGCCGCAGAAAGTGTGCTGCACCGAATGGGCAGAGTCACGCCGTTGGGGGTGAACCGAACAAACCCCACTGACATGCTGTTGTCAGTGCATGAGGTGTGGAAACTGACAACGGGGTGTCAGTCGGGCGGGGTTTGTGCGGTTTGGGGGTAAGCCGGGGGCGGGGAAGGGCAGGCAAAGGGGGGTCCGAGAGCCGGCGGTCCTCGCCAGGGCGGGGGCCGGGCGGGCGCGTGCCGGGCTGGGCCGCCCCCTACCGGCGCGCACGAACGCGCACACACCAAACGCGCAATCCGCGCGTTGTCTCGCACAGCGGTTTGGGCCTGTGTTTCTCGAGCGCCGCACCACCTTGCAAGCGGTGCTGCAGCGCGCACGAACGCGCCGCTTCGCCCAAAGGTGCAGGGACGCCCCGGGCACATGTGCCGCCCGGGCCGAACCCGCCCTGCCGGTCGCTGCACCGCGTTGCAGCCGGGGCCCCACCCATGCCCGCACGCCTGCCCGACTCGCCCACATCCGGCCCCGCCGAGCTTGCCGGGCTTGCCCCCGAGCACCTGGAGCGTCTGCTGCAGCACCACCGCCGCGTGGTGCAGCCCCGCCAGCGGGCGTTGTGGAACGCGTACCGCAACCCGGCGATCAGCAGCGAGGGCCGCGGGCCCGCGTCGCGTCGCCTCGCCCAAACCGCCGGGCTGCCCCCAAGGCTGACCGACGGCCGCTCGCACCGCGAGATCGTCATCGAGAACGACATCGCCTGGCGGATCAACGTGATGGTGGACTTTCTGTTCGGCCGTCCGCTGGGCGTGCGTTCGCTGGCGGGCGAGCCGGCGCTGGCCCGTCGCATCGAGGCGGCGCTGAGCGCGGTGCTGGAGGCCTCGGGGGGCATGGGCATGCTGCAGGAGGCCGGGCTGCTGGGGCACGTGCACGGCTGGGTGGACGTGCTGACCGAGTCGCTGCCCGATGTGGCGGCCGCCGACAGCACCGGGCACGATGCCACGCGCCAGGCCACGCGCCAATCCAGCCCCAGCATCCCCGATGACCTGCTGCCGGACCTGTGCGCCGCTGCGGTGCGCCTGCGTGTGCTGGACCCGGTGCAAGCCGTGCCGGTGCTGGGCGGGCGAGCCCAGCAGCCGCTGGCCATGATGCTGATGGATCGCGCCGCCGACCCGGCGACCGGCGTCGCCGGCACGCTGATCAGCGTTCGCACGCCCGAGGTGGTGCAACGCCGCTTTGTCGCCGATGGCGAAGGGTCGGTCGGGCGCGTGCTGTCGACCGAGCGGCTGCCGATCCCGGCGTATCGCCTGCCGATCGCCCACATCCAGAACGTGGCTCTGCCGGGGTCGTACGCCGGACTGGGCGAGGTGGAGCCCCTGCTGCCCCTGCAGGATGAACTCAACACGCGGCTGAGCGACCGCGCCTCGCGCGTGACGCTGCAGTCGTTCAAGATCTACCTGGCGCGTCATGTGCAGCCCCTGCCCGACTCGGGCCTGCGACCGGGGATGGTGATCCACGCCGAGCATGACCAGGCGGCCATCACGCCCTTCGGGGGCGACGCCCACAGCCCCAGCGAAGAGGCGCACATCGCCGAACTGCGCGAGGCGATGGACAAGACCTCCGGCGTGCCGGCGCTGGCCGCCGGCGTGGTGAACGCCAAGATCGGCAACCTCACCAGCGAGAACGCCCTGCGGATCACGCTGCAGGGCCTGCTGTCGCGCACCGCCCGCAAACGCCTGACCTATGGCGCCGGCCTGCGGCACGCGCTGGAACTGGCCCTGGCGGTGCTGCACGAACGCGGGCTGCTGCTCACCGACCCATCGCAGCGGCGGCTGGAACTGCTCTGGCCCGACCTCTCGCCGGAGGCGATCACGGGCACAACGCGGCCGGCGGGCGCCACGCCGCCACCCGCACCCCCCACTTCAGCCTGATCGCGTCGCGCCCGTTCGCGCCGCAGTCGCACCGCTGTTCACACACACCCCGCATCAAGGAGACTCGCCATGACCACCACCGACCAGACCACTTCGTCCGCACCCGCACCCACCGGCGCTGCCAGCACCAACACGGCCCCGCCGCCCGCGTCCGCCCCCACCGTCACGCCCACCACCCCCGACCCCGCCGCCGACCCCCTCGCCGACCTCCGCGCCCAACTGGCCGACGCCCAGGCCCGCCTGGCGGTGTTCACCCAGCGGCACGAGGTGGAATCGCTGCTGCGGGCGGCGCGGGCCCGCAACGTGCCCGAACTCACCGATGCCGCGGTGGACCTGCTGCGCACCTCGCCGGGCATCAGCCTGCCCACCGCGGTTCGCGCCGTCGCAGCGCGGCACGCCCACCTCTTCCCGCCTTCAGCCGGGCCGTCGCCCATCTCCGCGCCCGCGTCGGGCCCAGGCACTTCGGGCCGGCTGCTGGGGCTTGATGCGCCGACGCTGCGTGCCGCCGCCCGGGGCGACCTCCGCGCCCTGCTGGCCATGTTCTCAGCACGTCGCCGCAGCGCCGGCGAGCGCTGAGTCGCCCGCGGGCCCATCGGTCACGTTCACCGTCGTTTGCCATCTGGTTTTCGTTCCCATTCACACCTGTTTGCAAGGAGCACACGCATGCCGTTCACTGGAAAGGCCACCTATTCCGCCGGGGTTGATCTGCCCGAGCTCGCCGAGGACGTCGCCGACCTGGTCTCGGTGGTCAGCCCCTACGAGACCCCGCTGCTGGACGCGCTGGGCGACCCCACCCGCGCCGCCCAGAGCACGCTGCACGAGTGGGTCGAGGATGCGCTCGTATCCCGTCTGACAAACGCTGCTTGAAGGGCGCTGCACGTGTCGCGCGGCAGGTAGAGCGTACCCACCTTCCGGTTCGGGTCGATCTCGATCTTCGGGATGAACGCGTGGACGGCCGCGCGCGCCTCCATCATCGGCGTGCCGGGCTTGAGAGCCTGCGACAGCCTGTATAGCCCGGACACATCCTTTACACCCGTTCGGGGACATGGTTTACACATTTCGCCAAGGGTACTGGACCCATCAGGAGGTCCCGCATGGCCTGGCGAGAGGAGTCGATCATGTCGCAGAGACTG
>Ga0209972_10003912_pt1 | contig 11461 bp, 9 predicted proteins | sample NOAtaG_7_FD_187302 | JGI IMG/M metagenome (GOLD analysis project Ga0209972, IMG submission 187302) | Freshwater lake microbial communities from Lake Erie, under a cyanobacterial bloom - NOAA_Erie_Diel1S_2200h metaG (SPAdes) (version 2) | ecosystem: Environmental > Aquatic > Freshwater > Lake ...
CTCCCTGGGACGTCGAGCGAGGGCGCGTCGGTCGGGGGGTCGTAGTCGAGCAGGAGCCCGCAGCCCGGAGAGGCGAGCACGAGGGCGAACCAGGGTGCGACAAGCGAGCGAAGCATCGGCGAAACGTACCTGCGTCCGCTGGGGTGCGGAAGGGGCGCTCCGCGTTCAACGAAGGGGTGTGAGCCGCCTCGAATGGACGCGGTGCGGGCCGCGACGGCAGGATGGCGACGGGCAGGGCAGCGAGCGGGCCCCGCGGGCGGGGCGTGCTGACGGCCCACCGGGCGGCTGCGAGACGGCGACCTCGCGCCTCACGGGGCGACGAACGCCACCGTCACGACGACCTCCTCGGCGGCGGACGCGAAGCGCTGCCGCACGAGGAGCGCCGGGCCCGGGATGTCGGCCACCGCGAGCTCGACGCGCCCGAGCTCGAGGCGCTCGCCGCCGACCCGGCAGGTGGTGAGCGGCGTCGCGGGCAGGGCGGCGCTCCGGGGATGCGCGAGCGCGAGCGGCGCCGGGCCGCTCCGCTCCACCCACGCCGCGAGCACCTCGGGCTGCGCGCGGAGCGAGTGGAAGAGGCTCTCTTCCAGCACGCGCTGGTCGTCGAAGGCGCTGTCCGCCGCGACGATGCGCCGCGCGACGTCAGCGAAGCGCCCGTGGGCCTCGGCGTGCGGCGCCGCCGCCGGGGCGAGCTCGGAGCACGGGTCGGGCGGGACGCAGCCGACGAGGGCCGAGGCGGCCAGCCAGAGCGGTGCGCGCACGGGTCGAAGGGTAGACCGGCGGCGGCACGTTGGGCGGGATTTCGCCGGGCCAGCGTCCCGCTCAGCGGGCCTCCTCGACCGCGGCCGGCGCCGGACGCGCCTCGTCCTCGCGGATCGAGTAGCGGACCAGGGCCCGCAGGATCTCGTTGCGCTCGAGGTTGCCGACGAGGCGCCGGACATCCTCGTAGATGGACGGATCGACGAGCAGCCCACCGAGCGTCCCGCGACCGGCGCGAACGTCGGCGATCACCGCCCGCATGTCCGCGCTCATCGCCGTGAGGTTGGTGATGAGGTCGCCCGCCGAGTCACCGTAGAGCAGCTCGTGCGCGTTGCCGTCGCCGGTTCGCACGTCGCGGAGGATGGTCGCCGCCTCGCCCGCCGTGTCGGCGAGGCTGCCGAGCAGGCGCCGGCCGTCGTCGCCGTAGATGATCGCGTGCGCGGTGCCGTCCCCGGCCCGGATCTCGCTGGTGATGTCGCGGACGTCGCGCGTGACGCCGGCGAGCGCGCCGGAGGCGGCGCGGACCGAGGCGAGCGTGCTCGTCACCGAGTCGGCCATCTCCGGATCGGTGAGCAGGCGCCGGATCGTGCCGTCCTCCTCGCGCGCCATGCGGGTCAGCTCCGCGATGTTGTGCACGATGTCCCGCAGGTCCTGCCGGAGCTGCTCTTCGGCGAGCGTCTCGGTGAGCATGCGGACGTTCGCGATGGCCGGCCGCGCCTCGTCGATCGCCGAGCCCGCGCTCGCGAGGGCGCCGAAGAGTCCGCCGACCTCGCCGGTCTCGATCGTCGCGCCCTCGGGGAGCGGGGCCCCGGCGCCGGCGGTGATGTCCACGAGCTTGTCGCCGAGCAGGCCCTTGCTGCCGACCGTGACCCGCGACTCCGCGGTGACGAAGCGGGCGTTCGCCTCGTTGATGGCGAGATCGACCTGGCAGCTGCCATCGTCGAGGAAGGTGATGGGCCCGACGACGCCGACGTCCATGCCCGACATGCGGATCGGGGAGCCGGGCCGCAGGCCGTCCACGTTCGCGAACACGGCGCGGTAGTGGGCCTGGCTCGCGAAGAGCGCGCTGCGGTTGCCCAGCGTGAAGATCACCGCGGTGCCCACGATGAGGGCGACCGTCACGAAGAGGCCGACACGGAGCTCCAGAGAACGGCCCTGCGCCACGACGGGGCTCTAGGCGATGGGCGCGGCACGGTCAACCACGTTCGCCCCCGCGGCGGCGGCGCGGTAGACCCCCGCCGTGGCGCTCGTCGAGTTCGACCACGTCCAGAAGGCGTTCGGGCCCAAGCGGGTCTACGAAGACCTCGTGCTCTCGTTCGAGAAGGGCGAGGCGCTCACCATCATCGGCGGCTCGGGCATGGGCAAGAGCGTCATGCTGAAGCTCCTCATCGGCCTGCTCCGGGTCGACGCCGGCACGATCCGCTTCGACGGCCGGCCGATCCAGGACCTGTCCGAGCGCGAGTACGCCGGCGTCCGGCGGCGGATCGGCATGGTCTTTCAGGGGGCGGCGCTCTTCGACTCGCTGAGCGTGTACGAGAACGTCGCGTACGGCCTCCGCGAGCACCTCGCGCTGCCGGAGAAGGACGTGCGCACACGCGTCGCCGAGGCGCTCGACGCGGTGGGCCTGCCCGACCTCGAGCAGGCGATGCCCGCGGACCTCTCGGGCGGCATGAAGAAGCGCATCGGTCTGGCGCGCGCCCTCGCGGTGAAGCCCGAGGTGCTGCTCTACGACGAGCCGACGACCGGGCTCGACCCCATCTCCACCGAACGCATCAACAACCTGATCGTGCAGACGAAGCGCCTCTTCGACGTGACGAGCGTGGTGGTCACGCACGACATGGCGAGCGCGCTCTGGATCAGCGACCGGATCGCGATGATCCACAAGGGGTTCGTCATCTTCCAGGGGACGCCCGACGAGATCCGCCGCTGCACCGATCCGCGGGTGAAGGACTTCGTCGAGGGCAACGCGCCCGCGAGCGACAACGTCGAGACCTTGCTGCGCTACGGCGGCTGAGCGCGCGGAGCCGTCGGGACGCGCCGCGACCGCGGCGGTCAGCGACCGTTCAGCGGGGCCGCGGAGACCGGCGGCGGGGGCGGGATGGCGCCCGGAGGACGACGGGCCGGCGCGGGCGAGGCGGGATGTGTCCCCGGCACCACCGGCCCGGCCGTCGGCGGGCGGGCGCCCGGCGGAAGGCTGACGGGCGGCGGCGGGCTGCCGGGCGGAGGCGAGGCCCGCCGATCGGGGACGGCCCCCGTCACCGGCGGCGGCGCAGCCGCTGGGTGCCGCGCACCGCCCGCCGCCGCAGGCGACGGAGCGCTCGGCCCGTTCGCAGGCCCCCACGGGTCGATCACCCCGGGAGCAGGGCGCTCGCGGCGCCGGCGGGAAGCCTCCGCGGGGGCCTCGGGCGCTTCGATCCCGGGAGCGCCGGAGGGGTCTGCCGCGGCCTCCGCTTCGGCCGCCTCCGGCGTGCCCTCGGTGGGCAGCGGCGCCTCGGACGCGGGCTCCGCGGGGGCGAGGTCGACGGGGGCGAGCTCGACGGGCGCAGCGGGCGCAGCCGGGGCCGGCAGGGACGCGGGGGGCAACGCCGATGCGGACGCCGCGGGAGCGGGCGGAGGCGAGAGCCGCGACAGGGTCCACCAGGCCCCCGCCCCGGCAGCCGGCACCGCGAGGAGCGCAGCGAGGACGAGCATCCAGGGCCGCACGGCCGGGGCCGCGGCCGGGGACCGCGGGCGGGCGCTCGGCGCGTTCGCCGGCGCGGCGGGCTGGGGCGGCAAGACCCGGGTGTGCTGCGAGAGCGCGCCCTCGACGTCGAGGTCCGCGAGGCGGGGCGCGACGAGCTCGCGGCGCGTGGCCCGGCTGCTCCGCCGCTGCTCTTCGACGTCGTCCTCGACCTCGCGCGCGAGCGCCGCGCAGACCAGCCGGCCGAGCACCCGCGGCATCGCGGAGCGAGCGCCCGCGCTCTCGGGCGAGGCCGCGGCGAGCGCGGCTTCGAAGGCCGCGGCGCTCGCGAAGCGGTCCTCGCGGGCCGGGGCGAGGGCCCGGAGGACCGCCTCCTCGAGGGCGGGCGAGAGGCCCGGGACGAGGCTGCGGGGCGAGGCGATGTGGGGGTGCTGCACCCGCTCGAGGAGGAACTCGGGAGCGCCGGCGAAGAGCCGGTGGCCGACGAGGATCTCCCAGAGCACGACGCCGAGCGCGTAGACGTCGGAGCGCCGGTCGATCGCCTCGGCGCGCGCCTGCTCGGGCGACATGTAGCCGAGCTTGCCCTTCAGCGAGCCCTGCGCGGTCTGCCACTGGCGGCCGCGCGACTTCGCGACGCCGAAGTCGATGAGCTTCACGTCGCCGCCGGTCGAGAGCAGCACGTTCTGCGGCGAGACGTCGCGGTGGATGACCTCGAGCGGCTCTGCCTGATCGCCGCGCAGCTCGTGCGCGACGTGGAGCGCCCTCGCGACGCCGAGCGCGATGTGGACCGCGACCGCCGGCGAGAGGGCGCGCTGGCTGCGCGAGAGGAACTGCATCAGCTGCACGAGCGAGACGCCGTCGACGTACTCGATCGCGAGGAAGGGTGCGCCTCCCTGGGAGCGTCCGAGTTCGAAGAAGCGGAGGAGGTTCGGATGCGCGTCCCGCGCGAGCCGCGCGATGAGGTGCCCCTCGTCCTCGAACATCGTGACGAAGCCCGCGTCGCGCGCGAGGTGTTCGCGCATCGTCTTGACGGCGACGAGCTCGGGCAGCGCGGGGCCCGCGGGCTCGGGGCGCGCGAGATAGAGCGCCGCCATGCCGCCCTCCATGATGGGCGACACGATGCGGTAGCGTCCGAGGAGGCTGCCGGCTGCGAGCTGGGAGGGGACGGCGCTCACGGCGGGGAGTGTACATGCGCCCCGCGCCCGCACGCCGCCGGCATGTCACCCGGCCTGCGACCGCTTCCGTTGCGGCGCCGCCGCGCGAGCGCGCCGAGCACGACGACACCGAACCACCACGCCGGCGTCCCTGACGGCGCGGCCGCCCCGAGCGCGCGGCACGCGCAGCCTGCAGCCGGCGGAGCGGTACCGCCGTCGACCGCCGCGTCGCGCACGCCGCCATCGCGCCCCCCGGCATCGAATGCCGGGGCATCGCGCCCAGCGTCGAGCGCGCCGACATCGAGCGCACCCGCGTCGAGCGCACCCGCGTCGAGCGCACCCGCATCGAGCGCACCCGCATCCGGTCTGCCGGCGTCGCCGACCCCGGCGTCGAGCTCGCCCGCGCACACGCCCTCGACGCACGCGCCGGTGCTGCACTCCTCGCTCGAGGTGCAGTCGGAGCCCGGGGCGCGGCTCGACGAGAGCGTCCAGGTGTCTCCCAAGGAGCCGCTCGCGCCGCTCCCCCCGAAGACGAGCAGCCGGCCTCGCGCGCCGTCGTAGGCCAGGGCGTGGCCGCTGCGAACCGGCGGGCTCGCCGAGAGCGTGAGGAGCTTCCAGGTCGTCCCGTCCCACTCCCACGTGTCGTTCTGCTGTGCGCCAAGCGCGTCGTAGCCCCCGAAGAGCAGCATCCGCCCGCGAAGGGCGTCGTACGCGAGGGCGGCCTCGGCCCGCCGAGATGGCGACAGCGCGGAGGAGATCGGCGTCCAGGCCGTGCCGTCCCACTCCCACGTATCGTCGAGCACGCCGGTCGGGCCCGAGCCCCCGAAGAGCACGGACCGGCCGCGCCCGCCGTCGTACGCGAGCGCATGCGCGAAGCGGCTCGGAGGGTTGCGTCCGGGGGTGCGCTCGACCCAGTTCGCGCCGTCCCACTCCCAGGTGTCGGCGAGGAAGCCTGCCTCCATGTCGTAGCCTCCGAAGAGGACCACGCGCTCGCGGACGGCGTCGTAGGTCATCGCGTGCCCGTGGCGCACCGAGGGCCGCAGCGCCGGCCTCCGCTCGGTCCAGTCGGTGCCGTCCCACTCCCAGTGCTGATCGACGGCCGCGAACGCCGGCCCAACGCCCCCGAAGAGCACCACCCGGCCGCGCGACGCGTCGTAGGCCATCGCGTGCAGCACGCGCGCCGGTGGACGCGTCGTCGGCCGCTGCTCGGCCCACGCCATCCCGTCCCATTCCCACGTGTCGTCGAACGGCTCGCCGCCGGGGACCGAGCCGCCGAAGAGCACGATCCGGCTGCGCGCGCTGTCACTGGCCATGGCGTAGGAGGCGCGTGCGGACGGGGTGTTCGTCGGCGTGCGCTCGGTCCAGTCGGCGCCGTCCCACGCCCACGTGTCGCTCGCGGAGCTGGGCAGCTCGCCGCCGAAGAGGACCACCTGGCCCCGGGCCGCGTCGAAGGCGAGCGCGGAGGACACCCTCGCAGGCGGCCGCTGGGACGAGAGCTGCTCGATCCAGGCGCCACCGTCCCACGCCCAGAGGTCCGCGAGGGACGCGCCGTCGCTCCCCTCGCCCCCGAACACCAGCACGCGGCCCCGCGCGGCGTCGTAGGCCATCGCATGACGCGCCCGCGGCGTCGGTCCCACGCCCGGCGCCCGGTCGGTCCACTCGGTTCCATCCCACTCCCAGGTGTCCCCAAGCGGCTCGTCGCGGAGATCCCGCCCGCCGAAGAGGACCACCCGGCCGCGGGCCACGTCGCAGGCGAGGCCGTGCCCGTAGCGCCCGGGCGGACGGCGCAGCGGCGTGCGCTCGACCCAGTCGGTCCCGTCCCACTCCCAGGTGTCGCGGTACATCTCGGCGCCCGCACCGCCGAAGAGCAGCACCCGGCCGCGGGCCGCGTCGTACACGAGGGCGTGGCCCGAGCGGTCGGGCGGACGGGTCGCAGGCAGGCGCCGGGTCCATTCCGTGCCGTCCCACTCCCACGTGTCGTCGAGGCGACGGAAGGCGGCGGTCTCGATGCCGCCGAAGAGGACGACGCGCTCGCGGCCCGCGTCGTACGCCATCGCGTGCCCGAGGCGTGCCGCAGGCCGGCTCCGCGGCGTCCGCACGGTCCAGGTCATCCCGTCCCACTCCCAGGTATCGAAGAGCGGCGCGCTGCCGGCGCCGCCGAAGAGCACCACCCGGCCCCGCGCCGCGTCGTACGCCATCGCGTGCGCGCTCCGGGCTGGCGGACTCGCCGCCGCGACCTCGAGCGTCCAGGAGAGCAGCTCGATGATCGGATCGACGAGCAGCGGATAGGCCACGCGCGCGCCCTCGGGCACCTCGAGGGCGAAGCGCACGGTGGAACCCTCGAGCTGCGCGCGCACCGCGTAGCGCGTGCCCGCCGCGTCGATGGCGCCGGGCGCCGAGATGCGGAGCCGCGGCTGCCCCGAGAGATCGGCGAGCACGACCCCCTCGCCCTCCTGCCGCGGGGTGAGCAGCGGTGAGGCGCCGATCGTCCAGCGCCAGGCGCGCGGCGCCGAGGCGTCCGCGAGCCGGTAGAAGACCTCGAGGCGGGCGACGTCGGCCGCCGCGAGCACATCGGTCCCGGGCAGCGCACCGCGCGCGACCGCGACGCCGTCCTCGACCTCGTAGTCGACGTCACGGAGCCCCTCGAGCGTGATCGGCACCCGCGCCGGCAGCTCGCTGCCCGCGCCCGCCCAGAGGGGCGAGGCGGCCGAGCGGGAGAGGCGCGCGTAGAGCGGCGGGGAGGAGCGCTCGCCCGCACCACCGCCGGCGACGATCGCCGCGGCGTCGTCGATGCCCTCGGCGCCTGGGCCCACGAGGCCGTCGCCCGCGCGCGACCACCGCGAGCGGGCCAGCGCGGCGCTCCACACCTCGACCGGCGCAGCGAGCCGGCGCGCGCTCGCGAGCGACGCGGCGCTCGGGGCAACGGGTGAGGCCGGCGCGGCGCAGCCCACGCCCCCGACGAGGAGCGCTGCGACCAGGCGCAGGAGGCCCGAAGTGCACCGACCGCTCCGATCCTGCTCGCGCATCACCGCCTCCGGCGCGGCAGCGGGACGGGCCGCGCGCACGCCGCCCGAGGCTACCGGCCCGAGGGACCGGTGAACAGGGCCGAGGCCGCGGCGCCGAGGGGGACCGCCTCAGCGGCCGAGCGCCTCGCGCACGACGGCGGCGATGCCCGCGCCGTCGAGCTTGAACTTCGCGTAGAGCTCGTCCGGCTCGCCGCTCTCGCCGAACACGTCGGGGATGCCGTGGCGCACGACGCGCGCCTTCGATCCGTGGCCGGCCGAGACCGCCTCGGCGACCGCGCCCCCGAGCCCGCCCAGCACGTTGTGGTCCTCGACGGTCACGATCAGCGGCACCTTGGCCGCCCAGGCCTGCGTCCCCGCGTCGTCGAAGGGCTTGATCGACGGCACGTTCACCACCGCCGCGTCGATCCCCGCCTTCGCCAGCTCGGCGCGCGCGGTGACGGCGTGCATCGTCGGCCCGCCGGTGGCGAAGATCGCCACGTCCTTGCCCTCGGCGAGCACGTCGAGCTTGCCCGGGGTGAAGCGGTAGCCCTCGCCGTGGAGCGGCGCGAGCTCCTGGCGGGTCAGGCGCAGGTAGGCCGCGCCCGGGTTCGCCGCGAGGTGCGCGACGATCTGCCGCGTCTCGAGCTCGTCGGCGGGCTGGTAGACCTGCATGCCCGGCAGGGTCCGCATGAGCGCGAGGTCCTCGAGGCCCATCTGCGAGTAGCCGTCGGGCCCGATGCCCACGCCGGCGTGCGTGCCGACGATCTTCACGTTCGCGCCGGAGTAGGCGACCGAGATCTTGATCGTCTCGAAGCGGCCGGCGACGAAGCAGGCGAACGAGCAGCAGAAGGCGTTCTTGCCCGCGAGGCCGAGGCCCGCGGCGACGCCGACCATGTTCTGCTCGGCGATGCCCATCTCGAAGAAGCGCTCGGGGAACTTCTTCATGAAGAGCTCGCTCTTCGTGCTCTTGGCGAGGTCGGCGTCGAGGACGACGATTTCCGGGTGCACGGCGCCGAGCTCGGCGAGCGCCTCGCCGAACGCCTGACGGGATGCCTTGGGCTTCTGCATGTCAGTTGCCTCCGAGCCGGGCGCGGAGCGCCGCCACGGCCTGCGTGCATTGGTCCTGGGTCGGCGCGACGCCGTGCCACTTCACGAGCTCGCTCTCCATGAACGAGACGCCCTTGCCCTTGATGGTGTCGGCGACGATCAGCTTCGGCTTGCCCTCGCGCACGCGGCTCCAGCTCAGCGCCGCGTCGATCGCGGAAAGGTCGTGGCCGTCGATGCGCCGGGTCAGCCAGCCGAAGCTCTGCCACTTCGCCTCGACCGGCTCGATCGGCATCACGTCGCTCACGAGGCCGTCGATCTGCGCCTTGTTGAAGTCGAGGATGCCCACGAGGCCGTCGACCGCGAGCTTGCCCGCCGCCATCGCCGCCTCCCAGACCTGCCCCTCCTGGATCTCGCCGTCGCCCATGAGGCAGTAGACCCGGGCGTCGTGCGCATCGAGGCGCGCCCCGAGCGCCATGCCGAGCGCCACCGAGAGGCCCTGGCCGAGCGAGCCGGTGCACGCCTCGATCCCCGGCGCGGTGCCCACGACCGGGTGGCCCTGGAGCGGGGAGCCGAGCTTGCGGAGCGTCGGCAGGAGCGCGCGGTCGAAATAGCCGCGCTCGGCGAGCACCGCGTAGAGCGCCGGCACGCCGTGGCCCTTGCTGAGCACGAAGCGGTCGCGCTGCGGCGCGCTCGGCGCCTTCGGGTCCTGGCGCAGGTGGTGGGCGTAGAGCACACCGATGAGGTCGATCGCCGAGAGCGAGCCGCCAGGGTGGCCGCTGCCCGCCGCCGTGATCATCTCGAGGATGTCGATGCGCGCCTGGATGAGCGTGCGCTCGAGGGTCTTCAGCTCCGCTTCGGTGGCCATCGCGTCTGCCTTCCGCCTCCGCGGGGGCCGCGAAAGCGGGCGCCGCATACCACGCACCCCGGTGGTGGCAACGCGTGGCGGGCCCTAGGGTCCACCGATGCGGTCGATCCTCGCGGGTTTGCTGGTGGTTCTCGGAGTGGCCTGCGGGGCTTGCCGCGCAGCTGCGCAGGAAGCTGACGATCTGCCGGTCCCGGCCGGGGGCGAAGAGAGCGTCGCCGAAGCGCGCGCGGAGGCCCCGACCGAGGCGGTCGAGCCCGTCGACGAGGCGCTGCTCGCCGAGGAGCTCTACCAGCTGCGGCTCGGCCACCGGGAGGCGCGGGCGAACGAGGGCTGGGCGCTGGTCGGCTTCGGCGGCGCGTCGATCGCGACCGGCGGCGTGCTCACTGGCCTCGGCGCGGCGCAGAACGACGAGCGGCTGCTCTGGGCTGGCGTCGGGACGCTGAGCTGGGGCGCGATCAACGCGCTGCTCTCGGTGTTCCTCTTCGATCTGCCCGGCAGCGTGCGCGCCGGTGCGGAGGCCGACCGCACCGCCCGGGGCGCCGATCTCCTCGCAGCCCGCGAGGACGCCGCGCGGGACGAGTACCACACCGGGGCGATCATCGCGCTCAACGCGGGGCTCGACTTCTTCTACGTCGCCACCGGCGTCCTCCTCGCCGTGATCGGAGGCGTCTCGAGCCCCGGCGAGTGGTCGTACGGAGCGCGCGAAGGGCTCGTGGGCTACGGCGCCGCGATGGCCGCCCAGGGCGGGGGCCTGTTGATCTACGACGTGGTCACCTGGCTCCTCGCCCAGGACCGCGGCGACCGGACGCTGGACCTGGGGCGCTGAAGGCCGAAGGCGAACGCCGCGCTGTGACCGAGCGACGGGCGAGGGAGCGGGGGCGGCGGGAGAGCGGGGCCGGGGCCGGGGCCGGGGCCGAGACCGAGACCGAGACCGAGACCGAGACCGGGGCCGGGGCCGAGACCGCGACCGCGACCGTGACCGCGACCGCGACCGGGGCCGCGACCGGATCCGGATCCCGATCCGCACGCGGACGCCGACGCGGTCGCGGACGCGGACGCGGACGCTGTCGCCGAGGCGGCCCCGGCCCCGGACTCCGCCCCGGCCGCGGTCTCGGCAAGACCGCGCGTCCGTCTCCGCATCGGCCGGAGAAGGGCCGCTCGGGATCGTCGAGGGTAGCGGCGTGCTCGGCGCCGCAAGGCCAAGCGCGTACTCGCCATCCTCCCCGACGACGAATACGGAGCGCACGTCTCGCGGGTCCGGGTGGCTCCGTGCGCGTCGTCGCTGCGCGACGAGCCTTGCGGCGCCTGTGCGCGCCGCTGCGGGGGAGCGGGTGCCCCGAGCGGCCCAGGGCGGGCTCGGCTCGATGGGCGGAAGGGACGACGACTCACATGCTTCGGATCTACGACGACATCATCGCGCTCGTGCGGGACTTGGCGGGCGACATCGAGCGGATCGAGCGGCGGGACGCGGACTTGGCGCGGCAGCTGCGGCGGGCGGCCTCGAGCATCGCGCTCAACACGATGGAGGGGTGCGAGCTGCGCGGGGGGAATCGGCGGCTGCGCTACGAGAGCGCGCTCGGGAGCCTGCGCGAGGTGACGGCGGTGCTCGATGTAGCGGAGGCGCTGCGGATGGTGGGGCGGCGGAAGGAGGTGCGCGAGCGGATGGACAAGGTTGGGGCGACGTTGTTTCGACTGACCCGGAGGTGAGCGCAGGCGGCCCCGGCCCGGGTGCGGGTCGGGGCTGCGACTGGGGCTGCGACCGCGACCGCGACCGCGACCGGGACCGCGACCGCGACCGAGACCGCGACCGCGACCGCGACCGGGACCGCGACCGCGACCGCGACCGAGACCGCGACCGAGACCGCGACCGCGACCGCGACCGAGACCGCGACCGCGACCGCGACCGAGACCGAGACCGAGACCGAGACCGAGACCGAGACCGAGACCGAGACCG
>Ga0209972_10003913_pt1 | contig 11456 bp, 9 predicted proteins | sample NOAtaG_7_FD_187302 | JGI IMG/M metagenome (GOLD analysis project Ga0209972, IMG submission 187302) | Freshwater lake microbial communities from Lake Erie, under a cyanobacterial bloom - NOAA_Erie_Diel1S_2200h metaG (SPAdes) (version 2) | ecosystem: Environmental > Aquatic > Freshwater > Lake ...
GCATGGGCATCATGCTCATCACCCACAACCTCGGCGTGGTCGCCGAGAACGCCGACGTGGTCTGCGTCATGTATGCCGGCCGCGTGGTCGAGTATGCGCGGGTGTTCGAGCTCTTCGACAACCCGCTGCACCCCTACACGCGCGGGCTCTTCAACTCGATTCCGCTCCTCGCGACGCGCAAGCATCGCCTGACGACGGTCGAGGAGGTCGTGCAGGACGCAGCCCAGTTCCGCGTGCCGGGAACGCAGGGCGATCTCATCCCGTGGTGGCCTGATCCGCCGAAGGGCGTCCGTCCGCCGATCGCGCCGGGCCGCGATGAGTACGCGCTGGTGCAGGTCGCGCCGACGCGATGGGTCGGCTGCTTCAACACCCCGTGGGTGGAGTCGCATTCGAGCCCGCGGCCGGATCTCGACTACCGACGCGAAGACGCGTGACGCGTCTCTGACCGGCCGCACGGCGGTGCTCGGTCGGGGAGGAATGTTCGCACGGAGGCACGGGCGCACGGAGGCACGGGGGCATGGAGGCATGGTGGCATGGAGTCGCGGCCTTCCAGTTCTGTCGTGTCGCTCGCGGGCAGAGCCTCTTGCTTTCCGTTGCTTCTCTCATCTCCTCTCGTCTCTCATCTCCTCTCGTCTCTCCTCTCCTCTCCTCTCATCTCCTCTCCTCTCCTCTCCTCTCCTCTGTGCCTCCGTGCCCCCGTGAGAAACACTGAAACGGCCTTCCGCGCGCTCCGCGCTGCAGGCTGAATCCGCCAGGGCAGATATGCGAAGCGCGCGCACCATGCCAACCACCACCAAGAAGACGACGACGAAGCAGAACGTGAAGAAGGCCGTCACCAAGAAGGCCGTCACCAAGAAGGCCGTCACCAAGAAGGCCGTCACCAAGCAGCCCGTTAAGAAGGCGATCAAGCTCGCCGCCAAGCCCGCCGCGAAGAAGCCCGCCGCGAAGAAGCCCGCCGCGAAGGCCACCGGCCTCATCGAGGTCGGGTCGCCGGCGCCGGCCTTCAGCGCCCTCGATGGCTCTGGCAAGACCGTTTCGCTCGCGAGTCTGAAGGGCAAGCCCTTCGTCCTCTACTTCTATCCAGCCGACGACACGCCGGGCTGCACCGTGGAGGCGTGCGCGTTCCGCGACAACCGCCCCAAGTTCGCCAAGCTTGGGTGCACGGTGCTCGGTGTCAGCCCCGATTCGGTCGACAGCCACAAGGCCTTCGATGCGAAGTACAAGCTCGGCCTCACGCTGCTTGCCGATGTGCCCGCGAAGGACGGCGTGCCGGCCGTCGCCGCCGCGTTCGGCGTGTGGCAGGAGAAGAACATGTACGGCAAGAAGTACATGGGCATCGTGCGAACGACCTACGTCATCGCGAAGGATGGCACCGTTGCCGCGCGCTTCGACCGCGTGAAGGTCGAAGGCCACGCCGACGAGGTGCTCGCGGCGGTGGCAAAGCTCGGTTGAACGCGGCCGCCGGAACAGTCCTCGCGCATTCGTTCGCGCTTCCGTGAAGGAACTGTCCTTGTTCGCGCCTCGATCTCGCGTCGTGCGCTTGATGTTCCGTTGTCTCGTCGCTTCGATCTCTCCCGTTCGACCCCGCGCCGTCCGGTGTGTCTCTCTGCTCGTTGCGGAATGGACGCGCCTGGGCACGGGGTTCGAGGAAGGAACAAGGAGAAGAAACGATGCGATTTACCAAGCAGTCGGCGTTCCTCATGACGGCGGGCGCCACCATGCTCGCGGCGCAGGCCGCGCAGGCGGCGTGGACGCTCGGGAACGGCGACACCCTTTCGTTCACGGAGCTCTTTGCGGCGGGCAGCGACCGCACCGTGTTCATCGACGACAAGGTGTTCACGTTCGAGTCGTACAGCTCGCAGCATTTCATGCTCGAGGACATCACGCTCACAGCCTTCATCTCGCTGAATGGCAACGGGCACGGCTTCCGCAACGTCGGCTTTGACCTGATGGGCGGCTTCGCCGACACCAATCCCGGAGACGACCAGGTCTCGGAGGCGAACCTCCAGTACTCGGTCGAGGTGAACCCCGAGGCCTTCGAGTGGGGCCTCCGTCTCTGCGACGTGCGTTCCGTCTTCAACGGCGGCGTCTCGGGAACGGGGTCGTTCGCGCGCGTTGATGAGTCGATCTTCGACCTCGACGCGAACCAGTTCCTCGGCCAGCTCAGCGTCTACAACCTCTCGGGCCCGCCGGCGGATCAGCGCCTCATGGACTACAAGGACTTCTGCGAGATCAACCCCGACGGCTACCGCGCCTTCGAGGTGAACAAGAACTTCAAGTTCTTCAGCCCGACGGCGGAGGGCACCGCCTCGGCGTCGTTCATCCGTCAGGAGTTCAGCCAGATCCCTGCTCCCGGCGCGTTCGCGCTGCTTGGCCTCGCAGGTGCCGTCGGCAATCGCCGCCGGCGTGCCTGAGCCGGTTTCTCGGCTCGAATTGGCCATGGGGGAACCGCAGGGTGCCGACCGACGTCGGCGCCCTGCGGGCGTTTTCGGATGCCGCTCGACGCGACACGCGCTACCTTCCCGGCCATGACCGCCATCCCGATCGGCATCGCCCTCGAGCTCAAGCGCCTGCGCCCGAGCGCCACGCTCCCCGCGTACCAGACCGAACTCGCGGCGGGACTCGATCTCTCCGCCGACCTCGATGCGCCGGTGACGATCGAGCCCGGTGCGATCGCGCTCATTCCCTGCGGCTTCGCCATGGCGCTGCCGCCCGGCTTCGAGGCGCAGGTGCGTCCGCGGTCGGGGCTGGCCACCAAGCACGGGATCTCGATGCCAAACGCCCCCGGGACCATCGACGCCGACTACCGGGGCGAGGTCAAGGTGCCGCTCATCAACCTCGGAAGGGCGCCGTTTGTGGTCGAGCCGGGCACGCGCATCGCCCAAATGGTGATCGCGCGGGTCGAGCGCGCGCAAGTCAAGGAGGTAGAGGTACTTACGGACACGGCTCGCGGATCGGGCGGCTTCGGCTCCACCGGAACGGGGCATGGCCCGCTGCGCGGTTCCTCTGCCGGATAAGGCGGCGGGAGCCTTTCCATCATCCCCCGATTTCTGCACAATGGAGAGTCTCCGGTAGGCCGGAGGAACAGGAGTCCATCTTGACGACCGCGACCGCTGCCGCCGTGACTGTCCCGCTTCTCGACCTCAAGGCGCAGTACGCGACCATCCGCTCGGAGATCGAGCCCGTCGTCAAGGAAGTGATCGAGAGCCAGTACTTCATCGGCGGCCCGAAGATCGCGGAGCTCGAGTGCATGACGGCTGGCTATTGCCAGACGAAGTACGCGATCGGCTGCGCCAATGGCTCGGACGCGATCCTGCTTGCGCTCCAGGCGCTCGGCATCAAGGCCGGCGACGCCGTCCTCTGTCCGACCTACACGTTCTTCGCGACGGCGGGAAGCGTGCATCGTCTCGGCGCGCAGCCCGTGTTCGTCGACTGCGATCCCGCGACCTACAACATCTGCCCTGAGTCGACGCGGATGGCGTTCCGCTGTCACAAGAACATCAAGGCGATCGTGCCGGTGCACTTGTTCGGCCAGGCGTGCGACCTCGACGCGATGCTCGAGATCGGCAAGGAGCACGGCGTGCCCGTGGTCGAGGACGCCGCGCAGGCGATCGGCACCGAGGACATCCACGGCAAGCGCGTCGGTTCGCGCGGTGCGATCGGCACCTTCAGCTACTTCCCGTCGAAGAACCTCGGCGGATTCGGCGACGGCGGCATCATCACCACGAACGACGAGGCGCTCGCCCAGCGCATGATGCGCCTCCGCAATCACGGCATGGAGCCGAAGTACTACCACGCCGAAGTCGGCATGAACTCGCGTCTCGATGCGCTGCAGGCCGCGGTGCTCCTCGTGAAGATGCGCCACCTCGATGCGTGGAGCGCGGGTCGTCAGAAGAACGCCGCGTTCTACGACGCCGCGTTCGCGGCCGCCGGCGCGAAGGACTCGGGCGTCGCCCTTTCGGCGGGGGGCCTTGCGCTGCGCTATCCGAAGGCGGCGCCCGCAGGCGCGCGCCACATCTACAACCAGTACACGATCCGCGTGCCGGCGGAGATCCGCGACCTCGTGCGCCAGGACCTCACCGACCGCAAGATCGGCACGGAGATCTACTACCCCGTGCCGCTTCACCTCCAGGAGTGCTTCAGGCATCTCCACTACTCGAAGGGCATCTTCCCGCACGCCGAGGCGGCCGCGCGCGAGACGATCGCGCTGCCGATCTACCCGGATCTCGTGCAGGAGCAACTCGACCATGTCGCGCGGTCCGTGATCGAGGTCGTGCGCGCCCGCGCATCGGGAGCTGTGTCCGGTCAGGTGGCGGCGTCGCGATGAACCTCAACTACCGACGCAAGAAGCGCGAGCGGCACCACGCCGCGTCGCAGGACGACGAGTCGGCGAACTCGCCCCACCTCGAGCACTCGCTCGTGGCGCGGGGCGAGGCCAGGCTCGTCTCGACCGCCGCGGAACTCGCGGAGGAGCTCGCGCACGTCCGCGAGAAGGGCGTCTTCGCCTACGACACCGAGTTCATCGGCGAGGAGAGCTACTGGCCGAAGATCTGCGTCGTCCAGCTTGCGACGACCGAGCGCGTCGTGCTCGTCGACGCCTTCGCGGTGGCGGATCTCAAGCCCATCTTCGAGCTGGTCGCCGATCCTTCGCTCCTGACGCTGGTGCATGCGGGCACGCAGGACCTCGAGCCCGTGCGCCGCCTGCTGGGCAAGGAGCCTGCGAACACCCTCGATGTGCAGGTGGCGGCTGCATTCGCGGAGATGCCTTGGCCGGCCGGCCTCGAGAAGCTCGTCGAGCGCTTCGCGGGGCACAGGCTTTCGAAGGGCCATACGTTCACGAACTGGGACGCGCGTCCGCTGTCGCCCTCGCAGCTTCGCTACGCGGCCGACGACGTGCGCTATCTGCCGCTCGTCTGGGAGCGACTGCGCGCGGAGCTCGAGCGCCGCGGTTCGCTTGCGTGGGCGCTGCGCGAGTGCGAGCAAAGCGTGCGGATACCCGCGCGTTTCGACGAGGAGTCGCAGATCCGGCGCACCATGAAGAACTGGCCGATGAAGCCGGCGCAGGTGCCGGCGCTGCGCCTCCTCACGCGGCTGCGCGACGAGATCGCGCGCAAGGAGGACCTGCCGCACCGCGTCGTCATGCCCGACGAGACGCTTGCCGACATCGTTCGCCAGCGCCCGGTGAGCACGCAGCAGCTCGCGGCGGTGCGCGGGCTGCCCAAGAAGTTCGTCCAGAAGTACGGCGACGTGATCGCGCAGGCCGTGGAAGAGGGCGGCAAGATGCAGCCTGAGAAGCTCGCGCACGGCAAGATCACCGAGGAGACCGCGTCGGACCGCGCAGCGATCGACGCGATCGTCTCGATCCTCGGCGCCCGCTGCATCGCCATGGGACTCGCGCCGACGATGGTCGCGACCCGCGGCGACGTGTCGCGCTGGTGGATGTCGCGCGCGAGCGCGAAGCCCGAGCCGCTCTTCGACCCAGGCGACTGGCGCGTCGATGCCGTGGGGACCTGGCTTGAGGCGTTCCTGCAGGGATCCGCCAGCGTCGCGATCGCGTGGAAGGATGGACGGCCGACGCTCGTCGACCCTCCGGTTGGCTGACATGCGCTCGCTGAATCCCGCGACCGGCGAGGCGATCGGCGCGGAGTTCGCCCGCGCGTCGCGCGCCGAGCTCGAGGCCATCGCCGACACCGCCCATGACGCGATCGATGCGCTCGCGGATGCGCCTGGCGCGGTTCTGGCAGGTTTCCTCGAGGACTATGCGGCGCGTCTCGAGGGCGACCGCATGGGAATCGCGCAGCTCGCGCACGAGGAGACGGCGTTGCCGCTCGCGCCGCGCCTCTCCGAGGTCGAGTTCAACCGGATGACCTTCCAGTTGCGCGAGGCCGCGGGCTGCCTGCGCGACGAATCCTGGCGGGAGATCGCGCTCGATGCCACGAACAGGCTGCGCGCGACGCTTGGACCGCTCGGCGGAGCGGTCGTCTGCATCGGGCCGTCGAACTTTCCGCTTGCGTTCAACGGCGTCTCGGGCGGTGATTTCGCCGCCGCGATCGCTGCGCGCAATCCGGTGATCGCGAAGGCGCATCCGGGCCACCTGAACACGACGGCGCGGATCTTCGCCCACTGCTGCGCCGCGCGCGATGCCGCGAAACTTCCGTCTTCGGCGGTGCAGCTCTTCTTCGACTGCGCCACCGACGACGGCGAGGCGCTCCTCGCGCACCCGGGCGTCGCGGCGCTTGGCTTCACGGGTTCGCGCACGGCCGGAGTTCGGCTGAAGGCCGCATGCGATCGCCTCGGCAAGCCCGCGAGCTGCGAGATGGCGGCCGTGAATCCCGTGTTCGTCGCGTCGCACGCCGCATCTCTGCGCGCGGACGCGATCGCGGATGCATGGACGTCGTCGGTACTCTTGGGTGGCGGGCAGTTCTGCACGAAGCCGGGCGTGATCTTCGTGGCGGGCGAGGCTGCGGCCGCACGCGTGGCCGCGCGCGCGGCGGAGGTGCTTGGCAAGTCGGCGCCGGCGGTGCTCCTGACCGAGTCGATTCGCATGCATCTGGCACAGTCGGTCGACGCGCTGCGCGCTGCGGGTGCGCGGATCGTGTGTGGCGGCCGCGCGCAGTCGCCTGGCTTCCGCTTCGAGCCGACGCTCGCGGTCGCGGATGCTGCGCTCGTGCGCCGTGCGCGCGCGACATTCATGAACGAGGCGTTCGGGCCGCTCGGCACCGTCGTCGCAGTCGAAGGCGATGCGCAGCTCGTGGACTTCGCCCGCGCGCTCGACGGGCAGCTCGCGTCGACGGTCGTCGCCGATGCGGACGACGCCGGCGTGCGCGCGACCTTGTTCGGCGTGCTGCGCTTCAAGGTCGGGCGGCTCCTTGCGGAGACGATGCCGACGGGCGTCGCCGTGAGCCCCGCGATGGTGCACGGCGGACCGTTCCCCGCGACGGGCGACGCACGCTTCACCGCGGTCGGATTGCCCGCGGCCGCGAAGCGCTTCTCGAAGGCGCTGTGCGTGCAATCCTGAGCGCGTTTCGAGGTTGACTCGAGGTTGACTCGAGGTTGATTCGAGGTTGATTCGAGGTTGATTCGAGGGCGAGGCCCGAGCGTTGACTGCCGACGCGCACGGTTGCCGGCTCGGGCTTCGCCCTCGTCGACATCCATCACCCACGCGTCGCCAGCGCAGCGCGGATCAACGCAAGCGCACGCGCGCGCACTTCGCCTTCGAGCGGCCTTCGTGGCGCCCGCACGCGCTCGTCGCCTGTCTGCGTCTCGGCCATCACGAGCTTGATCAACTGCACGAACTCGGGCACCGTATCGAGCCGAAGGAGCGGGAGGAACCATGCGTAGAGCGCATCGCACGCCTCGATGTCCTCGACGCGCGTCGACCGTGCGAGCGTGAACAGCCGCACGCTCTCGGCAGGGAGTGCGTTGGCAAGGCCGGCGATCCAGCCGGCGCAGCCCATGCGCGCGCCCTCGACCGCGCAGTCGTCGAGGCCGACGAGCGCGCCGACCTCGCGTGCACGCCCGCGGCTTCCCGCGATCAATGCGGTCAGCTTGCGGGCATCGCCGGTCGAGTCCTTGACGGCGACGAGATTCGCGTGCTTCTCCGCGAGGTCGAAAACCTGCTCGGCGCTCACGTCGACGCCGTAGGCAGGGGGATTGTTGTAGAGCATCATCGGAAGGGGAGCGGCCGAGAGCATCGCCTCGAAGTGGGCGCGATGCTCGTGCCACGGGCCCTTGTGCACGTAGGGCGGCAGGATCATGCAGCCGCGCATGCCGATCTCGGCCGCCTTCTCGATCTGCCGCACGGCTTCGCGCGTCGATGCGGCTGAGATCGTGGCGAACGCGTTCCCGCGGCCCTCGCTTGCCGTTGCGATCGCCCTCCAGCCCTCGACGCGCTCGTCGAACGCGAGCGTCTGTCCTTCGCCGAGAGACCCCGGCCACACCGTGCCGCTGCAGCCGGCCGCGAGCATGCGACGCGCGAGGTCGCCAAGCCGCGTCGCATGCAGCGAGGAGTCCTCGCGGAACGGGGAAACGATCGCGGGAATCACGCCGCGGAATGGCGCGCCGACTTCGTTTGAAGGCTGCATCCGCGCAGCGTATCGCCTGTCTGCGCGTGCTGCGCTGTATCCTGCCGACGTGAAGATCGAGCGATTCGTCGACAGCCACACGGAGGGCGAACCGACCCGCGTGCTGCTTGCACCGGACGGCGGGCTCTTCCACCTGACGCTCCCCGAACTCCTTGCGCATTGGTCGATCGACGGCGCGCGTATGGTTCCGCGCGAGTGCCTTGCGCTTGCCGCCAATCCGCGCGCAGCCGACGCGACGGTCTGCGCGCTCGCGTGCCGTCCGTCGAAGCCAGGCGCCTCGTGCGGCGTCCTCTTCTGGAATGCAAGCGCGCCGCTTGGGATGTGCGGACACGCGACGATCGGGCTCGCGCGCACGCTGCGCCACATTGGCCTCGAGCTCCCGCCGCGCGCGGTCTTCGAGACGCGTGTCGGCGACGTCGTGGTGGCGGCGCGCGACGATGGGCGCTTTGCCTTCGAGAACGTGCGATCGCGCGTCCACGCGCGCGACGTCGAGGTGGCGCTCGCGCAGGGCGGCGTCGTGCGCGGCGACATCGCGTGGGGCGGCAATTGGTTCTTCATCGTGCGGCACGACGGTCTGTCGCCGAGCGGCAGGCCGGGGCGCGCGATGCGCACGCATGCAGAGGAGCTTTCGTACGCCGGGTCGATCCTTGCGGGAATCCGCTGCGCCGGCCTGCGCGCAGGCCCTGAGAACGGCGGGCTCATCGACCATGTCCTGCTCTCGTTCACGCCGACGCGGCGCGGCGCGCACGCCCGGAACTTCGTCCTCTGTCCGAACGGCACCTTCGACCGATCGCCCTGCGGCACCGGCACGAGCGCGCTGCTCGCATCGCTCGCGGCGAGGGGAGAACTCGCCGGAGGCGCGGTGTGGACGCAGGAGTCGGCGATCGGAAGCGTGTTCGAGGCCCGCTATGCCGCGCTCGCGGAAGGCGGCGTGACGCCAACCATCGCCGGACGCGCCTTCGTCGTCGCCGAGGGCGCGCTCGCGTTCGACCCGGCCGATCCGGCCCGGGAAGGCGATTGGCGCGAGCCGAGCTGAACGGTTCCAATACAGGCCGCATGCGCAAGGAAGCCCACGAGATCCTCTACAACCCGCGCCTCAACAAGGGCACCGCCTTCAGCGAGGCCGAGCGCGAGCTTCTGGGTCTGACGGGGCTCTTCCCCGACGCGGTCGAGGACAGCGCCACCCAGCAGCGGCGCGCGCTGGCGCAGCTCGATCGCCGTGCGAACGATCTCGAGCGATACGTCTATCTCTCAGAGCTCCAGGACCGCAACGAGCGCCTCTTCTATCAGTTGCTCCGCTCCGATCCGCCGCGCCACATGCCGATCGTCTACACGCCGACCGTCGGCGAGGCGTGCCAGAAGTTCGGCCACATCATGCGGCGGCCGAAGGGGCTCTACGTCTCGCTGAAGCATCGCGGGCGCATCGCGGAGATCCTGCGCAACTGGCCCGAGACCGACGTCCGCATCATCTGCGTGACCGACGGCGAGCGCATCCTCGGCCTCGGCGACCTCGGCGTCTGCGGCATGGGCATTCCCGTCGGAAAGCTCGCGCTCTACACGGCGATCGGCGGCGTGCCGCCCGCGCGATGCATGCCGGTCGTCCTCGACGTCGGCACGAACAACAGGGATTTCCTCGACGATCCGCTCTATCCCGGACTTCGGCAGGAGCGCCTGCGCGGCGCGGAGTACGACTCCTTCGTGGAGGAGTTCGTGATGGCGGTGCAGCAGGTCTACCCGCGGTCCTGCATCCAGTTCGAGGACTTCCACAACACGACGGCGATTCCGCTGCTCGCGCGCTATCGCGACCGCGTGTCGTGCTTCAACGACGACATCCAGGGCACGGCGTCGATCGCGGTCGCCGGGCTCTTCGCGGCGTGCCGTGCGCTCGGCAACGAGCTCGTCGATCATCGCTACCTCTTCTTCGGCGCAGGCAGCGCCGCCACCGGCATCGCCGATCTCGTCGTCCAGGCCATGATGCTGCGCGGAGTCCCCGAGCGAGACGCCCGCGCGCGCATCTGGCTCATGAACTCGAAGGGCGTCGTCGTGAAGGACAACCCCGGCATCCAGCCTCATCAGCTGCCTTTCGTCCGCGACGGCGAGCTGCACCGGACGCTGCTCGACTGCGTGCGCGCGCTCAAGCCGACGGTGCTCATCGGCACGAGCACGCAGCCGCAGACCTTCACGCGGGAGGTCGTCGAGGCGATGCGCGGCTCCTGCGAGCGGCCGGTCATCTTCCCCTACTCGAACCCCACGTCGAAGTCGGAGTGCACCGCCGAGCAGGCGTGGACGTGGACCGACGGCGCCGCGATCTTCGCATCGGGCTCGCCGTTCCAGCCCGTCGAGCTGAACGGCCGCATGCTCGTTCCGGGCCAGGGAAACAACGTCTACATCTATCCCGCGGTCGGGATGGCCGTCTACGCCACGGAGGCCGCACGCGTGACCGACGAGATGTTCCTGAAGGCGGCGGAGGCGCTGTCGGCACGGACCACCGAAGCCGAGCTTTCCGTCGGCCTCATCTATCCGCCGCTCGACCGGATCCACGAGTCGGCGATCGACGTCGCGATCGAGGTCGCCTCGCTCATCTTCGACCGAGGATTCGCGCGCGTCGAACGACCGAGCGACATCCACGCATGGCTGCGCGCCAAGGTCTACGAGCCCGGGTACTGACGAGGTTCCGCCGCGTCACATCGCGAGCGGATCGGGCTTCGGCTTCTTGCGCACGAAGATGAGGCCGATGCCGCCTGCGAGCACGAACACGATGCCGCAGATGGCGCCGCATCCGCCGAGGCCGCCGGTGAGAGCCCCCAGCGCCGCCGCGGCGAGCGCCTCGATATCTTGCTTGGTCGCGGGCGCCGCGAGAATCGCGGCCGGCGTCGAGCCGTCCGATGCCTGCACGTCGATCGCGTAGGTGCCATCGGCGGGGATCTCGCAGAAACCGAAGAAGTAGAAGGGCTCGTTGCCCTGTCGCGGTGCCTGGTTCGGCTCGACGCGAATCGGCTGGTCGTTCGCGTCGCGCACGGCGATCGTGTACCGCACGCTGCCCGGTGGCGTCGGGATCGTCTTGTCGCCGACCTTGCCGTCCGGCGAGAGGAAGAAGGCGGCGCCGCCGGCCTTCAACTCGACCTCGAAGGTGCCTGGCGCCTCGAGCGCGGAGGAGTCGGCTGCGATCTGCTCGAACTTCGCCACGGCATCGCTCACGGCGGTCGTCGGCGAGGAGACGAAGAACGTGATCACGCCTCCGATCAAGAGGACGATGCCGAGGATCAGGACTCCGAGAAGCGTCAGGAAGAGGCAGTTGCCACGACGGGGCGAGGTGGGTCGGCGCATGGAGGGAAGACTACCCGATGGCATGGCCGCGGTGGCTCCGTACGC
>Ga0209972_10003914_pt1 | contig 11456 bp, 9 predicted proteins | sample NOAtaG_7_FD_187302 | JGI IMG/M metagenome (GOLD analysis project Ga0209972, IMG submission 187302) | Freshwater lake microbial communities from Lake Erie, under a cyanobacterial bloom - NOAA_Erie_Diel1S_2200h metaG (SPAdes) (version 2) | ecosystem: Environmental > Aquatic > Freshwater > Lake ...
AAAATAGAGCTGTAACGCTTCGCGTTACAGCTCTATTTTATTTGACTAGATTACAAAAAAAGAAAAGCGATCGCAAAGCACTCGCTTTTCTTTTTTGTAATTAGAGAACCACACCCTTAGGAGCAGGAATAGAAGGTTGCAAATACATCGTCAAGAACTGGACACCATTATTTACAAGGTGAGGCAACTTCTGAATCTTTTTCATCCATTCAGGAGCATTAGATTCATCGATCTTTACCAGCTTGGTATTGTTCTCTTCACACTTTTTGAGACAATTCCAGAACTTAGGATTTTCCATATTAATAATTACAGGAAAAGCCTTTGCAGCATCGCGATTGGTTTCACGGAGAACTTCATCAACATATTTTCTCGTATCCATGCCGATGGATTCATAGAACTCATTGCGAACGCAGATATCATTGAGATACATAGTCGCAAATACTGATAGCAAGAAGAACTTACTCCAGAGGTTCGCTCTGAGCCCGTTAATATTATTAGCATCACTACGCAGAAGCAAACTACAGAAATCACCATGACGGCTCTCATCTTGACACCAATTTTCAAAGAAATTGAAGATGGGATAAATCCGATATTCAGGATGAGCAAGGAAATGTTGGTGAATCTTGATATAGCGCCAGTAACCAATCTTTTCAGATAGATAGGTGGCGTAGAAAATAAACTTCGGTGCGAAGTAGGTGTATTTCTTAGTTTTGGATAATGTCGAAAGATCGAGTTGGAGATCGAAATCTGGCATTGCTTTGTTTAAGAAACCAGCATGACGGGCTTCGTCACGGCTCATCAAGCTGAAGATTTCAGCCATGAGTGGATTCTTGTCTTTGATCTTGACGGCAATTTCTTTGTAAAGGAGAAAACCAGAAAATTCTGATGTGCAAGATCCTTCTAGGAATACACGAAAATGCTCTCTCACTTTTGGATCGATATGATCCCATGACTGATTGAAATCAGCAGTGCGGACAAAGTGACGACGATTGTAGTCAAATTTAAATTCTTCGAGGATCGCTTCGTAATCTGGTGTGAGATCGAAGATTTGCATCTTCGCCATCGCTTCAAAGTCTGTAGTATAGAAGCGTGGGGTCAAGATACTATCGCGTCGGCCAGTCCCATTAACCTTTTGTTGGTTTGACTGGCTTACATCGGGTTTAGAAGGAGTAGCTACCATAGTCTTGTGCTGTTCTCTTTTACTTTATTTGGGGCTGCCAAAGGATTTTGTTGATAAATTGCAGTTTAAATACCTATCTGACTGCTTATTTTACGACTAGTCTCTAATTTATGGGTAGTTATATCTAGAAAATAAGGTTTGCTTGTTAAGAACTATTAAGAGGCTAGCAAAGTAGGGTGGGCAATGCCTACCCTACTTTGCTAGTTTTTGATTGCAGCCTCAATTGTTTCAATGCTGAGCGATCGCAATAAGCTCACCTGTGCGCTAGGGGTTGATATATTGGCAAAATATGTGGGTGTGAGGTAATCCGCAAAACTAGTTTCTTGAACTAGATGGGTTTTGAAAAAGGCAACACTCATCAACTTGAGATAGTCCTGCGATTCGATCGCACTTGAACCCGCCAAAACATTACTGACTTCAGGACTGAGACGATCGCTTGATGTTATAGCCGTAACCGCAGTATGACCAGCTTTATTTAGCAATACTAAATATCGATTTGGCGAGGTTAACCATGTAAAAGGCACAATTTGCTCGGAAACCACAGGGGCAAAAGTATCATCTGAACTGCCAACGATCGCGATCGGGACAGTGATTTTACTCAAAGTCGCTTTACCCAAAACATGACTAGTCACAGGATTAACTGCGATCGCTGCTTTGATTCGTGAATCACCTAATTTATAGGTTTGGTTGGGTAAACCTAGAGCTACGCATTGCAATAGCAGCGAAGCATTCCACTTATATTTACCTTGACAAGCTTCCGCCAAATCAGCGAACTGGATCTGGGCATCACTGACTAAAGCGAGAGCTGCATAGCCACCAAAAGAATGTCCAACCATGCCCACATTTTGCCAATTGATGTTAGTCGCCTGTGGCGACTTCTCTAGGTAATTTAGCACCGCAGTTATATCCTGTGGGCGTTCAACAAAGCTTTCTGGCGGCGCAATCTCACTTGCTGCACCGATAATCAATTTATCTAATTGCTCGGCACTGCTATTGGGCGAAACTGTTAGTACTACGGCAAACCCATAGGAGGCAAGATGTTCGGAAAGATAGAGCAATGGTTCGCGGTTAGAGATTAGCCCAGGATAGATAACGATCGCAGGTACGGGTGCAGACTTATTCGTCAGTTTTGGGACAAATAAATAAAAGGGGATTTCATAGCGATTATCCAGTGCTGGCGCTTTGAGGCTATAACGTTCCCATGGATCTTTACCTTGATCCCGCAAATCAGCTAACTCAATCGGTGAAGGTACTGGCGTTACCGCTCCAGCTTGTTTAGTGGCTTCAGCATTGACCATTTGCACAACTTTTTGGGTGTTTTGCAACAAGTCGCTTAATTCCCCAACTGTTTGCAGCCCTTCTTGAATATCGAAATAAATATCTGATGTGGGGAATTTTCGCAAGAAACTAAGCAAAGATAAACCGTTCTGCTTGTCGGCTGTTGCCAAAACTGCGGCAGCACGGATAGCGCGATTACCCGATAGATTTGGACCAGTTTTAATAAACTCACCTAAGATATCTAACGCTCTTTCTCCTTGCGATGTGTATAAGAATCTCGACAGTAGTGACACAGGAACATCGGCTCGCTCTGTGAGGATACGCCGAAAGTTTGCCATGTCTGGCGCAGAAATATAACGCGAAGCCATGTCCAGCGCACCACGTAACTCGCCAGTTTCAGAAAAATTCTCTAGGTCATCAACAGATACAGAAACTTCAAAAATATTGAATCGGAAATTGACGGTTTCGGCGGCTTCGCTAGAATTCACGATCGCCACACCACTAATTGCACTCAGCAAAAATATCAAAGTGGCAGATCGAGTAATTAATCGGTGAGAAATATTGGCGATCGAGGCTGTGAGATATTTCATCATATGTAGCTTTATCTGTGAGATCTCCCCTAGAAGCTAACACAACATTCACAAATTAAAGCCCAAAAGCTAAGTGGCGGCGCTTTGCGCCGCCACTTAACTTTTGGGCTTTAGTCCCTAAATAAAGCCTTCATGATACATAAAACAATACAAATGTTAATATTCATCAATTTTGCCCCAATCACTCTGGTGGCAATGCTAACATCCAAAATAGTTAAACCCCGATTAAATAAAGCTTTAGGAGCGTATTTTGACATTACGAGTTGCTGTTGTAGGCGGCGGGCCTGCGGGTTCATGTGCTGCTGAAACACTTGCCAAAGCAGGAATTGAGACCTACATATTTGAGCGTAAACTGGACAACGCCAAACCCTGCGGTGGAGCAATTCCTCTATGTATGGTTCAAGAATTTGATCTGCCTGACGAAATCATTGATCGCCGCGTTCGCAATATGAAGATGATCTCTCCCAGCAATGTGGAAGTAGACATCAAATTAGATAATCCCGATGAATATATCGGTATGTGTCGCCGCGAAGTTTTAGATGCATTTTTACGCGATCGCGCTGCTAGCCTTGGAGCCAAGCTGATTAATGCTCGCGTCCTTGATATTAAAATTACCGAAAACGGTAAAAAGCCCTATGTAATTACCTATTCAGATTTCTCTGAAGGTGGCAACGAAGGCGTAATGCGTACTCTTGAAATTGACTTAATCGTCGGTGCGGATGGCGCTAACTCCGTAGTTGCTAAGGCAATGGATGCTGGTGACTATAACTATGCGATCGCCTTCCAAGAGCGCATCAGGATTTCGCCAGACAAGATGGAATATTACAAAGATCTTGCAGAAATGTATGTAGGCGACGATGTTTCGCCTGATTTCTACGCATGGGTATTCCCAAAATACGATCACGTCGCTGTTGGTACTGGCACGATGCACAAAAACCAACGCCTGATCAAGCAATTGCAAGCGGGTATTCGCGCCCGTGCGTTGCCTCGTATCGAAGGTGGCGAAGTGATTAAGATCGAAGCTCACCCAATTCCTGAGCATCCCCGTCCTCGTCGTGTGGTGGGTCGGATTGCGCTCGTAGGTGATGCGGCGGGCTATGTCACTAAGTCCAGTGGCGAAGGTATTTACTTTGCTGCTAAGTCGGGTCGCATGTGTGCCGAGGCGATCGTGGAGTTTGCGGAAGCAGGTAAACGCATCCCAACCGAAGCTGATCTCAAGGTGTACATCAAACGTTGGGATAAGCAGTATGGTTTGACCTACAAGGTTCTCGACATTCTCCAGAATGTGTTTTACGCCACCAACGCTACTCGCGAAGCCTTTGTGGAAATGTGCGCCGATAAGGATGTACAGAAGCTCACTTTTGACAGCTATCTCTACAAAACCGTTGTGCCTGCTAATCCTTTCACTCAGTTGAAGATTACGCTCAAAACCCTCGGTAGTTTGCTGAGAGGCAATGCTTTAGCGCCTTAAAGCGCCTTAATTAAGGAATTGAAAAATAAAGACTGGTGTGGTGAGAGTTTCTTGCTGCACCAGTCTTTGTTTTTTATGAAGTTACTGCTTAGCTATAATCATGAGCAAGTCAGGTTAAATGGTGAGGTAGGAATATGGAGCCAGCTTACATAACTGCGATCGCTGTTTTGTCACCTGCTGCATTGAGAGTGACAATTTGAATTTCAGAGAGATTTTAGGTTGTTCTGAGTCTTAACTAACTGCTAGATTTTTACCTATAGCAATGTAAGCTTTGCTTAGGACATAAAACCCAAAAGATGGCAGAGCGAAGCTCTGCCATCTTTTGGGTTTTGAATTGTCCTATCTATCTCTTACGTTGCTATATGAATATCAAGCTAGATTTGCCAAGTCCGTTGAGCATGAGCTATCTATAGAAGCTTCAAGGCTTAATGTGTCTTTGTCGGATTATATTCTCAAGGTTTTGACGCTGAGACGAGATTGGCTGGTTTTGGAGGAGATGGAAGATGCTGAAGATGTTGCCGATGCCGAAATGGCTTTACAGGAAGATGGATTTATCCCTTTGGCTGATGCTAAAAGGGAGTTAGGGCTTAGTTAGAAAAAAGTTGGTTATCGTCGGGATGTGTATCGCTAAGTTGTTGCATTTTAAGATTATTCAAAAGCAGCAACTTAGCAATATTAGCGTTTTTACTTTTTGTTTGAAGATGGGCGATCACTTAAAATGACGCGAAATAGAAAGGCTAGCGCAACAATGATCCAGAATGTCGGATCGCTCACAAAGGCAGGATTGGTGCTTGGTTGTGGGTTGTTATTGGTTTGGGCGATCGCTTGAGTTGTGACCTGTTTTTGAGCTTATACTTGATTTGGGGCTGACATAGTTAAAAATCTCAGTGATTTGAATACAACTATCGTCCCTCGGAATTGCTGGGGCGAATATTATCCCCTTCTTTGCTTTCCCCCCTGAGATTCGCAGAGCGATTTACACCACCAATGCCATTGAGTCAATGAATAGCAGTTTACGGAAAGTGATTAAATCTCAGCAGATTTTCCCCTCTGATAAGGCTGCTTTCAAGCTGGTTTATCTTGCCATGCGGAATATTTCTAAGAAGTGGACGATGCCCATTCGCGATTGGAAGCCTGCTCTTAATCGCTTTGCCATCCTCTTTGAGGATCGTCTCCACATCTAGATTCTAGACTTTACACAAAATGCTTGACAGTCTCGTTGGAAAATCACATTGGAGCTATTTGGAATTTTATTCACGATTACAACGCTTCTTTACCTCCGTGTGCGTCCTTTCCTTTTTAGGACTACCTAATTTCGTTTACAAATTGCATTAATTGCCAGCAATTCTTTTAATAAAAAAATCGGGTTTCATTAAGTGACAAAATGCGGTTAGAATCTTGCCCTATAGCTGTTTTTAATTGAGTGTACGCTAATTTAAAAACAAAAGAATCAAGCCCAGTAAGGCTTTTAAGTTTAGAGTTTGATTTAAAAAACTCTAAATCGCTATAGTTTGTGGATATCTGGTGACCTGAATGCTCGATCGCCGTTATTGGCAAGAAATAATTAGCAAGCCTTGGTTGGTTAATTACCCAAAAATTCAACAAATTGGGAAGTTAATTGCGCGGCAATTTTTTGGGCTGAGATTAGTAATCCTGGCGATCGCGGTATGCTGCGTCTTAGCCCTAAGTCAGGTGGCTCCTGCCCAAGCTCAGTCTGTGGATGAGCTAAAAAATTATCAAAACTTTGTCGATCAACAACGTCAAATCATCCAGAAACAACAAGAACAGATTAATGCTCTCACTAAGCCTGCTCAATCTCGACTTGATGCATTGAGGCGAAATGTACGGGTTACGGATGCTCAGATTAAAGACAACGAGAAAAAAATTCGGCAAGCAAGAGAACAACTCCAAACACTCAATACCAAGCTCCAAGAACTAGAGTATGACCTCAATAAAAGACGCGGTGCAACTACAGCGCGATTGCAATATTTGCAAAGGCAACAACTACAGCGTTGGTGGGTAACCCTCCTCAGCAGTCAAGATCTGAATCAATTTGCCGATCGCCGTCGCCAAATTGAGCGTATTTATGACCGCGATCGCAAGCTACTGGGGGATTTGACTCAAAGATCCAATCAAGTCGAAAAGCAGCGCAACCAGATAGTTGCCCAAAAAAATGAGATTGAGCTATTGACGCAAAAGCTGAAATATCAAAAATCTAATATTGAATCTGAAGCTGTTGCTCAACAAAATACGATCAATCGGCTAAAGAGCGATCGTCAAGCCTTATCTCAAGCGGAAGATCGCCTCGCTGAAGACTCGCGTCGTTTATCACAAATTATTTTGTCAAAAGTGCAGCCCTATGATGGACTAATTCTCCCATCTGGAACTGGACAATTAATGTATCCCACCATTGGACCAGTGACTAGCAAATTTGGCTGGCGTACTCATCCTATTTTGGGAACCGAGCGCTTCCACTCTGGCATTGATTTTGGAGCTGATTACGGCAGTTTAATTTATGCAAGTGAACAGGGGCGAGTAATTTATGCAGATTGGTATGGGGGCTATGGTAATGCGGTGATTGTTGATCATGGAAATGGGATGACCACACTTTATGCCCATTGTAGTGATCTATATGTCAAAGATGGCGATGTTGTCGCTAAAGGTCAACCAATTGCAGCAGTTGGTTCTACGGGCTTTTCGACTGGTCCACATTTACACTTTGAGTTGCGTGCAAATGGAGAGCCTATCGATCCCGCTGCATATCTCTAGCACGTAGTGGCAATTCATGAATTGCCACTACGTTAGTCCTTACCAGACATCGGGCAAAATTGCGCCTTGAAAATCAGTAGTTCCAGTATTTGCACCACTAAAATTAGCTTTGCTGAGATTGGCACTGGTAAACTCAGCAAAGCTAAGATCAGCCCGACTTAAATCAGCTCCAATAAAATAGGCTTCACTACAATTTGCACCGCGAAGATCAGCTCCAATCAGATCGCAGCCACAGAGGTTAGCACGATAAAGATTTGCTCCGATTAAATTTGCCCGAGTCAAATTTGACTCGCTAAGGTCAATATCTACCAAAGTCGCACCGATCAAATCTGTACCAACTAGAGTTGAGACATTGAGATTGCTATGAGATAGATCAGCCTCGCTCAAATTAGCACGACTAAAATCAGTTCCAGCGAGATTAGCTTCTCTTAACTCGGCTCGGCTTAAATTTGCACCAATGATAATTGCACCAATCATGCACGATCCATTCAAGCTAGACATATTGAGCTTAGTTGTTGATAAATCAGCGAGATCTAGTTTCGCCAGACGCAGATTTGCTCCCCGTAGATCTGCACCACTTAAATTTGCTTGGCTAAGATCGGCTTCACTCAGACAAATCATACTAAGGTTGGCTGCACTTAGGTTTGCTCCCTTAAGCTCTATACCTCTTAGATTTGCCATACTTAATTCTGCACCGCGCAAGTTAGCAGAAGCCATCTTCACGTTATGCAACTTTGCCCCACGCAAATTAACCATGCTCATATCGATCCCCGTCAGATCGAGACCTTCTAGCTGAATTTCACTAAGATCAATGCCACGCATATCTGGAGCGGACTCTCTCCATTTGTTCCAGATATTTACGCCTTGATTAAGCAGTTTTATAAATTCTTCTTTCGCCACAGTTACTTTTGCTCATACAGCTAGTACAGTTTCAGATTTTAGAGAACTGATAAGGCAGCAAAGCCGTCCTATCAGTTCTAGTTTTATATTTGAAGTTTAGCTTTATAAATTTTAATATTTTCGTTCTTGGGGTGTAAAACGATCGCGATCAAGCAATTGCAAACTCATATCAACTGAACGATCACTAGTTTTTACCTTACCACTTTCCAGATATCCGAGCGTATGTTTGAGATAATTCGCATCATCCCGTTGAGGGTAATCTTCACGGGAATGTGCGCCACGACTTTCTTGGCGTGACAAGGCACTGGACATGATAATCTCGCCTACTGTGAGCAAACTTTTTAGTTCGATCGCTTGCATTAATTCCATATTAAATACAGAACTGTGATCGTCAACGAGTAAATCATGATCGTAGCGATCGCGAATAGTTTGCAATTTCGCTAAGCCGTCTCTCAATCGTTGAGCATCGCGAAAAATACCGCAATGCTCAGTCATTGTGTCTTGAAGTTGTTGACGGATATCAGCAATTCGAGAATTACCTTGCTTTGATAACATACCTTTGAGCTTAGCTTCAGCGTCAGCAAGATATGGACGGGGATCGATTTTGGGCATGGTGCGATCGCTAACATAAGCACCCAGTTTTTCGCCAGCACGTTTACCAAAAACCACACATTCTAGTAATGAATTTGCGCCCAAGCGATTTGCGCCATGTACCGATAGGCAAGCACATTCACCTGCTGCAAAAAAGCCTGCGATCGCCTTGCTATCAACTCCAATTACTTGACAATCAATATTTGTGGGAATACCACCCATGGAGTAATGAGCTGTCGGACGTACAGGCAGAGGATGATCGATGCAGTCCACTCCTGCTAGACGCAAACCTTCTTCGCGAGCAAAGGGAATCCGACTTAAAATTTTCTCTCGACCCAAATGGCGCACATCTAAATGCACATAGTTGCCGCCATTAATACCTCGTCCTGCCATAATTTCACAGGCAATATTGCGTGAGGTGATATCACGAGGTGAGAGTTCCATCCGATTTTTGCTGATTGGATAATTTGCCATAAAGCGATCGCCTAAATCATTAATCAAATAGGCTCCCTCACCGCGCACAGCTTCAGAAATCAATACTCCAGCAGGATATAGACCTGTGGGATGAAATTGCACAAATTCCATATCTTGAAGTGGCAAGCCAATATTTGCGGTCAGACATAAACCATCGCCTGTTGACGCAAAATCATTGGAAGTCGTATTAAAGACTCTGCCATAGCCACCCGTAGCCATCAATACTGCCTTCGATCGAAATACTTCTATCTGCGAAGTTTCTAAACAATAAGCTACAACTCCCTTTACTTCCGTTCCATTTGTGCCATCTTCATAGATCAACTGCATCACATACCATTCTTCATAAATCTTGCCACCCAATCGCCGCAGATTCATTACTAATTCGTGTAAAATTGCGTGCCCTGTTTTGTCCGCCGCATAGCAAGCTCGGCTGTTTGTATGTCCTCCAAATGCTCTTTGCGAAATCTTGCCATTTTCAGCCCGTGAAAAGAGAACTCCTAAATGTTCTAAATCAATAATTACTTCTGGAGCAGATTCGGTCAAAACTTGGACGGCATTCTGATCGGCAAGATAGTCGGAACCTTTGACAGTATCAAAGGCATGGGTGAGCCAGTCGTCATTATCAACATTTCTGAGTGAAGCCGCGATTCCTCCCTGTGCGGCGACAGAATGCGATCGAATCGGATGTACTTTAGAAATTAGTCCCACACTAAGGTTGGGATGGTTTTGAGCGATCGCAAGTGCGGCTCTAGAGCCAGCTAATCCACCACCGATAATCAATACATCATGTTCGATCATAGAATTTTTCAACGATTTTTAAAATATCTGCTTAACCACAACTACCACAGTCACCCGCACCACCACAATCTAGCCCTCCACAGTCTAACCCACTGCAATCCATTCCTGTTAAGCAGTCAGCATTGCCACAGCTTAAATCAGGACAACTTAAATTAGGACAACTTAAATTGGGACACTCAATCGCCTCGCAGGGATTTTCACAATCGCGGTTTCTCCCGCAACCATTAGGCAATACATCAAGTCCATATGCACAATCAGAACAATCAATATAATCGCAATTATTATTTCCGCCACTATTACTGTTGTTATTGTTAACTTTTCTTTGTTGATTACGCCCCCATTGTGAGCCACCAAGCCTCTGTTTACTTGATTTACCAGTATCTTTGGGCACATCTAGATTTTCGGGATCGCCTGATTCTATGGCTACGGTTGTGATGGGTAGCCGACTGGCATAATACTGGCGACGCGCCTTGGATTTTTCTCTGCGTTTTTTTAAAATCTCATTTGCTTCTCGACATTCCTGAAATCGCCCGTTTGCATTTGCGATCGCAGTCAAGATACCCTCTTCCGCAATCACTTGCTTAAAATATTGCGAACAGGACTCGCAACCATACAATACGCGATGAGCGCAAGAAAACCCTTTATGGGGTGAAATAAATTTTTGATAACCACTAATGGCGGTAACTGCTATGCCCCGTGTTGCCCCGTTGATGATATTGGCGATCGGGATTTTTACAGGGATTCTTGTCTGCATTTGTCGCCGCCATTTAGTTGATTAACCAGTCTGGTTATGATACAGGAGCCTTTAGGCTAGACTCAACAAATCTTAATAATTCTTTCAAGAACTTGATTTGCATAATCTCCAATACCATTCCAATTGTGATGTAGTAGCGATCAATCGCCTATTTCATAAACCACATCAATGAAATGGAGTTAGTAGCGATCACTATATTTCCTCATTTTTGGTTTCTTCGTTTGCGCTAAATAATAGCTTACGGCGAAGAAACCCGCGTGCAAGTAGCCAAACTATGGGCTTAAGACCAATGCAAGTCCAGATTCCTCTGACAATACGGAATACAAAACCCAATAATTTCTTTTTATCTTCTTCATCCAGTTTTTCATTAACAAAGTCAATCAATGCCATTACTCTTGCCATAAGAGCTTTGTATATTACCTTGCGTTTCTCTAGATCAACTTCTGCCAAGAGCTTTTCAATAGAAGTGTTAGCTGCGATATCTTTATAATATTTCTTGTTGATAGCTATTTTTTTATTTTTATCAGAAGGAGTACATTCCCAAATGAAGTCGTCTTCTATATTTTTCCAGTATACTAAATTGGGGTTAGAGGAATTGCCAGTCTTTTTCTTAGAAAATTCGTCTAAAGCTTTTCTTGCAGATTCTCTACC
>Ga0209972_10003921_pt1 | contig 11437 bp, 11 predicted proteins | sample NOAtaG_7_FD_187302 | JGI IMG/M metagenome (GOLD analysis project Ga0209972, IMG submission 187302) | Freshwater lake microbial communities from Lake Erie, under a cyanobacterial bloom - NOAA_Erie_Diel1S_2200h metaG (SPAdes) (version 2) | ecosystem: Environmental > Aquatic > Freshwater > Lake ...
GATTTCGTTTTGTTTTACGCGGAGGGACCGCACAAAACCCAATACAGTTCCCGAATGGGTAGGTTCGTACACCAATTGAATGCCTATTCCGACACTTCTTTTTATTTCCTGACTTGGGGGGGGGGCAATGGTCGTAGAATTACGACCCAAAGCAGCTTGTCGACCTCTACCTTCACACCCACCGACACACGCCGCTTCGCTTGGCACGAGATAGATCGGTTCAACCCCTTGAATTCTGGGCGATCATGGTTGGGCGAAACCTTCGATTTGACCACCAGACAAAATTTTGATTTTTCTGCGCCTGGAATCCTGCCCTCCACGCAGGTCTTGGTCAGCACACGCTTGGCTGCTCGTTCCAACTACGCCTCTTCGTTCACGCTTAGGGAAGGCAACACGGCTTTTGGGAACATCACAGCACCCAACACCTACACAGCAAATTACGATGCGTTCTACTATCGCATCAAAAGCACAACAACCAACATTCCATCCTCCCAGATTTCAGACGGAGTGGTCAATTTGGTTTTGGAATATCAAAAGCCCGACGCGAGCTCCATCGGATATTTGGATTACATCGAAGTGGAATATCGAAGCTCCCTCAACATGGGTGGATCCCCAATATTTTATTTCCATGCAGTGGACAATGCAGGATTGGGTCAAATTTTCGGGTATCAAATCCAAGGAGCAAATTCCGGAACTCGCGTTTGGGACATCACCGACCCCGTCAATGTCGTGGAACAGGGTGGCAATTTGTCCGGCTCTACGTTTAATTTTAATGTGGCCTGCCCAGGTGTCAAACGGTTCATGGCTTTTCACGGCGGATACCTATCACCAGCCTCTGCAAAAAGAATCGGCAACCAAAATCTCCACGCTCTGGACCAAGCCGAATACATCATGGTTGTTCCTTCGGAGTTCGTTTCAGCTGCCCAAACCTTGGCGGATTTTCACCGAAATCAATTTGCCAGAAGTGTCCATGTGGTGAAGCTTCATGAGATTTTCAACGAATTCAGCAGTGGCAGGCAAGACCCGACCGCAATCCGGGATTTTGTGAAAATGTTTTACGACCGTGGACTATCGAATGGGACCGAGCCCCAATACCTTTTGTTGATGGGAGATGGGTCTTATGATTACCGGGGAAGGGCCGTAAGCTCGGGTGGAAATTTCATTCCGACCTATCAATGCCGTAAGTCTTCGCACAATACCGAGTCCTACACCAGCGACGACTATTTCGGTTTCTTGGATGATGGAGAGGGGTTTTGGGGGGAAAAAGCCGCAACTGAAGTGAGTGAGACCGACTTCCTGTATCTTGCCGAGGGCGACACAGTCGTTACGACCCACGCCCTTGACATCGCTGTTGGCCGTTTGCCTGTGAGCAGTGCAGCACAAGCCAATCAAATCGTGCAGAAGATCATCCAATACAAGCAGTCCGATGCCGGACTGGGTCCTTGGCGCAACAAAGTGGTATTGGTGGCAGACCACAAAGATGCAGACAGCTATATCCACGTTTCCCAAGCGGACAGTTACTCACCCGACATCGAAGCAGCCAATGCCTGCATCAACATCGACAAGATTTACATGGACAATTACACCATGGAAAACACAGCCTCAGGGGCAAGGTTCCCGGATGGGAAGGAGGCTTTGCTCAAGGCACTCGATGAAGGCAGCCTGCTCGTGAATTACACAGGACACGGCGGGGAAATCGCGTGGTCAAATGCGTCCATTTTGGACATCGCGGACATCAGCTCCATGCGCAACGGTAGCCGCCTTCCAGCCTACATTACGGCCACTTGCGAATTTGGAAGATGGGATGACCCCGCGCGTGTTTCCGGTGCCGAGAGTCTTTTCCTGAAGGAAGACGGGGGAGCCATCGCCATGTTCACCACCGTGAGGGTGGTTTATTCAGGTCCCAACTACATCCTCAACAGCAATTTCTACAAATACGTGCTGACAAGGGATACCGTGGAGAATCGAATGCCCACCATCGGGGAAGTGTTCATGAAAACAAAGAACGACAGTTGGCTTGGTGGCATCAACAATCGAAACTTCTCCCTGATGGGCGACCCTGCTTTGACGTTGGAATATCCGGAGTACCAAGCAGTTATCACGACCCTCAACGGCCAGGCCGTCGATGCAATCGTCGATACCCTCAACGCACTCTCGTTGGTGACCGTCGAAGGAGAAATACGCGACGCATCCGGACAGCTCATACCCAATTTCAATGGCGACCTCTACGCCTCTGTGTACGATAAGCCCTCCCAATTCACCACCAAACGTGCACCCTTTACGTTCATGTGGCAGAAAAACAAGATTTTCGTGGGAGAAGCCAGCGTCACCAACGGAAGGTTCAACTTCCAATTCGTGGTGCCCATCGACATCTCCTACGAAAACGGAAACGGTAAAATCAGCTTGTATGCGCGCAACACCCAGACCGATGCTGCAGGTTGCAATCGGGCCATCCGGGTAGGCGGAAGCGGGCAAGGTGGCATCGTGGACGACAAAGGCCCTGAATTGCAACTGTTCATGAACGATGAGCAGTTCGTAGATGGAGGAATGGTCAATCCTGATGCGGTCCTGTTGGCAGATGTGTTTGATGACAATGGTTTGAACACCGTCGGTACGGGTATCGGCCATGAGCTAACCGCCATATTGGACAACAACGAGCGGGATGTCATCATCCTCAATGATTTTTACTCTGCAGCCAGAAACAGCTACCAAAACGGAAGAATCACCTATCCATTTAAAGATTTGGCTCCCGGGGAACACCATTTGAAAGTCAAGGTTTGGGACGTGGCCAACAATTCAAGTTCCGGCGAATTGACCTTCGTGGTTGCAGATGATGCGGTCATGGCATTGGGTCATGTACTCAACTACCCCAATCCGTTTTCCACCCGGACGGAATTCTTCATCGAGCACAACCGGAACGGATCATTGTTGGATATCCAAATCCGCGTGTACACCACAGCCGGTCGGGTAGTCAAAACCTTGCGACAAGACGTGTTTGCCGAAGGCAATCTGTTCAAAGGTCTGGAATGGGACGGCTTGGATGATTATGGGGATGCCATCGGTCGGGGCGTTTATGTATACCAAGTCATCATCAAAGACAAAACACGGGGTGGCTCGGCGCACAAGTTTGAAAAGCTAGTTTTGCTGCGCTGAGACGTGGAAACAATGAATGTTTCAAGATGCTCTTGGTGTGGCACAGACCCCATTTATCAGGCCTATCACGACCAAGAATGGGGGAGGGCCATCCGGAATGAAATGGAACTTTTTGAGCTGTTGAACCTGGAAGGAGCCCAAGCAGGCCTGTCTTGGATCACAGTGCTGAAAAAGAGAAATGAGTACAGGAGGGTTTTCTTGGGTTTTGAACCTGAGCGAATCGTGAAGTTGACCGATGTGGATTTGGACGCGTTGCTGCTCAATCCGGGTATCATCCGCAATCGGCTCAAGGTCTATGCCGTACGTGAAAATGCAGAAGCCTATTTGGCACTAAAGGCTCAAGGCGTGTCCTTCTCGGAGTTCTTGTGGTCTTTTGTGGATGGTGCTCCCAAGATAAATTCGGTGGCATCTATGCAGGCCTTACCCGTCCGCACCCCCGAAAGCGATGCCATGAGCAAAGCCTTGAAAAAACTTGGTTTCAAATTCGTGGGTAGCACGATTTGTTATGCATTCATGCAGGCTTCTGGCATGGTCAACGACCATTTGGATGATTGCTTTGTAAAGCCCAGCATCGTGCATTCGAATCCATGATGATATCCAAGGCTCCACCATCCTATGGAAGCCAAGGAGTCTAAATTTCTAGCCGACCAGGATCAGTTTTTCCAATTCTTGCTTGGCCAATTCCCTTTCCCGGATTTTGCCTGCCCGCAATGTATCGGTCAAGGCAAACAGAGCGTGTAAGGAAGTTGAGCGCATGGCCGCATCGGGTACGGAAGGGTAAAGCGGGCTGATGCTTTGGCCACGGAGGGTTCCCTTGGGATGGGCCCATACAAATCTGTCCGTGCTGTCGGTTCGGGAGTTCAAAGGTGCAGTACTGACGGTGGTGGGTACTCCTTTGGTGAGGTTGCCCGATTGCGCCGGGAACACGTACCGGAGGCCATAAATCAGGAAGTCGAACAGGGCTTGTCGATTCACCGATTTATTCGCCTCGTCGTAAAGGCCTGACTTTTTTGAACGTCGAAGGGACTCGCTGATTTCTCCGCCACTGATGCCCAGTTCATAAGCCAAATCTTTGCCCATCCATGGCTTGCCTTGCTTGTCGACAATGGCAAGGAGGATGAGAATGTCTTGAGGGCGCATCATGGGACGTTACAGTTGATGGGTTTAGAAATGGTTTCGGAATTCTGAGGATGCAAATAACTCCATTCCAAATCAATGAGGCAAGGTATGGTAATTTTTAATTTGTAAAATGCAATTTGTGATGTAAATATCGCAATTCGCAAAACAAAAAATATTAATAAATTAAATAATCAAGTAATTGATAGATAAATGATTGGAAAAACGAATATACTTATTCGAGTTGTCCCATCAAATCCAAATCATTGGATAAAATTCAACACCAAGCTTAATTCCTAAAAAGCTAAATTCAGCCAACCTCATTTGTCCATTTCTTGTTCGCTTCCTTCTTAGGATGGGGATAATACTTTGTGTGTCGTGGCCTCGAACTTGATTTTTTGACGTTACTTTGGTCTTGGCTGATATTTAAAGCAACACGATGGAAATCCTTCACGACATTTTAGGCCCCGACTTGGCAAAAGCGGGCATGATCATCTTGAACCTCATCATCATTGAAAGCCTGCTTTCGGTCGACAATGCCGCTGTTTTGGCAACCATGGTCATGGACCTGCCCAAGGAAATGCGGGCCAAAGCTTTGCGTTACGGCATCATTGGAGCTTATGTTTTCAGGGGTGTATGCCTCTTGTTGGCTGGCTACCTCATTCATATTTGGTGGTTGAAGCCTGTCGGTGGGTTGTATTTGTTGTGGCTAACTTTCAGCTATTTCAGGGGACTTTCTACTCCTGAAGACGATTCTGACGATTTGGTTGACAAGGATAATAATTGGTTTTACCGCAATACGGTCGGCAAAATCGGGATTTTTTGGTCAACCGTGGTCCTCGTGGAGATGATGGATTTGGCCTTTTCTTTGGACAATGTCTTTGCGGCGGTGGCCTATGTAGAGAATTACCCGCAGCCCCAAGGCCTTTATTTGGTCTGGATCGGGGTCTTCATCGGCATATTGGCCATGCGCTTTGTGGCCCAATACTTCGTTAGGCTGATGGAAAAGTTCAAGTTTTTGGAAACGTCAGCCTTCTTGGTTATCGGCATCCTCGGATTGAAGTTGACCTTGTCATTGGTCACACACTATTACCCCGATAGTGCATTCACGGAGTTTATGGACAGTGAACACACCGATTTGTATCTGACTTTTGTGACAGTCGGGGTTTTTGCCCTTCCAATTTTCACCTCCTTGGCCTTTAATTTTCCCAAGCGCAGTAACCAAGCATCCGAAAAGGACAACTGATCAAATCCGGCGGGAAACCTTTGACACCATTTCGTTTTTCCAGATGGCAAAATCACCGGCGATGATGTGCTTCCTGGCCTCTCCCACCAGCCAAAGGTAGAAATGCAGGTTGTGCAAGGTCATGATGGTCAGTGCGAGGTATTCATTCGCTTTGAAAAGGTGCCTAACGTATGCCTTTGAATAGTATTGGTCTGCAAACAGGTCGCTATCGGGATCTAAAGGCGAAAAATCCTTCTCGTATTTTTGATTTTTCATGTTCCTGATCCCCTCCCGCGTAAACAGCATCCCGTGGCGTGCATTTCTGCTGGGCATCACACAATCAAACATGTCCACCCCTAGGGTGATACACTCCAAGATGTTTTCAGGGGTACCAACCCCCATCAGGTAGCGAGGCTTGGATGCTGGCAAAATCGACGTGCACAATTCGGTCATGGCATACATATCCTCCGCCGGTTCGCCCACGCTCAGGCCACCAATGGCGTTTCCCTCCATGTCAAGGGCAGCGATTGCTTCCGCAGATGCGGTCCGTAAATCACGGAAAGTACTACCTTGTACAATGGGAAACAGGCTTTGATGGTGTCCGTATTTGGGCTCAGTCCTCAACCAGTGGTCCTTGCAACGCCTCGCCCAGCGGTGTGTCAGTTCCATGGAGTTCCTGGCATATCTGTGGTCGCAAGGGTGGGGGGGGCACTCATCCAGCACCATCATGATGTCCGAACCGATGATGCGCTGTGTGTCAACGACATTTTCCGGGGTGAACAAATGGGAGGACCCGTCGATGTGGGATTTGAACGTGACGCCCTCCTCGGTGAGTTTGCGCTGTCCGGACAAACTGTAAACCTGATATCCGCCGCTGTCGGTCAAAATCGGCTTCTGCCAATGCATGAAACGATGGAGGCCGCCCGCCGCTTCCATGACTTTATTTCCCGGCCTCAGGTAAAGGTGATAAGTATTGCCCAAAATGATTTGGGCTCCCACATCATCACGGAGGTGGTTTTGCTCTACCGCTTTGACCGATCCTACCGTGCCCACCGGCATGAAAATCGGTGTTTGGATGGGGCCATGGTCGGTGCTCAAAGTCCCGGCTCGGGCATTGCTTTTGGGGTCTTGGGCGTCAAGGACAAACTGCATGGGCGCTAAAATATCAAAATTGTGGTTGTGTATCCCCCTTGGTTCCGAAAGGATCAGATGTAATCCCGCACCAGCTCCACAAAAGTCTGATTGCCCGCCGGCTTGAAAATGGGCGCCACGATAAATCCTTCTGCATCTTTGAAAAGGCGAACGAGTTCCATGCAGGCCACTTGTTGCTGAGCATGGGTCTCCGGACTCCAAGTAAAGAGAAGGTCGTCTTGTGCATCGCTGAGTGACAAGCGGAGGTTTTTGACGTGGCTGAGGTCGTGTGTTTGAATGAACGCCTGCCTGACCGATGCAATCAAAAGGATGGAGTCAACCGTTTTCGGGAGCATGGCTGGTTCAATGAAAACTTGTTCGATGTCACCTCTGGATCCCCAAGAAGGCATGTTTGCACCCAACCAAACCGATGAGCTGGGATGACGGACATTCAAATAGGAAACCACGTCTCCGCCCCATAGTCCGACCCGGTTTCCGCCACCATAATCACGAACATGCCCCAGGTTTTGTATTTTCCCATCGGGCCCGAGCAGAATTGCCATCAAATCGACATCGAAATCGGATGACTTGGCCAGACCCATCGATTGAAGGACGTTGCCTCGGGGTCTTCCGTCTTCCCACGAAAGACCAGCCACAAGGATGCGAAAATCATGTTGGTTGAAAGGGATGCGAGAGGATGATGAAGGCATTTCGTTTGGGGCGGCTTTTCTTTCAGCCTTTTCTCAGCTTGTCAAACCATTTGTTCCGGTCTTCTGTGCCGCTCATCAAGCGTTGGATGTTGCTGCGATGCGTGAAAACCACCAAGGCCAACATGCCGAGTCCGAGTACCACCAAACTCCAGTTCGCTTCCATGCCGCGGTACCAAGACGCAATCAGGATGTAAAGAGGATAGCTGCCCACCGCCAATATGGAAGCCACAGCGACGTATCTGCTGAACCACAATGCCACCACCCACACAAGCAAGCATATCCCTGCTGCGATTGGATTCACGGCAAGCATCATACCGAGTAAGGTGTTGATACCCTTCCCGCCCTTGAAACCTTCGAATACGGGGTAGATGTGCCCAATAACGGCCAAAAGTCCACAGGCCAATTTTTGCATCTCCATGTCCCAATCCGAAAAAATGTGGGTTTGGCCCAGCCAAATCACCTGGACCAACCATGGCAATGCAGCCGCCAAGGTACCTTTCCCGATGTCGACCACCTGCGTAAGGATGCCAGCCTTGAAGCCCAAAATCCGGAACATGTTGGTGCTGCCGGCATTTTTGCTTCCTTGGGTGCGAATGTCCACTCCGTATAGTCCACGGCTGACCCAAATTGCGGTCGCGATGGAGCCCAACAGGTAGGGCAACACCAAAAGCACAATGCTCAGCAAAATCGGGTTCATGGGGTCGGATTTGAAGGAATCGAATTGGCTTGTTCTCGCAGGGCTTTCAGTTCGCGGTCTTGCCGAACGGCACGGAACACACGGTTCAAGCTTTGCCTGAATTGATTCACAGTCATGGGTTTGGTTCGGTAATCGAATGCCCCGATCCGAAATGCGTAGTAGGCGTAATCCATCCGGTCTGCCAGCACGATGGTGGGCGGGATGTCCTGAAGGCTCATGATGAGGTCGAAACCGTTCATGTCAGGTAGGGCAGGGTTCAGGATGATCAGATCCACCTTTTCAGCCCTGAGGTGGTTTTGGGCCATTTTCCCTGTGCGGCAGGCCTGGGCCAGGGTGAGCAAAGGGTGTTCTGCAATCATGTTCTTCAATTCTCGCAGGAACCCCACGTCTGGGTCGATGACCAAGGTGACCAAGGGTTTGATGGGGAATTCGGATTCCATGCTTCGAAGTTAATCAAAATGGAAGGTGAATGAACGAATTCGACTTTCTGCTCATCGGGGATTTTCGTGCCGTTGTTTCAAAACATCCTCCAGGTCATGCAAGGAGAGTCCACGCGCTTTCAACAAAACAACCAAGTGGAAAACAAGATCGGCAGCCTCGTTCAGGAGCAGATGGTCCGGTCCGCTTTGTGCCTCCAAGATGGTCTCCACGGCTTCCTCGCCTACTTTTTGGGCGATTTTTTGTATCCCTTTTTGGAACAAGGACGCAGTGTAACTATGCGCGGGGTCGGCAATGCTTCTGGATTCGATGATGTGCTCCAATTGGTGGATGAAACCCGCCGAAGTTGCGGGTTGGTCAAAGCAGTCCAAATTTCCGGTGTGGCAAACAGGACCTTGCGGCTCAGCCAAAATCAGCAGGGTATCTTGGTCACAATCCAAGTACATGTCCACGAGGTGAAGGTAATTTCCGCTTGTTTCCCCTTTGGTCCAGAGCCTATCCTTGCTTCGGCTGTAAAATGTCACCCGTCCTGATTGGGTGGTTTGTTGGTAGGCCTCCTCGTTGAGGTAGCCTAGCATCAGGACCCGTTTGGTTCTGACATGTTGGACCACCGCGGGAACCAATCCGTTTCCTTTTGAAAAATCTATGTTCATCGGATGGGAATGTTACATTGTTTGAGATAAGCTTTCAATGTAGGTATTTGAACTTCACCAAAGTGGAAAATGCTGGCCGCCAATGCAGCGTCGGCTTCACCTTCCACAAACACTTCGGCAAAATGCTCCAACGTACCCGCGCCGCCCGAGGCGATGATGGGAAGCCCGGAAAGCTTGCCCGCCTCTTTGACCAAGCCACAGGCGAATCCGGACTTGGTTCCGTCATTTGCCATGGAGGTGAGCAGGATTTCCCCAGCTCCCAAGCCTGGTGCGCGTTCGATCCACTCCATCGCTTTCATCGTCGTTGCTTGCCGGCCTCCATGAGTGAAGACGTACCATTCAGGCCCGACCCAACCCGCATCCACCGCCAATACCACGCATTGTGTTCCGAATCGATCCGCCAACCTGGAAATCAAGTCCGGGTTTTTGACTGCCGCGGAATTCACGCTCACCTTGTCTGCGCCGGCTTTCAGCAAGGATTCCGCATCCTCCACGCTGCGTATGCCTCCACCCACGGTGAATGGGATGTCAACCTGCTCCGCAACCTCTTCCACGACCTTCAGAAATGTGCCACGACCCTCCACAGTGGCCGTTATGTCCAGCAACACCAACTCGTCCGCTCCTTGGGAAGCATAAGCCCTAGACAAGGATATGGGGTCTCCTGCATCCCGCAGGTCCACGAAATGAATGCCTTTCACGGTGCGTCCGTCTTTTACATCCAAACAGGGAATGATCCTCTTTTTCAACATGGCCGTCTGTTTTTAGAAACCCAGGCTGACAATTCTGCCGTGGAAACATGTCCTTCATAAATGGCCTTGCCCACGATGGCTCCGTCCAGTCCCGCTTCAGCCAACACATCGAGGTCGTCCAATCCCCGGATGCCTCCACTTGCCACCAATTTGATTTCGGGATTTTGCTTGATGAGGTCTCGGTAGAGGTCCACCGCCGGCCCGGAAAGCATGCCGTCCCTTCCAATGTCGGTACAAACCACGTACCTGAATCCAGCCTTGAGGAAGGCCGAAACAAATTCCCCGATTTCCTGAGAACTGCTTTCCGTCCACCCGGATGAGGCGATTTTGCCATCACGCGCATCCGCCCCCAAAATCAGCCGTTCAGGACCGAAAACGCCCAGCCAATCCAACGCCGTTTGTGGCGATTTAACAGCAATGGATCCAATTGTGACCTGCCTGACACCGGCTCGGAAAGCCGCTTCCAAGTCTTCTTTGGTTTGGATTCCGCCGCCAAAATCCACTTTCAGTTCCGTTCCTCCCGTGATTTGCTCCAAGGCTTTGAGGTTCACGATTCGTCTTTGTTTGGCCCCGTCCAAGTCCACAACGTGGAGGTATTCCAACCCTGATTGTTCGAAATCGGCGGCCACCTCCATCGGGTTTTGGGAGTATACCGTCTTTTTTCCATAGTCGCCTTGGGTCAAACGAACACATTGGCCTTCCGAAATATCGATTGCGGGAATGATCCTCATATTTGAAGGAATTGATTGAGAAGTTGTTGGCCCATGGGTCCTGATTTTTCAGGATGGAATTGCACACCATAGAAATTGCCCTTTTGCAGGGATGCAGAGAAGGGGATCAGATAATCACAAATGGAACTCGTTTCAGGTCCCGGAGAAGCAAAATACGAATGCACGAAGTAAAAATCCGTTCCCTCCTGGGTCTGTTCAAACAGCGGGCCCTTCAAGTCCCTGCATGCATTCCAACCCATGTGTGGGACTTTGCCAGTGCTGGGGAACTTCAATACTTTTTGCGGGAAAATGCCCAAACCGGGGGTGTCGTTTTCTTCACTCCAGGTGCACATCAACTGCATGCCTAGGCAGATGCCCAGGACCGGTTGCCGAAGCTTTGGGATCAATTCATCCAATCCCGTGGCCTTGAGTCTTTCCATGGCCGCACCTGCTGCCCCCACCCCCGGAAAAATGACCTTGGTCGCCCCGGAGATTTCTTCGGCATCATGGCTAAGAACTGCCTCACAGTTCAGTCTTTTCAAACTGTTTTGGATGCTTCTGATGTTGCCTGCCCCATAATCGATGATGGCAATCATACAAGCATTCCTTTGGTGGTGGGTAGAGCACCGTCTCCGGTTTTGCGGACGGCCATTCCCAAGGCTTTGGCGAAGGCCTTGAAAATACTCTCAATCTTATGGTGTTCGTTGGAGCCCAAGGCTTGGATGTTGAGGTTGGCTGCCGAAGCGTCTGAAAAAGACTTGAAGAAATGGAAGAACATTTCCGTGGGCATGTCGCCGATTTTCTCCCGTTTGAATTCGGCCTCCCATACTGTCCAAGGTCTTCCGCCCAAGTCAA
>Ga0209972_10003922_pt1 | contig 11435 bp, 9 predicted proteins | sample NOAtaG_7_FD_187302 | JGI IMG/M metagenome (GOLD analysis project Ga0209972, IMG submission 187302) | Freshwater lake microbial communities from Lake Erie, under a cyanobacterial bloom - NOAA_Erie_Diel1S_2200h metaG (SPAdes) (version 2) | ecosystem: Environmental > Aquatic > Freshwater > Lake ...
CAATGTAGACGCTCCGCGCCCCGTTGACCAGAATATCGGAGATCGTCTTGTCAGCGAGCAACGGCTCGAGCGGCCCCAGTCCGAAGATTTCATTGAGAACGTCGGTGGTGATCGACTCGCGCTCCGAGCCGTTGATCGGGACGTTCTCCTCATCGAGAAGCGTCGCCAGGACCTTCCGCACCTCTTCGCGGGCGATGTCGGCCTCGAGCTTCCCGAGTTTCTCAAGATCGACCCGATTGATCAGGCGGCGGTGAATCCGCGCTTTCAGATCGTTGAGGGCGCTGTTGTCAACCGGCAAGGATGGCATCCCCATCCCCGCCTGCTGACTGTTGATCCTGTTTGTGAGTATTTTTGTTTCAGCCATCGTCAATTACCAGATTGGCCTGTGATTATCTTCGTGTCTAAATCACGGAGCCAGCAGCTCGTCTATATTTAACATCAACCAGTTTGATACCACACAGTCAGGTTGTCTTAAAGATATCCGTCAACAGACCGGTCAGTCCCCGCTGTTTCGGCGGCTTGGTCCCTATCCCTCCCGGCACAGGATTACCCTCATTTTCACCCACTTGCTGGCGCTGCCCGGTCAGCTTCTGGGCGATGACCCCAAAGTCGTTGATGATCTTCGAGGGCGTCTTGGAGAGGACGAGCGGCTCACCAACATTGATCGAGGCGATCGCCGCGTGATAATCGTTCGAGATCGTCGCAAAGATGCTGGTCTCGAGGACCCGCTCAACCTGCTTCTGTTCAAACTCCGGAGTCCGCGAGAAGCGATTGATGATCACCTTGATCCGATTCCGGTCGTATCCGAGCCGGGTAAAGATATCAAGCGTCCGCTTCGCGCTGCGGATCGAGGGGATATCGAGCGTCAGAAGCAGGATCAGATCATCGGCGGCATCGAGGGCGCCAATCGTGATCTCATTGAGCATTCGCGGCGGATCGATCAGGACATAATCGACCTGCGTTCGGAGGAGGGCGATCGCCCTGGTGACGTGCTCGACCTGGATATCCTCATCCTTGCCGATCTCGGTCGGGGCGGCGAGCAGCGAGATCAGCTTCGACCGCTGGGTCAGGTAGTTGGCGAGCAACTGCTCATCGAGTCGGTCGAAGTTGCGGACGATGTCATGGATCGAATAGCTCGGGTCAACCCCCAGGTAGAGGGGCTGATCGCCCGCCTGGAGATTGAGGTCAACGACACAGGTTCGGTTGCGGTTCAGCTTGGCGAGACTCGCCGCGAGGTTGGCGGTGACAAAGGTTGTTCCGCAACCACCCTTGCTGGCATAGACGGCAATCACCCGTCCCTGGTGCGGCCTGTCGGGGGGACGCTTGTCGATCAGCTTTTCGAAGACCTTCTCAACCTCGGGCTCCGCAAATGGCTGGCGCAGAAATTCGGAGGCTCCGCTGCGGAAGGACTGCAGAATCACCTCGGTTGAATTGTCTTCACTCGAACAGACCACCGCCGTGTCGGGCAGATCACGCCTGATGCGCTCGACCATCTGGAAGGAGTGGTTCAGATCGCCACTGAGCAGAAAGAGGGCCACCTGCGGACGAAGCCGGTTCAGCTCCTCGAGGACCTGCGGCGCGTTGGGGAGCTCGGCGACGATCGCCAGCTGCACCTTGCACGAGGTGCGGAGAAGCATCCGCTCCTGCTGACTGAGGCTCCGTCCAATCACTACGATAGAGATCGCGTTAGACACAGAATTCTTTCCCTCAAAAATTGTCCGGGGTCAGCACCGTGACGCCTCTCGCTTGTCGGCATCCTCACCCCGGTTTTCCCCTGCCAAACAGTTCCCCTGCTCTTCCGGAAGAATCGACGGAAGGTCGATCGACCGGAGCGGCGCAGGTGGTCATTGGAGCAGCTGGGTCGCCATCGGCAGCCAGCTGCGCCGGAACAGATTCTGCTGATCGCTGTCGAAATTGGTCGACGCAATCGGCGTTCCGCCGGCCATGATCTCACGGACGAAGAATCCCTGCAGTGTCCCGTCCGTTGTCACATCCTGCAGATAGAATAGCCCAAAATTGGTCACCCGGAGCTGCAAAGTTCCCGGATTTCTGATCAGCTCAAATGGATTGAAGAGCAGGACCGGAATGATCGTCGCGTGCGAATTGGGCGCCGGATAGACGTTGCTCTTGATAAAACGGTGCTGCAGCAGGGCATTGGCGTCGAGCGTATCGGCCGTCCGCATCTTCATCGAACTCAGTCCGATCCGGACATTCTCATAGGCCAGGCCATTGCTGGTTGAAAGGACCGGGATCAGTTCACCGACCCGAATCTCGCCGCAGTAGCCGAAGTTGGCCAGATCGCCGACGGCGAGATTGGCGAAGGTCGATCGCGGGAGCGCGGTCAGATCAGCAATCCGGTAGTAGTCGCGACGCAGCTGCACGAACTTGCCCATGATCGTCCTCGTCCCAATCTCTGATTGGTGGGACGTGTCGCGCAGACCCGTCACCGAAGATCCCATGGCCGTCAGGGTGTCGACAAACGGCGCCGTGTTCCGGGCGCCAGCCGCAAAGCGCGAGCGGTAGTAGTCACCCTGCCGGTCGGGGAGCGGGGTCAGCGCGCGTAACGGATCGCCAACATAGCGGACCGTCTCGCTTGAATCGAAGAAGGTATCGGGAAGCAGGATTGGGCGCCAGCAGGAACCGCAACTGCCGGTCCCGCCATCAACCGGAAAGAGAGAGGCCTTGGCGACGCCCTGAATCGAGACCGTCGGCAGGCCAAAGAGGCTGGCAAAGAGCAGGGAGAGGCGGACGTTGGTGTCGACATTGACCTGTGGGATGTCCCGGGTCAGGTCGACGGTGACCTGCCCTGGCTCGATCACCAGCTGGTTGGGATTGGCGGCTCCCTGCGCTGAATCAGCGTTGCGGCGAACCTGGTTGTATGAGCCATAGAGGATGGCGAGCTCCCGCACCAACTCCTCCTGCCGTGGCATGGAGAGATCCGTCTCGATCGATGCCCGGAGGGCGGAGGCGCCGGCGAGGGCCGCCGAGTCGACCCCATTCTGGAGTTGATTGCGGGCGCTGAAGGCGTACCCGAGATCGATCGAGAGGGAGATCATCCCGAGCATGGTCGTGATCATGACCGCCGTCAACGCGAGAATGGTCCCTCTCTGCCGCTTTCCGATGGAGAGAAACCGCGCACCGCGCCGGCCGGGCCTGGTCACGGGTGGTAGATCCTTCTCTCTTTGTCTCGACTCGTTCATCATCGCCAATCTCTGCCTCGAGTCCCCTGCCCCAGAATCTGCTGACAACCTATTCTGCCTATTCTGGTCTGTCTCCAGCCGGACCACCACGGCGGACCACCGCGGGGCCAACCGGCCCCACGACATTCTCCGCCCCCTTCGGGAGAGTGGCGCTGGCAGTACTGTTGGAATCGATCGTGCCCGGCTTGACGCTCTTCCCCGGCTTGGTGACCGGAGAGGAGGATTCGACCGGCGCCGTCTGCGGAGCGCTCTCCGGGCGGCGCGGAATCGAGTGGCCCGACTCGCCCTCGATCGAGCTGGCCGGCGACATGCTGTTGGGCGGCGCCTGGGTGCTTCCGATCGGTTTCAGTTCACTAACCCCGGGGAGACGCGGCAACTGATCCGGATTGAGCGGCTCGACAATCTTCACCGTCGCCAGGAAGAGCAGCTCAGTCTCGTTCCGGCGGAAGCTGCGGCTCTTGAAGAGCTCACCGATCAGCGGAATATCGCCGAGCAGCGGGAACTTCGAGAGATTGACCTGCTCAGAGTTGTCGATCAGTCCGGCGAGGGCGAAACTCTGGCCGTCGCGCAGCTCGAGGGTCGTCTTGGCTCGCCGGACCCGCAGACCAGGAATCGTAAAGCCGGAGATGCGGATCGCCGCCGTCGTGTCGAGACTCGAAACCTCCGGCTCGAGCTCGAGCCGGATATGATTCTCATCGATGATCGTCGGGGTAAACTGGAGCTTGACTCCAAACTCCTTGTAGATGATCGAGACGGCGCCCTGCCCTGCCGTCACCGCCTGGACGACCGGAATCGGAAACTCACCGCCGGCGAGGAAGTTGGCCTTCTGGCCATGCATAGCAATCAGATTCGGCTCGGCCAGGTCACGCAGCGCGCCGCGTGAGTACATGGCATTGAGAAAGCCCTGGACGACACTTCCGCCAAGAATGCTGCCGACGAAGAGATTGATCGCCGGGCTGGCGGTCAGATCGAGGATTGAGTTCTTCACTCCACCCGTATTGGAGAGCTCGGCGCCGCCGAACTGGGCCGGTCCGCTCGGGCTGATAAAAGTCGGAAGCCGGGTGTTCTGAATCCCGTAGGCCGGCGCAATCTCGCGCAGCACCTGGCGATTGACCTCGGCAATCCGCACCTGCAGCTGCACCTGCGCGGCGTCAAGCACCGGACTCTTGAGCAGATTGGTCACCTTCAGACCCGCCGCCTCGATGATCTTCTGCGCGTGCTCGGCCAGCTCCGGCCGCGTCACACTGCCCGAGAGGACCACCGAATTGTTGGCCTGGCTGAGCTGAATGTTCTCCTTCGGAAAGAGAATCTTGATCTGATTGTCGATGAGGGTCAGATTGACCTGGACGAAGATGTCGAAGATGACCATCCGCGGGGCTCCCGCGGGAGCGTTCTTGGCCCAGACAACCAGGTTGACCTGACCAAAGTTGAGGCCATTGATCATGACCTGGCGGGTCGAGATCGGCACGACTTCGGCAATCTTCTCACCAGAGATCGACACTCGCTCGTAGTCCTCGTCAAGCTCGATCAGCCGCGACTGACCGACCAGAACATCGACCTTGATCGAAGCCTGCTGATTCCGGGCAAACGAGGCCCGCAGGGTCGGACGCTCCTGGGCCAGTGCGACAGTTGAATAGCCGACAACCAGCAGCAGAAAGAGAAGGCCGGACGAGATCCGGTTGATGGTTGAATTGGTTCTCAGTGTTGATCTACGAAACATTGCTTCTCCTCAGTGGGGAGCGTCACCTCTCACCCGGTCTAACTTGCTAACGTGCTGACTTCCTTTGTGGCCTTCCCATCCTTGGGAATCCAGGGGGGAACCCCTTGGGGAAACCCTGGGGACGCCCTGGTCGATCCTCACTTACTTTCAGCCCGAGGGCCCCCGGAGACTCAGACGCCATCAGCGCGGCGAAGGATGGCCGATCGAAAAGAGTCCCTGGTTCTCAGGGGACAATGACGACCCGGGAACGTTTGGCGCCCTCGATCAATTCGACCGTTGGCGTGGGCGGCGCCGCGCGCTTGGCCGCTGGCGCGGGAGCGGCCCCGGCCGCCTGAGCAGTCGCCGGCGGCGCAGCTGCCGGTGGAAGCGGAGCGCCGATATTCCAGGCCGGTGGGACGGGCATCGAGGCCGGCTGGCGGAATCCGCCGCCACCGCCGCGAACCCCGATGGAGGCGCGCTGCTCGAGACTGGCGTCATTGAGCACGTCACGGCGGGTCGCCCCCGGAGTCGTCTCGATCACCAGATCGGTGGCGTTGCGAATCGAGAGCTGGAGTCGGCCCTCCGCCTCGGCCAGTTTCAGCTTCTCCGCCTGTGCCGGAGTGACCTCAAGTGTGACCGTATTGACGAGCGATGGCTTGCCCTCAGCGCTGTTCTTCATCTGCTGGCCACCCGCCAGCACCCGGACCTTCTGGAGAATGACCTTCGAAACCTGGTGCGCGCCATCGAGCTGCGGCTGCATGATCGCGATCACATCGACGTAGGTGCCCGGCGCGACGAAACCACCGACGCTGCTCGCCTCATCGACGCGCACGGAGACCGCCCGCATTCCCGCCGGCGTCACTCCCGAGAGGCCCGGCTGCGCGCCAAGCCCGGCCAGATGACGACTCAGAACCGGAGTCTTCGCCGATACATCGCTGATCGTCACCCGTCCAAGCACTTCGTTCTCCTGAACCATCGCCTGGTTGGGAACCAGCTCATTCGGATATCTGACCACCATGATGTGCTGCGGTTCGATCTTCGTGCCGAGCGGAATATCGGTGACGGCAATCACCACGTCCGTCTCCTCTTTCTGCTTGGCGATATCGACGCGCTTCTCCAGATATACTTTCGCGGCATAGATCGAGACGAGCCCGAAGAATACGGCGCCAGCCAGTGCCAGCAGGAATCGCTTGTTCATTTCACCACTCCTTTAACATTTCGCATCTCTGTCTCTCACCTCGGCGCGCTCCACACACGGGAGAGGGATCATCCCTATTCGTGATCCATATAGCATGTGGTAACCATTTTGATCGACGAGGTTGCCGGGGTCGGCTCCGCGCCGGCGACGGCCGGCGACTCGAAGATCCGGACAAAAACTGGCACCGGGCTCTCAAAATTGTGCTCGATGATCACCCCGACCCGCTCTCCCCGCCCCCCCTGGGAATACCCGATCTCCGGCGCCGGATCGTCGGCGGTGGCATAGATCCCGTCATTGCCGGCGCGGATGCGGGCGAGATAGATCTTCGTCTCGGCCCCAATCCCCACTCCGGAACTGGCCAGGTAGGACTTCACCTTGTTCAGGGCTGCCGTCTGGACAGCGGCTTCACTGGCGTAGGTAAGGCCTGCCCCGTACGGCAGCACCAGCACCCGTGCCCCTTCACGGGCGGCGATCGTCAGGGACTGCTTGGCCGCAAAGGCGCGGCCGATCTCGACGATCGCCAGCACCATGGTCAGAAAAAGCGGAAGGACCAGCGCCAGCTCGACCATTGACTGGCCGACTTGACACCGGTCGAAACTCCGGCCGGGCCTCCTCACGGAGGCTGAACTAATGCCGATCTCCATCTCAGGTCCCCCGCTTCATGGTACAGCTCGCGCTCACGTCGAGGTTGGCGAAGCTTGCGGCAAAATTGCCCACCGGCAACCGGATCGAATAGAGAATGGTCAGGGTCACCAGCTGCCGGTTGTTGCTGACCAGATCGAGGCTGTTCTGAAAGCCTCGCGAATCCTTTGAATAAAAGTGGACTTTGCTTCCATCAAATCCATTGTTCGACACGTATTGGCGCACCACCGGAACGACATAGCTCTGAAAATTCGACGATCCGCTCTGGTCTGGATTGCAGGCGGGCGGTGTGCAGTAATTACCGCTGCCGATGGTCGGATTCTTGGCCATGACCCGGGCGCCCTCGTAGGCCGCTCCGTAGAGCACCATCTGGAGATTGAATCCCTGGGCAATGAACGTGACTCCGACGAGAAGAAGGAAGAGGACTGGAAAGACCAGGGCAAATTCCATCAGTGACTGCCCAGACTCGCCATGACGTCGGTGGCCGGCGCGCGGGCGCGGAAGTCCTGGTCGTTTCGAGATGGAGGGAAGATGGGTCATCCTGACAATTGAAAAATCGATAAGACTCCGGTCTGGTGGCCGAACACGACGACGATCAGCGCCCCGACGGCCAGCGAGACGCCAAATGGCGTCCGCACCGACGAAATCTCTGGCTGGTCTTCAAGCTCGAGCGGCAGACTGTAGAGACGCGCTGCGGGAATGAAGAGACCGGCAAAATTCCAGAAGACGCGCCTGAAGCGTAACCAGGTCAGCCGCGCCTTGCGTTCGCGGACCACATAGAAGATGGCCATGACCGGGTAGAAGAGGAGCGCAGCCAGCAGCGTCGCGACCGTCTTTTCCCACCCCAGAAGCGCCCCGATCGCCATCAGAAACTTGACGTCCCCGGCCTTCATCCCCCCTACCGCATAGGGAATCAGCAGGAGCAGAAACCCGGCGGCCAATCCTTTCACCCCCGCCAGCCGGCCTTCGACCCCCGCGAGGAGATGAAAGCCTGTTCCAACGAGCATTGCCGGAAAGACAAGCACGTTGGGAATGCGGCGCTCCCGAAGGTCATAAATGGCCACGGCAAGAACGAAGAAGACGACGACAGGGGTTATAAGCTGCGCAATATGCATTGGCCAGGTCTTGTCACCAGTGCTGAAAGTATAAACTATTCAAGCAGTTACCGGGAACCACGGGGTGAGATGTTCCGTGCGCTGGTGGTAAAGACATTCGAATAGTCGAGTGAGATTCCACGCTCTCCCTCTCCCCCACCAGGCGGGGGGAGGAGCGAGGAATCTCCATCGATGAGATAGAAATAAAAGGGGGCTTATTATCATCGGTGCCGGCAGAGCCCTGTCTGGCCCGCGCTGAGACTCCGGTCGGCCCAGTCTTTAAACCTAATCCGCGGCGACGCATCTCCCCGCTTAGGAGATGCTGGCATTGGCCGACGAGAGGCGAGTATTGATCTTGCTGAAGATCGAACTGATGCTGGTTCCCATGGTCGTCAAAACGAAGATGGCCGCCGCACCAATCAGCACCAGGAGAAGCGAATACTCAACAATGTCCTGCCCCTGCTCATCACGAATGAAATTCTTGATCATAATATCCTCCAGTTGTCATTTTGGCGATCGAATCAGATTCGACCCCTATCTCAAATCAACACTGCAAAAAAGCTAAAATCTTTCTGTTTGAACTCGCTCGCCCCAGGCTGAGCGCGTTCACCGCAGCACATCACCGATAATCAATTTCAAACTTCTTAAATTTCAAACTTCTTCAGTTTCAAACTTGTTGAGTTTCAAACTTATTCAGTTTCAAATTTTCAGGCTTCGTGATGCCACCGGGTGATGCCACCGGCCCCATCAGTTTGGGGTTTCAATTACGCGGCTTAGATTGCCATCCACAACAATTTGGTTGTCAGCCAATCATAAATTAAGCAAAGAATTAATTCGACCCGCACCGAATCATGTTATTAAACAGCAAGAAGTCTGATTATGACAAGACTATGTAAAAATCAGGCATCGTAAAAATCAGGCATCAAATCGGCCCGGGAGAGTATTGGCGATGACGGGGGGAGATTCGGTCGAGCTGGCGCGGAGAGGGTTGGCAGAAGAGCACGACCGTCGCGCGACTCGAGAGAATGTCTCAGTGAAGTATAAAGATCCCGGGAACCGGCAGCAGAAGTCGAGAAGAGACGAACAGTGCCCCTCATCACTGAGCAGACCAGGCCCGAACAGTATAAGAATTTGCCGATCGGGGAGAATCATAGCGACATGGTATTTAATCTTCAAGCTAAAAAGGCTGTCCTGGGTGGCCGGGGGGTGTGGGTGGTGGCCTGGCTGCTGATGGCGATGGCCCTCGGCTGGTGGCGCTGGAGCGCGCCGGGTTATGGGGTTCAGGGCGATCTGCCGCTCCATTACCACATCACCCGGAACATGGTGGAGGGCATGCGGATGGGCGAATGGGGACTGGACTGGGCCGGGCTGCTCGAGGGCGGGCGAGGAAGCAGCCTCTTCACCTTCTATCCGCCACTCTTCTACTGGCTGACCGGGATCATCTCGCGCGGGGGCGGCGTCTCGATCCTGGATTCCCTGAAGCTGGCGACGCTGCTGATTCTCGTCTTCAACCAGTGGACGGTCTGGCGGCTGGCCGGATTCTATCTGGCGCGGCGCGGGGAGGGACAGGTCTCCGGATGGCCACGGCTGGCGGCGAGTCTGCTGGGGGTGGCCCTGCCCGGACTGGCGCTGGTGGGGATCAACCGGGGGTTTCTGCCGCAGGCGCTGGGGATGGGGTTTCTGCCCCTGGTGATTGAAGGGGCGGGGCGGATACTGGAGGGGGAACGTGGGCGCGCGGCGCAGTTGTCGCTGGTCGGCGGGTTGTGTGGAGTGGTCCTGGCGCACGCGATCAGCGCCTATCTGACCGTGGTCGCGCTGGGGCTCCTGCTGGTGAGCCAGGGCGGCTGGCGGGAGCGGATCTGGTGGCGACGGCTGGGGGTGGTGGCGGGGCTGTGTCTGCTCAGCGCCGGTTTAACCGCCTTCTTCTGGTTGCCGCAGGTGGTCGAGATGGGCTGGGTGAAGATGGATCTGCACATCGAGAAGCAGGACTATCACGACTACCTGCTCTTCGCCGCGGCCGCCAATGATTCTCCGTATCGCCGGGCCTGGCAGGGCTTGAACGAGGTGGCCGGGCTGGTGACGATCGGACAGAGCGGCCTGGTGCTGGTGGCCGGTTTGCTGGCCTGGCGGCGCCGGAGCGGTGCGCCGGTGGAGCGGAGCCTGATCCGGTTTGCTGTGGCGAGCGCGGTCTTTGGATTTCTGATCTCACTGCCGCAGTTAGAGATCATCTGGCGGGTGGTTCCGGGGTTGCCGTTCGTCCAGTTTCCGTGGCGCTGGCAGCCGGTGACCGGAATGATGGGTGGCCTGCTGGTCGTGCTGGCGTTTCGTGAGCGGCGTGGCAGTGGAGGGTGGTGGAGACTGGTGGGCGGAGTGGTGGTAAGTGGACTGCTAATCGCCGGGCTGTTCCTGACAATCCAGCTCTGTCGGCCCTATGGTGGAGCGGAGACGGCGCGACAGCTCGCCGCGCTGACCGGGAGTGGAGCGCAGTGGCCCTCCCTGCCCCACGCGGAGTCACGGGCATTGCAAGATGGCGGCAGCGCCGATTTTCTCCGCTATACGGCCAACCTGGTCTATTTTCGTCCGCGCACCGCGGAGACGACGATCTACCCGGCAGTCGATCAACCCGGCGGTCTCGAGATCCGGTCCGGGGCCGCGCGGGTAACGGAGCGGCGGCGCACCCCCGAAGAGCGCCATTTCCTGATCGAAGCGACCACTCCGCTGCGGGCGCGGCTGGTGAGCTATGCCTATCCACACTGGCGAGCGACGCGGGATGGAGCCCCGCTGCCGATCAGCATCGAGGCTGGGAGTGGACTGATGGAGATTGAGCTTCCGGCGGGGAGATCTGAGATCCGCTTCGATTATCGTCCGCCGCGCTATCCGCAGTGGATCTCGGCGCTGACGCTGCTGGGAGCGATCATCTGGATGCTGGCGCGCCGGAGAAGAGCGGGGGCGTGGTATACTGCCGCCTTATGATCACACCAGCGGGCATCTATCTCCACATCCCCTTCTGCGCGACGCGCTGCCACTACTGCAACTTCGCGACGGGTGGCTATGATGAGCAGACGGCGGAGCGGTATGTGGCCGCGCTGCGGCGGGAGATCGAGGCCGCGGCGGCGCGTTGGCCGGGGATGACGCGGCAAGTCGAGACGGTCTACTTTGGCGGAGGAACGCCGACGACGCTGCGCGTCGATCAGCTGGCGAGCCTTATCGAGACCTGCCGGGGCCATTTCGAGATCGACCCGCAGGCGGAGATCACCGTCGAGGCCAATCCGGGCTCGGTCAACCGGGGCTATCTGACCGACTTGCGGCAAACAGGGGTCAACCGGCTCAGCTTCGGCGTCCAGTCATTCGATGACCGGGAGCTGGCGATGATCGGACGGAGCCATCTCGGCAGCGAGGCCCGTCAGGCGGTGGAGATGGCCCGGGCCGCCGGCTTCGGTAATCTCAGCCTCGATCTGATCGCCGGCTTGCCCGAACAGGAGATGGCGACGTGGCGGCGCAACCTGACCGGGCTCTTCGAACTGGCGCCCGAACACCTCTCGGTCTACCTGCTCGAACTCTACCGCGACGCCCCGCTGCAGCACCGGATCGAGCGTGGCGAG
>Ga0209972_10003923_pt1 | contig 11433 bp, 12 predicted proteins | sample NOAtaG_7_FD_187302 | JGI IMG/M metagenome (GOLD analysis project Ga0209972, IMG submission 187302) | Freshwater lake microbial communities from Lake Erie, under a cyanobacterial bloom - NOAA_Erie_Diel1S_2200h metaG (SPAdes) (version 2) | ecosystem: Environmental > Aquatic > Freshwater > Lake ...
GCGTTAACGTTTTGTGCCGCTTTGCGGGCGTTAAGCGCGCGAGCAATCGCCGCGCCATTGCCTTGGTCAATAGCGTGCAACATGGCCAGCGTCTCGATAGCCTGCGCTTGGCGCGCCGCCATCTCTGGTGTAACGCCAAGCTCGCCCGCAGCACGAATCTCAGAAGCTACCTGCGCAAGATCGAACGCTGCGCGCTGCGACATTGCTTGCTGCGCCATAGACTCCGCCGCAAGCTGGTTCAAATCACGACCGACCAACTCTTCAGGACGACGGTTACGAAGAATCTCCGCCGCGCCTTCTTGCGTTTTTGCCCACGATTCTGTCCCCCGCTGCGCCTCAATCTGTTGCGAGAACACTTCAGCAATACGCGCCTGCACAGCCTTTACGTCTTCGGGTCCATCGACGTAACGGTAGTTGATGTGGTTAGGCTCTTTGGTCGGCGTGATGCGGCCTAACGGATTTGCCGCAACGTCAGCGATCATGGCTGGGTCATAGGTACCGGTGCCTTTGGGATCACGATAAGCGCCCAACACGTTGTTCAGCATTTCTTCGCGCGCCAAAGGTTGATAGGCACGGGGGAGTTCAGCGGTAGCAGGTTTATTGCGAACCTTACCTGGTTCCAGCGCTATATAGGTATCGACTGGCTCACCTTCATTCATGTTCTTGTATTTAATTGAATCGAAACCCTCGGCTTTCAATTCGGATCGGATCAGGGCGTACCCTTCATCTGTGGCTTTTTGGTTTGCTTTGTCGCGTGTTTGGTCTTTCAACGCAGTCTCTTCGGGCGTAAGCCCGCTTAACTTGTTGCGAAGCCTTTGGTACGATTCTGGTTGAGAATCCAGGTAGTCCTTGCTTGCCTTCTCCATGACTTGCCACACGCGAGATTCAAACGGAGTTTGGTTGTAATCCCCTTCTTTGATACCTTTTACCCCGTCCACCGCTTTCGCTATTTCGGTGGGGAACCATATATTAAGATCCGGCAATTCTATAGATTTTCCAAACTGCGCCTCACCCTCCAAAACTTTTCCTGGTGTGCCTCCTTTATTGGCGAAAAGTTCTGCCGTACTGCGCGACGTAGTGAAGTGCGGGCCAATGTCTTCAGTCTTTGCTAACTGCTCGATTTCGACATTGGCTTTAGTTCCGTGGAATACGTTGATCGGCGCAGGTTTAGCCAAGTCCTCCACGATTGTCGGATCGCTCTTGGCGTCGGCCATCACTTCTAAGGGGGTCTTGCCCGTCTTGGCGTAAATGTTCGCCAACTTAGCAGCGCCAACTGTCGCCGCGCGAAAGCCAACAAGCATAATCGCCGCGTCCATGATCTCTTGCGGTTCAGGCAAACGGCCTTCCAGCAATGCGGGCGCAACAGCCAAGGTTGACCCTTGTGCGGCCAATACGGACGCACCCGTAGCCTTTGCGCCCAAGCCCGCAGTCTTTGCGCCAACTTGTGCTAATTTCCCCGTGCCAGCTGTTAGAAGTCCGACCGTACCCTCCTTAACCGTCTGCCCTAACACCACGGACGCACGGCCAAGAAAGTCGGCGGTGCTGGTTATTTCGCCCTTGCTGTACGCCTGCATGTAACTCTCGCGGATTGCGGCAGGGAGCGCAAACGCACCGAACCCGCCCCCCAACAAACCGCCGACCAACGTACCTGGCCCAGGGGCTACAGCTGTACCGGCCGACCCACCCGCCGCCGCGCCGCCAAACGCTCCTACAACCCCGAAAGGAGTTTCGGAAACCATTTGCGCCGCGCCAGCTGCCAGTCTCTCGTACCAATCGCTGTCAGTCGGGTCGAGTTGCACGTCCGGCAATTTGCCCCGCTGCATCAAGCCTAAGGCAGAGGATTCGTAGCCCGCTTGCGCTGCTTCAATTACCCCGGAAGCAATCTGTTTGCCTTCCGGTTGATCCGCAAAATCTATCTGCAAGCCGTCTGGCTGCGCAGGGGGCGGCGCAGTTTGCTGATCTACGAAATCTATGTTTAAGGATTCAACCATTCCCTATTCCCAACTCGTGCGTAAATTTTTGGGGCCGCCCAAATATGTGCTGTTTTTACCGTTGACAACGTATTGCTTCCCGACCACCAACCCTCCATCGGGTGCGCGGTTTTGCGCGGTTTCGGTGCGTGCTTTTTCATTTGCGAGCTGGTTCAGTAACGTCTTAGGATCGGGGATGAATTGTTGGAGCCGACCTGGACGCAACGCATAATCGGGAGAGTTTGGATCGAGCAGTACGGTCGGGTCTTTGTTTTCCTTGCGCAAAGCGTCGATACGATTTTCGAGGTCACGGTCAAAACGATACGCAATATCCGCTATAACCCCAGGGTTGTTTGAATCCATAGTCTGAAGTATCACGTTCTGCTGTAGTGTGCGGGCGACCTGCCCACGGAGATTGTTCAAATCGCGGCGAAACCCGTTGGTGCTAGTGCTGCGCAGTTCTGTGACTTCCTTGGTCAGGTAGGAAAATTCAGACGTGCTGATCTTCCCATCGCTTAACGCCTGATAAATCGGTTCGTTGTTGTAAATTTTAGCGGGGTCGTTATCGGGCGCATGGATGCGCAGCATCAACTCCCGCATGGCGACGGGGTTCGATTTTGGTTCCGTGCGTGCCTGCTTCTCACGGGAGAACTGACTCATGTAACTTAAAATGTGCTGTTTCTGTGTTGAGTCCAACACATCGTTGCTGACGACTTCGACCTCACTCAACGCGCCGCCATTCTCCTGGTTCGGGTTGACAATCCGTTGAGTGTACAGGTTCATCGCCGACTCTGCTGCAACTTGCTGCTGACGTTTCAGATCAATCCGAGACCGTTCAGACTGTGCGTCATAAGCGCGCGAATACTGCTCAGCGTTTGTGAGAATGGCGAAGAACTTGTCGGCAGGCAGATTGTCGATAAAACCTATACCTGTCTGAGGCTTGACCCAACTTTGTGAATTGCCTGTGAGATCGGTTGGCGTCATAGCAAATTGTTCAGGTGATATACCGGTGCCAAGCCCAACCGCACCGCGTGTGGCGGCAAGGTTGGCCGCGTACTGCTTAGTGTTGGCGCCCCAAGCGGTTCCGCTCTCTCCCCCATAATACATCATGTCAACTTTTGACATGTCGCCGCCGGCCTTTGTGCGGTAATCGGCTATCAGTTTTGCGGCGGCAAATATCGACGCTGTCGGGTTGTTGCGATCTACGCCGAGTTGTGCGGCCATCTCCGTCGTGAATTGCATAATGCCGCCCGCGCCTTGTTTGCTAGTGGCGTTAGGGTCTAGGTTTGACTCGGCGACCGCGCGCATTTTAAGTTCGCGCCAATCGAGGTTGTGAAGTTGCGCAGCGTCCTTGAAAGTCTGGTCGTATGGGCTTGGCTGCGCCACACGTTTAGCAACACTGTCTATGTTGCTTTGGTCATACGGCTTGACGGTATCGGCCTTCAGGTCAGGGGGTAGCCCTGGCTTTGGCGGATTAGCGACGGCGTTCTGAACCTGACTGCGCACTTCACCTGGCAACTTACCAAGAACTGCGTTGGGATACTGGCGCGCAAAACCCTTTGCCGCTGAGTACTCTATCTCCTCACGGATAGAACGGCGGAAGGCTTCACGAGTTGGTTCTGGCACTCTTGCAAATCTACCGTTAGGGTCGTCGATAGCTGCAAGCCCTTGCTTAACCAGACTCTCGGTTTGTGAATAATCCCTAGCCGCTACTGTGCCAAGGCTCTGCGACATATCCATGTATTGGTTTTTGGCAAACTCACCGTTCAAACGCGCCTGTATGCCGACGGCTTCCTGCCCGAACATTGACGTCATATCTGCGGACATTCTGGCAAACGCCTGCTGCCCTTGTCGGGTTTTGACAGACTGCCCCATGCTCTCAAAATCTTGACGCAGTGATTCCATGACGCGGGGCGCTAATGTGTCATCGCCCGGTTCGGTCTGGTTGGATAGATCTGTAAGCTTTTGCTGCCACTCAGCACGCTTCTTGGCCATCTCAACATGGATGTTGGTGACGTCATCCTGCACCTCTTGCTGATAAGCCCGCTCAGCATACTGCTGCCCTGCTTCCCCAAGCTGCTGGACGGCCTGGCCGACGTTGGCGCCAAAGGCGTTTGGAGTGGCTTGCACGTTTAGCTGGCCTGAAGGGGCGATGCTGTCGTTATAAGTTTGGATTACTGCCATCGTTTACCCCATGTCCCAACCAAAACTGCTGCTTGAACCGCTGCTGGAACCCAGGTTTGGAATGGGTGTCCCTTTCATAGATTGATACTTGCCGTAAGAATCGGTCGCCCCGCTAAGCGCGTTTAACACGCCTGCTGTGCGCGCTGACTTTGCGGACATGTTGTCAATGGCCGCTTGGTTCTCAAACCCTGCGCCCTTGAGTTCGTAATTATATTTCAATGTTAGCCTATCGAGCGTCGCCATAGCCGCGCTATCCGCCAACACATCAACGGGTGAACCAGAATCGGTTTGCACGCCCGATGCGCCGTAGTTGGCAACCATCGAGCCTATCTTGCGGGCGGCGTCCCGCTGCTGGGCTTGCACCGCAGCCACACCTTGCTGTCGTGCAATAGCAGCGTTTTGCGTTGCGATAGCGGAATTAAATTCTTCTGATCGCGCCTGGCTTTCGCCTTGCATAACAGACCCAAACGCTTTCACGCCTGCGGCTGCGAGCATCATTGTGGGGGCGCTAAATGACATTACTGGAACCTGACATAAATTGAGTTGTCGCCCCCGTCGATGCGAGCACCACGCAGGCGTTCTACCTCAAGCGTAAAGCCCAGCATCTTCGCCCAACGGTGGCCTTGCTCAAATTCGTAATCGACCTCCATCTCAAGGCGGCGAAAAGCAAGACCGTCCACCAACCGTTTGGCGATGCGCGTCATTCCGACAAAGTGCGGCCCTGCGCTGGCGGATATGAGCGCCCACACCACAGCGCGAGTCGGGTACACCTGTGTCCAGCCAAAGCACGCCAGGGCTTTATCCGCCTCCATACAAGTGAAAGAGTTTTGCGTCTCTAACCCTTTTACAACTTCTTCGCTGATGTAATCGCGGACGTACTCCTGCGACGGCTGAACGTCGAGGGCAACATAATGTTCTGCGCGGAATGGTATTACAATCATCATCCATCCTGCGTATCGAGTTGAGCCACAACGGCCAGTATGTTGGACGGCAGGGGTTGATCCTGTGTCCACGATACTTGCCCTTCAAGTTCGTAACTGCCATCCCACGCCCAACGTTTATCACCTGTGTAGAGCGCGACCGGATTGTCCATGCGGTCTGCACTTGTGCGGAACGGTTCGGGGAAAGCAGTGCCGTTAGTTGATTGTACACTAAGTCCGACAGATTGGAAGAATCTAAAGATTGCACGATGAATGCGTTTGATTTTTCCCTGCGCTGTCCCGTCGCCCGCACCACCTTCAATGCGCAAAGTTTTGCCCGTGCTGTTGTAGCCCAAGCCGATCTGAATTTTGCTGGCGCTACGTTGCAAGGTGATGGCGCCTGCGCCGCTGACCACGCAGTTCGGATGTACGGAACCGTCGGCAAGCACGCTCACCGTCTGCCCCGCCAACCACGTCAGCCCGCTCACTGTTGTTGTCGCGGCTCCTGAATAAGTCGCGCCGCAGTCCACAAAGTAAGCGTCCGCCAGCACGTCGCCGTCCTCCCAGAACTTCTGCATCAATTCGACAGTGCGCACGGTCGCACCGTTGACATAGCGTTGAACCGACAACCATACAGCGTCACGGTCGGTGCTTGGTGAAGGGATGACCGCTACACTCTCAACCACGGGCGGTAAGGTCTGCGCCGCGTCGGAGAATCCACCAAGCTGATGCCTGTGCCAGCCAAGCACCTCCTGGTCTTTGTCGTAGGACACGCCAACCAAGGTTCCGTCATAGCGCGCCAACCACACGTTCGGGTACGGCGCGGGCTGCGCGGCCATCGACTTAATTCCACCTTTGGTCAAGTGTTCAGAGATAAGGGAAATGTCTGGCGCCTGGAAAGTGCCAAGCGCAAATTGGTAGCTCATCTCCCGCAACTTGCGCTTGGTGCGCTGTACGAACAACGTGGACTTGCCCATCTTGATCGGGGGCACGTTAGCGCCCCCATAAGCCGACGTCATCTTTGCGGTGACGTTGGTTGGGGTGACGGCGTTCTGCTGGGTTGACGCTGCGATAACCCACTCGCCGCTGGCAGTACCAGCAAGCAAGCCCCATTCATCTGACACCATCCAGTTCACAACATTGACCTTCGTCGAGTTGAGCGAGAAGCTGATGGCGTTGCTATCAATCACGGTGCCGTCGGTGTTGCTTGGCGCGTAGTTCTCGTAGTCGCTGGTGTTTGATCCGTCGATGCGGTTTGGGTATGCCGCGCTGCCAGCCCATACCAGGCGGTCTTGGTTGAACACGACACAACGTGGGTAGTTGGCCGTGCTGCTCGAACCTTCGACCCCATACCACACGCCCATGCGCCACAGGCTCGTAGCGGTTGCGCCACCAAGCGTGCTGTTCACGGTAACAGTCACGACCGTGGTTGATGTGAAACCTGTGATGGTGCAGTAGCCCCAGGTTGACCCGACTTTGAGCCTGACCAGGCGACCTATGTCGTTACTGGAAAACCCCGCGCCTCCGTTGATACCTGTTGTGCTGCTAGCGGTCAGAGTTACGCCAGAGCCTGTCGTGGCACTTGCAGTCAGGGTAGTGGCGGTCGAGTTGAGAATAAGGTAAGGACCGTCGAGGAACGAGATTGTAGCCAACGACCAGGACAAAGCCCCAGCGCGTTGGAGCTTGCGGGGCTTGTAGTTAGGGTGGGAAATGTAAAGGACGTCTGCCGATTGTGTAAAGGCTAAGTCCCAAAGATCGGCGGTCGTGTATGGAGTAACCACCTCGTATGGGCTGCCACCACTTAACAACTGGCCTTCGTTGGTGTAAAACCTAACGTAGCCGTTTCCAAATTCCAGCACATACGCCTGAGTGATTGAGAACTCAAACGACACCAACCGCACTGCTTGGTTGGTTTTGGTGTTGGCCACATACTTTGTGCCGGGGCGTCGGGTCAAACCTCCCTGCGCCGTCGGTACATAGTTCAGGCACGTCTCAAGTCCGTTCTTGTATTTGGCTATATCAGAGCGGCCAAAGGTCAAGGGAGACCACTCGCCGCCGTTGAAGTTGTTTTGGATCCAGGAGGTGCGAGGCATTACAACCTCGCAATCAACCAAGAGTCATCTGGGCCGTCTTCTGGCCCCGACTCAAAGGCATTCATCCGACGAGCAATGCGTACGTCGTCCTGGTATTGCTTGACGAGCATTTCCTTCTTGGTATTTGATTGGGTAAGTCTTTCGCAAATGTCGATGGCCAACGCTCCTGTCACCACGTTGTAGAACGTTCCGTCCCATTGCGTCGGGTCGGTGATGTCCGCGATGTAACGCAGGTACAGAGGGTTGTCGTAATTGGTGAGGATTTTCCTGCCCTCTACGACCCAATCCGATCCGTAATAATCCGAGCGCAAGACACGCAGGCAATCTGTCGGTAATGTGAACTGGTAGGTGTAATCGAAAGCGGGAGCTGTCGCATCAGGTGCAAGAACCGCCCTTGTAATAGCAAAGTTCCACGGGTGCCGACGCATCTCGTCGCGTCGGTTGCTGTCATAGGCAACGGAACACGCCCTGGCTTCAGGGCTGTTGTCGGAGAGACTCATAATCGTAGCGGCGCCAACGCGCTGTAGCGCACTGTTGCAGCAATCGATAATGGTTTGTGGCATTAACCTGCCCCGACAAGTGTCACGTTTATGCCTGACGGTGTGCCGCCAGTAAGCGCGGCACGGACGTCACATGCAGGAAGCAAGACACCCGTCTGCGCACGCGGAATGGTGGTGTACCTAATGGTCGCCCCTGTGTACACATCTATGTCGCTCCAGCCCCCCGATGGGGTTTGGATTTGCAGACTGACCGTAGCGCCGCCCAACGTGCCCTCAAAAAACACGGTGTATTCCCCGCCTCTTACTTTGACAGAGGCTCCGGTAGCGCTTCCGTTCGACAAGAGTGTGTACGACGTATCATCGGCACGGCGAAGTGGCATGGTAAACTCCTACTACCAAGGTTTACCCTGGCGCATGATGAAGTTCTCCAAGTTGCGCAGGGCGTTGATAAGGTCTTGAACGCTGGGTACGTTAGCGTTGGTATTGATAACAATTTCAACATCGCGGCTCGTGGTGGTCGCACCCTGCGCAGGCGGGGTGTACTCGTTCTGACCAATGTTGACACCGAAAAAATAAGGCATGTCTGACTCCTTAGGATTGATGAAAGGGGGCAGTGGTTATTTCCAAAATGGAAATGACCCCTGCCCCCTAAAAACATCAGCTTGGTATGCTGTAGTACAGGTCGATGACCAGGGTGCCGGAAGCCGGAAGGCTGGCGGCAGCAATGGTTGCAAACACCTGTTCGTCAGCAGACAAGCCTGCGTCGCTTTGCGCTACCTGAGTCGCCACACCAAAGGGAGTCGGTGTGTCAACTGCGGTAAAGACCGCAGCGGCGCGGTACTTACCGGTTGTACCTGCGATACCGATGGCCAGGGTCGAAGAACCCAGGGACACACTGGAAACGAGATGACCGAAGGCGAACACTGCGCCTGCGGGAAGGTTTCCGATTACCAAGGTGTCACTGGTTGTCTGAGTGGCTAGTGTGAAGCTGGCGCGCAGACGTTTCATACGACCGTTGTAAACGGTGGCACGAGGCTTGTAGCCGGTGGGAGCAGCAGTCTGGTTAGCGCTGCCGCCCAATTCAGTTGATAGATAAGCTGGCATGTTGCAGCACTCCTTACTTGCAGTTGATGATTACGCAACGACGCTCTTCAGTCCGTGCGCCGCCGAAAGTGCCGGTCACATAGACTTGAGTCGAGTTACGTTTGTCGGGGCGGGGAAAGACATTCGCCTTGACGTCATTCCACAGGCCAAGAACCAAGCCTGATTTGGCATAGACAGGAACCATCCAGCGAGAACCCGCGACGTAGCTGCCGTCGGAGTCTGCGGAAGTGATGGCCGAGTTTGCCGCCAGGGAACTGTTGAAACCCGATGCCCCAGGGATACGCTCGCTGAGGATAAAGTTGAACCCCATGAAGTATGAGATCTTACCATCCACCAGCGTTGGCCGAGGATTGTAGTCCTGACTGATCGCCTGTGCCTCGTTCAACAAGTCATCGTGCTGCTTGGCGCTGATGATACAGTACAGCGGGTCAGTATCGGTATCGACATGGGCTTCCCGCAACTTACGCTGAGCAGCGCGCAATTTGGCGATGTTCAGACCTGTAGCGGACGACCCGCCCACAGTCGCAGCAATCTGCTGGCTGTTTGAGTTGAACGAAGCCAAAGTGCCGGTGGCCACAGTCCCGTTCTCACCAGTGTTGTTGCTGGTGAAGAAACCGCTGATGATCACATCATCAATTGCACGACCCATCGCATTGACGCCCGCCTGGGTATAAGGCCCGGTTGGGTCGATCAACATACGCAGCTTGTCCTGATCGTCGATTAGATCGCCCCACTCAGCATCGTTGGGAAGAATCCAACGCTTGTCCTGAGGGGTGCTAACGATGGGGGTATCGCTGTGGCGAGGAAGGTTGAACAAGGCGTTTACCGCGCCGAACTGTTCAAGCATGGAAGCCGCTTTACCGTAGAAGCTCTGGTTCTGTACGGTATCGCGTAGTTTTGTCCCTTGCTGCTGCAAGAGCATAGCGATGTTTGTCGAGTACTGCTGGACAAACGCCTGATTGACGTTGAATGACATTGTTATCTCCTAAGAGGGAATTGACGAAGATTGCTGCGGAAAAGGCCGCTGCACACCTCGGCTTGTCCTCGTAGGAGGGGCCAGTAAACACCAACTGGCGCGGGGCTTTAACTTAGGATGTCAACCGTTTTTGGTTTACGTCCGCGTTGCTGCTTGTCCGCAATTTCCTCCGACGTTTCGGTCGAAGGTGGTGCTTGAGTAAAATCATAAAGTATTTTTGCTTCCTCGACAATAGCCTTTGAATGGTATTCCCCAGAGCGAGCGCAAATCGTTGCTCCCAGCTCAAGGCAGCGGATCTTGGCTTCAAGTTCATTCATGTTACGCACGACCTATCCTTCGGGGTAAGCAAAGCTGTGAAGGACGGCCATACGCTTTACGGCGTCCTCTTTCTTGTTGACGTAGTTCGCCACAAAATCTCTGTCCTTCATGAGGGTCTGAATTTCTGCCTTGGCCTGACCAGGGGTCAACGCGGAACTAAACCCGCCTGCGGTGTCGCTGGTGACAAGGCTGTCTTCACGCATCCCCGCGCCCACGCGCTGTAACAATCCCATGGTCGCTTTGTGCCCCAAAGCCTCAGAGAGTTTATCGACAGTCTCTGTGTCAAGGCCGAGACCACGCATTCCCGCCTGCGCTTGCGCCAGGTTCTGATTGTAAGCCGCGCCCCATTCGCTCTTAAGCGCCGCGTCTTCCTGCTGGAAAGTTGTTTGCTTCTGAACCTGCTCGTTCTGAAGGTGCTCCGAAATTACCCCGTTGTACCAGTTCAGCAAATTCTCTCCCTGGTTCTTGGTGAGCCCTAGTTCATGGAACTTGCTAAGGGACGCTTCGTGCATTGCTTTATCGCCACCTTCAGGTAAGTCCACCTTGTAACCGTCTGGCGCGGTCGGCCTACCTAACCTGTCATAAACCGCAGCCCATTCTTTGGGGTCAGCGTCGGCTTTAGGGATGATGATAGCGTTGTTGGCCTTGTCAGCGCCCAAGAGTTTTTCGAGATTACGGTAGCCTTCAAGAACCTGCTTGGGGTCGTCCCAACCTTTGTTCTGCACATAGCCCACGGTTACTTCGTCTGCCCCCTCTAACCAGCTCGGCGTGGCGGGTGCGGGCACAACAGCGGCGGGGGGCGACAGCTGCTGGCTTGTAGGTACGGCGGGCGCGGCAGGCGCGGCGTCCAGCGTAGCGGCAGTTGAAACTGGCGCTACGATTTCAGGGGCTGCGCCTTCGGCGATGAAAGAACCTGTTTCGGACATGGGTCACTCCTGTGGTGGTTAAAAAACTATTTGGTGTAATCTGCGCCGGGGTCGCTCGTAATTTTCTTCAATCCGTGCAAATCATAAAGCTGGTCGTCTGTAAATTGAAGATGCTCCATGATGCGCAAAAACACTTCCCTTCTGCCTTCAAGCACGGCGTGAACGCGGGGGTCAGTGTGAAACGTGCTTTCGTGGGCGCGGCAAAACTTGGCCAGATCTTCCAGCACCTGTTCACCGAAAGATGTTCTGAATGTTTGAGAGTAGGCAGTGCGGCGCTGGGCTAGAAACTGCTGTGCTTTGTTTGTCTTGAACATTAACCTGGCTGACCTGCGAATGCGGCGTTACCCTCTGGTGTTGACGCTTTCTGAATAGCGGCAATACCTGGCAATGCCTGGGTGAGTTGAGCTGCGGCCTGCTGCTGTTGACGTTGCGCCCGCAACTG
>Ga0209972_10003925_pt1 | contig 11428 bp, 9 predicted proteins | sample NOAtaG_7_FD_187302 | JGI IMG/M metagenome (GOLD analysis project Ga0209972, IMG submission 187302) | Freshwater lake microbial communities from Lake Erie, under a cyanobacterial bloom - NOAA_Erie_Diel1S_2200h metaG (SPAdes) (version 2) | ecosystem: Environmental > Aquatic > Freshwater > Lake ...
AAATACGTGTATGACTGATTGGTCGAAAAAGTAAATCACCTGTTTCTGAAATATTGAAAAATGGGAACCAGTACATTAAATACCCCAGTAGAAATATCGTAGCTGTTCTTTTGAATATTTTGGTGAGCACAACACCATTACCCAACGATTCGTATTTACCCATGCTGAAGTACATGGAGTTACCAACGACAAATAAGAATGTTGGAAACACCAAATCTGTAAGGGTGAATCCGTCCCATTGGACGTGTAGCAGGGGAGACCAGGCTGTTTCGTAGCTGCCAAGTGAATTTACAATAATCATCAGGGCTACATCCATTCCTCGTAGTACATCGAGACTTAGATACCGTTGTTGCTGCATTGTTTGATTTTTCAATCTCTTAAAGTACAAAAAACCTCTAAAGTGCCTAATCCTTCTTTTGAAGAATTTTCCGTCCTAAAAAAGAAAAGGGCCGCTAACGGCCCCTTTCGAACTAAACCCCACTACAACTAAAACTTCCGAGTTCCGTCAGGCTGGAACGTGTATCGAAAGGTGTAGTACCTTCCCGGAGATTGTTGCGTGGGATTAGCGGGTGCGTCTTTGTAATAACTAAGGATTTCCATTTTAGCGAATTTCCCCTCACCTGTTCGAAAAACAAGAACCTTACCCGCGATGGGTATAATGGTTCCAGCCTGTGCATTGTAGTTGTACCAACCGTTACCGGAGCCCGTCGGAATGGCGTAGGTGCCTTCACCATCGGTGAGGTAGCCGTCTTGAGGGGCTTCCGCTATATTGTCGAAGATCTCTGAAATAAGCTTTACACCTCCGTTACCGATTCGGCTGGCCCCGCCATTAACAATAATGGTAGTTCCTCTGAAACCTACATCCCACTTGTTAGTTAAACTGTCGGAGTTGGGAACGGTTTGACCTGTAGCAAAACTGAAGAATTTAAATTTTCCAGTTGTGCCAATAGGGGTTCCGGTGCTGGTGTAGGCTGTTGCTGGATCCGCCGGTAAATTATAAATGATAGCCGTAGAAGATGGAGTGGGTTGTTGGGTATTTTTTGTTGGCCCAGGATCACCCTCCTGGCTGCAAGCTGTAAACAATAAAGCGATTACGGGTAAGATGAAAAACGCAGAGAACTTTTTCATAGGTGTTCGTTTTAATTTGTTGTTGAAGAAGAATTCCATTTAAATGCTATTGACGTATAGAATAATCTGCCCGGAAGATTGGGAATGAAGATTGGTTCCCGGTGATTGAGCAGGTTATCAATTCCTGCCTGCAACCGAATACCCGATTTAAATTCCTTGGCCAGAGAAATGTTGGTCAGGAGAAATCCGAAAACGAAGTTATCGTAACGATCCAGTATTCCATTGGAGTTAATGTCTGAAGGAGGAATGGTTTCTCCTTGGATATTTCCGCGAATGTCCCCAACACCAAATCGACTTCTCCAGATCAAGCGTACTGAGGCTTCCCAACCTTTTGAGTCTTTGTAGTTCACCTTGAAGTTTCCAGAATGTCTGCTTCTGTTTTGAAGCCCGAAGTATTCACCTCTTTTAAGTCGCGTGGTCACCAATGTTTCCGGATCCCGTGAAAAATAATTTCCATCGCGCACATCATTTAAGATCATACGATCCATGGCAAACAGCAGCTGATGCCCTGCATTTAGACTCCAGAACGGCGAGAGGGTTACCTGAAGACCAGCTTCGGCACCACGGGTAAACGCCTGATTGATGTTTCGATAGGTGAAGATGCCCTGGCCGGAGATAGTGGTAGCAACGGCCTGACTTTCGATCAGGTTGGTAATCTCATTATGGAAAATATTGAGGTATGCTTTTGTGCGACCTTTTTCAAAATCAATACCTGCATTAATGGAAGCTGAGCGCTCAGCACGAATACGCTCCAGATTTTCCGGATTAAAAAGATAGTTTTCGATTTGGCCCAACGTTTCAAGCTCCTTCAATTTATCGTTTATAATCTCAGAGCCCAGAACAGCATATCCTCCGGCAGCGGAATTGGTGAAGTTAAAGTAGAGCTGTCTGAAATCTGGCGCCTTAAATCCTGTGCCCCCAGAAACCCGAATCAGGAACTGATCTGTCAACTGAAAACTTCCTGAAAGTTTCGGACTTATTTGAGACCCATAAATACTGTTCTGATCCAAACGGGTCCCGCTTACCAAATTGATAGTGTTGGTTGGATTCCATTCATCCTGAATAAAGCTGTAAACGGTAGTTTGAGTTCGTGCTTTTAGGTCGCCGTAACGACTGGTGTTGACCTGTTCACCAATCATGCCCATTCCATACGTAAGCGTATGTTTGTGGGTCGGTGCATGAATGGCCACCAGCTCAGGGCGGAGAAATTGTTGACGAAAATCATCGCTGTAGAAAAGCTCTCCTCCAGATTCTTTCTTAAGCTCGGTCTCGGTTTCAAATTGAGAGCCATAAAATCGTGCTGTGGCTTTAAATTTTGGAGAGAAAATTTTAGTGATGGTTGGGTGAATGTTTAGATCTCTGGTCACACCATTACCTCTCGTCCGCGTATTGATTTCACCAGTGCGCACATCAAAAGCGAATTGCTGATCCTCTGAAAAATATCGTGAGGAAAGCGTTACCTCCAGATCTTGAGCAGGCTTCCAAAAAAGTTTGGGGTGGAATGTATAGTTTACAAAAGGCGAAACCGTTTTACCAAAATTTTGAGGACTTAAATCATATCCATCGGTTTCAAAACGGTTTGCAAAAAGGGAAAGTCGAGTGGTTTTACCTACCAAAGTTCCGGATCCGGAAAGATCCATCGTTTTGTTCGTTCCATACCGAAGGCTCCACTCTCCACCAGTTACAGCAGGTTGGTCGGTAATGATGTTAACTACACCGGCCAAAGCTTCTGAGCCGTAGAGACTGGATGAGGGACCTTTAACAATCTCAATTTGTCGGATGTTACCGGTGGTTATTCTGCTCAATTCGAGTGACCCGGTATACCTGCCAATTAGTGGTTCTCCATCGATGAGGATAAGCGTGTAGTCGGGGTTAAAGCCCTGAAGCTGGAGGCCATTTCCCTGGGCATTTATTTGGGGTACGATGACAAGACCGGTTTGCTCAGCAAGTGCATCCTGCAGTCGCACCGAGCCCATAGTTTTCAAGGAATTTTTGTCGACAACAGTAACCGGAACCGGTATACCTGCCAAGCTGCGCTCGCTTCTGGTAGCCGTTATGACTACTGCCTCCAGCTTGGTATGCACCAGACTGTCCTGGCACCAGGCTGAAAGGAGGGGTATAAAGGCTAAAAGGAGGGCTGTTTTCATCTTAAATCGGGCGCAAAAGTGTAGTGCCCTACTTTTAAAAAATACCCATCTAAGTATAAAAAATACCAAACAGGTTCAGGGAACATTTTTTATCCCTTTAGAGGTATTTTTCAGCTTTTGATTCAAAAAATTATCCAATTTCGTGGTGCTTATGATCAACGATATTTCTGAGTCCAATTCCCTCGGGATGGAAAATACCTTTCCGGGTAAATCATTGTGCCGATTTTCTAAAGAAGCTGTTTCGCTCTATTCTGTTGAAAATGAGGGTGCTGAGCCGGTTTCAGGGGAGAGCAGCTTGCGGGCGGGCATCATTCACTTTTATTTTTGCCTTTCTGGCCAGGCTACTTTTGCCTTCGGACCTCATTATAGCCGTGAAATCCGTGAGGACTTTAATTACTTTTTCTACAACCCGGATCAACATTTACCATTTCGTTTAACACTTCAGCCGGCCACCCGCATGGTGTATTTATCGGTAGGGATTGAAGATCTCCATCAACTTTTTGTAGAGGAGCCTAATGGTTTACCCATTCTTGCCAAAGAGAATGCCGGTAGAAAATTTTATGATGAGCGTGCCATACCCTCGGGTTTGAAAGTGGTTCTGTCATCTGTGTTTGCTGAGCCGTCGGGGCAGGTGGCCTCCAAGTTATATTTCCATGGAAAGGTTTTAGAAATTTTGGGTCTTTACTTCTCCAATCAGAATCCTGAAAAGGAAAATTGTCCTTTCCTGAACGATGAAGCTGCCGTACGTAAAATTAAATTGGCTAAGGAACAGTTAATTAAAATGGCCGATGATCCTCCAGGTTTACGTGAGCTAGCCAAACTTGCTGGATTGAATGAATTTCAACTCAAGGTTGGATTTAAAAAGGTTTATGGTAATACGGTTTACGGATACTTATTCGATCATAAAATGGATCAGGCCCGTTTATTATTAGATACCGAAAAATTTCAGGTGAATGAAGTGGCTTACCGGATCGGCTATTCAAATCCTAGTCATTTTATCGCTGCTTTCCGAAAGAAGTTCGGAGTTACGCCGAAAAAATACCTGATGAATCGATAACCCGAATCAAAACAGCCATTTTGCACGTGTTGAAAGCTGCATTGGAATTACCAGAAACCTCCGTCGAGCTAGAGCGAAAAACGATTCTCCTGGAACGGAGTCAAATTTACGTTCACTGTCACTTCACTAACGGTCCGGCTGAATCAGGTATTCGTATCTGGAAGACCACTTTTGTTGTGGATCGTGCTTCTGGTGTGCGTGGCGAGTTATTGCATGCAGAAAATATTAGCTACGCCCCACAATGGACCTGGTTACCTCCAAATAAGAGTCATCAATTTTTATTAATCTTCGCCGGTCTACCTTCTGCGTGTACTAAATTTGATTTGGTTGAGGACATTGGCGAACCAAATGGATTTTTCGTTGGCAACATCCTGCGAAATACTACCGACGTGTATCACGTCACAATTGAATCCTGAACTATCTTAAACGGATATTCAACTCCTTCATTTGCTCCTCGCTGATGGAAGAGGGCGTATCAATCATCATATCCCTTCCTGAATTGTTTTTTGGGAAAGCAATAAAATCGCGTATCGAATCGGCGCCTCCGAATAAAGAGCACAAGCGATCGAATCCGAAAGCGATGCCACCGTGTGGCGGTGCGCCGAATTCAAATGCCTCCATCAGGAATCCAAATTGTCTTTTAGCCTCATCTTCAGTAAATCCAAGTTTAGAAAACATGAGCTGCTGCGTAGTACGATCATGAATTCGGATGGATCCTCCGCCTATCTCTGTTCCATTTAAAACCATATCGTAAGCATTGGCCCTTACTTTACCCGGATCGCTATCTAGAAGCGAAATATCCTCTGGCTTTGGTGAGGTAAAGGGGTGGTGCATGGCGTGATAGCGACCGGTTTCATCATTCCATTCTAACAAAGGAAAATCAACAACCCACAATGGGGCATATTCATCTTTCTTCCGCAAACCTAATTGCTGACCAACCAACAGGCGCAGTTCACCAAGTGCTTTTCTGGTTTTTTCGGCATCACCGGCCAGTACCAATAGCAGATCACCAGCATTTGCGCCAAATGTGGATGCCCACGTACGCAAGTCGTCAGCTGAATAAAATTTATCAACGGACGATTTTATGGTGCCATCTTGCTCCAATCGTACCCAAACCAAGCCCTTAGCACCGATCTGAGGTTTTTTAACAAATTCGGTAAGCTCGTCCAGTTGTTTGCGGGTATAACCGGCACAACCCGTTGCACAAATTCCAACAACCAGTTCTGCACCATCAAATACACCAAATCCTTTGCCTTGAGTTAGTGAGGTAAGGTCCTTGAAGGTCATGGTAAAGCGAGTGTCGGGTTTGTCCGAGCCATAATTTTTCATGGCTTCCTCATAAGTCATCCGTGGAACGGAGCCAATATCGATTCCTTTTACTGTTTTGAAAAGGTGTCTGATGAGGCCTTCAAATGTATTGAGAATATCCTCTTGCGTAATGAAAGACATTTCACAGTCGATCTGTGTAAATTCTGGCTGGCGGTCGGCGCGAAGGTCTTCATCCCTAAAGCATTTTACGATTTGATAATACCGATCAAATCCTGAAACCATTAAAAGTTGTTTGAAGGTTTGCGGGGATTGGGGAAGTGCGTAAAATTCACCGGGATTCATTCTGGAAGGCACCACGAAGTCGCGTGCACCTTCGGGGGTTGATTTAATCAGAACGGGAGTCTCCACCTCAATGAAGCCAAGCCCATCCAGATAGTTTCTGGTTTGTCTGGCAACCTGATGTCTTAACACCAAATTTTCCCGCACGGGTGTCCGGCGAAGATCAAGATACCGGTACTTCATTCGAAGGTCATCTCCTCCATCAGTTTGATCTTCGACAGTAAAAGGTGGGACCTTGGAAGCATTCAGGATTTGGAGTTCTTCTAGACGGATTTCAATATCTCCTGTGACCATTTTATCATTCTTAGAGGCACGCTCGACGACCATTCCTGTGGCTGAAATCACGAATTCACGTCCGAGTGAACGTGCTTGCTGCATCAAATCGGGGGTGGCTTTTCCTTCCTCGAGGAATAATTGGGTGATCCCGTAACGGTCTCTCAAATCGATCCACAATAGACTGCCCTTATCGCGAATACGCTGCACCCAACCTGTGAGGGTTACTTTTTTGCCTGAATCCTGAATTCTGAGTTCTCCGCAAGTATGGGTCCGTAACATCTGAAATGGTTAATTTTGGCGTCAAAAGTAATAAACCTTAGGCATTTCACGTACGGAATGTCCACCACCTAACCCTATGAATATACTATCCATTCTGCTTCTGCTTCTTCCCACAATAACACCGCCACCAGGTAAATGGGTTAAACAAAAGATTGGTCAGGATATAGCGGTCATGTTGCCGGAACAATTAATACCAATGACTCCAGAGGATCTCATTCAACGGTATCCCTCTGTACGTACACCGTTAGGTGCCTATACAGATTCAAACCGTTTGGCGGACTTCAGTGTGAATGTTTCAGCTACGCAATGGCCGGATGGCAACATAGAATTTGCCAAAACATTTTTTAAGGCCTCGGTCATGAATATGTTCGATCGGGTTGAGATGATTCAGGAGGGTATTCGGGAGCAGCACAAAAGGAAATTTATTTTTTTCGAATTTGATTCCAGACTTAACCCGGATAAACGAAACATATCAACACAGGATGCTTTGGTTCGGTACACCTACATTTTGTACCTCGTAGAGCCATCGCGCACTTTAGTATTTTCTTTTACCTGTACGCGCGATGTTAAAGAGGAGTGGCAATCTGTGGCGAATCAAATCATGAAAAGTATCCATGTAAAATGATGGAAGAACAACACGAGCGTTTCATGAAAGAAGCATTGAAAGAGGCTCAAAAAGCTTTTGACGACGGAGAAGTGCCTGTTGGTGCGGTAATGGTTTGTGAGGGTAGAATTATTGCGCGGGGCTGGAATCAAACAGAAAAACTTAAAGATGCTACAGCGCATGCCGAAATGATAGCCATAACTTCGGCTACAGCTGCTCTTGGAGGTAAGTATTTAACAGGTTGTACACTTTATGTTACGCTTGAGCCATGTGTAATGTGTGCTGGTGCTTTAAACTGGTCTCAGTTGCCCCGATTGGTTTATGGCGCATCGGATGTTCAACGGGGGTTTTCTGTAATCGCTGATCCACTGCTCCATCCTAAAACTGAAGTTATCAGAGGAGTTCTTGAACAAGAATGTGCAGCATTGATTAAAGCCTTTTTTAAAAAAGTCCGAACCAATTAGTACCCTTCAATTATTTGCTCGTGGTCGGGTTAGTCGTACCGCAGTTTTATCTGCCCAAGCTTCGATTGCCTTTCGGTCGGAGTAAGAAAGCATTCCATCTGGTCTCAGTTCCATAAACCGTTGGTGTGGCATTGCTCCTTTTTCAAGGATATAAATCATATCATCAAGTCTGGCCACTTTTTTTCGTAGAGGTAGAAAATTAATGCTGTCGAGGTTGAAGCGATTCCGCGCCTCAGGCATTACCGAGTTGTTGCTGTGGCAGGGAAGGCATTTGGTTTCGATTACTGCTTTCGCCTGTCCCATTAATACCACAAGCGTATCCGGCTGTACTTGCTCGTAAGATGCCTGTTCGGGCTCTGTTTTAAAAAATGGGGAGCACAAAACGGATCCGATAGCTGCACATATAATGATCAGAATTTTCATTTGTTAAGTATTTAAAGAGTTTGGTATTGTAAACTCAATATTAATTCTTGTTTTGAGCCATTTGTAATGAGAACCGTCAGGCCAATCAACCGTTGGCCGTTCACTGAATTTGATCAGGTCGAAAAAGATAAGCTATGTATATTGCGTCAGTAAGAAATATGAAAATTGTTAAAGCGGAATTGCTTACCATAGGAGATGAGATCCTATTTGGTCAAATTGTAGATACCAACTCCCAGTGGATGGGGGATAGATTGGCCAGCGAAGGTATTCGGGTCACCTGGAAGACCAGCGTTGGCGACCATGAGGCTGATATTTTATCCGCCTTTGATTTGGCCCGAAAGCGGGCCGATGTTGTACTGATCACCGGCGGACTTGGCCCAACCAACGATGACCTAACCAAACCCTGTCTGGCTAAATTTTTTAATGTGGGTGTGGCCATTCACGATGAGGCGTTGCAGGAGGTTACTGAGTTTTTTAAAAGTCGCGGACGCGAACTCACCGAACTCAATCGCCTTCAGGCAAGTCTTCCACTGAACTGTCAGAAGATTACCAATCGTGCCGGAACAGCTCCAGGAATGTGGTTTGATGAGCAAGGAGTCGTTTTTGTTTCCATGCCTGGTGTGCCTCATGAAATGAAAATAATGATGGAGGAGCAGGTTATTCCTCGATTGAAAAAACGATTTGATCTACCTGTTATTCATCATCAGATTGTCCGGACTGCTGGCATTGGTGAATCATTTTTGGCTGACCTGATTAAGGATTGGGAGCGTTCTTTGCCCCAACACATTAGGCTTGCCTACCTGCCCAGCCTTGGACAGGTTAAGCTACGGCTTACAGCAACTGGAGCAAGTCTGGAGGCTATGATGATGGAAACGCAAGCCTGGGTAAATAGGTTACAAGCGCTTATCCCGGAATACATCTATAGTCTCGCGAATGAGTCTCTCGAGATTGTTATAGGAAGAATGTTAAAAGATAAAAATCTCACGTTATCTGTAGCGGAGAGTTGCACCGGCGGGTATCTCTCTCATCTGATCACCTCTGTTCCTGGATCCTCTGAATATTTCTTAGGTAGTATGATTCCTTACGCCTATGAAATCAAAATGAGTCAGTTGGGAGTTAGACCTGAAACATTGGAAAAGTATGGCGCTGTAAGTGAGCAAACCATTTGTGAAATGGCTTCGGCTGTTCGGGCTCGATTCAATACTAACGTAGGTGTAGCAACCAGTGGTATTGCAGGGCCTGGAGGAGCTACACCGGAAAAACCTGTGGGTACGGTATGGATTGCTTATTCGGACAAACAGAAAACTGTTGCTAAAAAACTTCAACTTTCTAAAGATCGGCTACTAAACATTCAACTGGCGTCTGTGGCTGTGTTGAATTTGATTCGTAAAGAACTTCCAGAATAAATTTCTATGCTTCGTATTCAGATTCTAATTTTTCTGACTTTCGCGTTAATAGGATTCTCCTGTAGGCCAGAAAAATCTCCAATTACTTCTCCTCGCAAGGTTTGGACTCCAGACCAAGCCAACGCCTGGTATGCAACCAAAGGCTGGTTACGTGGGAGTGATTTCATTCCAAGTTCGGCCATCAATCAACTGGAAATGTGGCAGGCTGAAACTTTTGATACGGTAACCATTGATCGCGAGTTGAGGTGGGCGAAAGACATTGGTTTTAATTCCATGCGCGTTTATTTGCATCATGCGGCGTGGCGTCAGGATCCGCAGGCATTTTTTCATCGAGTGGACCACTATTTAAAAATATCAGACCGTCATGGGATCCTCACCATGTTTACCTTATTTGATGATTGTTGGAATCCTTTATTTCAGATAGGTCGTCAACCCGATCCTAAGCCAGGTATCCATAACAGTGGCTGGTTGCGTGATCCGGGCGACGCGCTATATCAGGATTCAACCTTAATGCCTGTTTTGGAGGAGTATGTTAAAGCGGTGCTGACCCGGTTTGGAAATGATGAGCGTATTCTTCTTTGGGATTTGTACAACGAACCCGGAAATTCTGGTTACGGAGATCGATCTATTCCCTTGTTGAAAAATGTTTTTGCCTGGGCACGCTCGGTAAATCCGTCTCAGCCACTGTCCGTTGGTTACTGGAATGATGACTTGAAGGAAATAAATCGTATTTGTCTGGAAGAATCGGATGTTATTACCTACCACAACTATAATGAACCGTCTGCCCATCAGCGGCTGATCGATACGTTACGGACTTTGAATAAGCCTTTGCTTTGTACGGAATATATGGCACGAACACGCGGAAGTCGTTTTCAGAATATTTTACCAATGCTGAAGCAGCAAAATATTGCTGCCTACAACTGGGGTTTTGTTTCCGGCAAAACCAATACCATTTACGCCTGGAGTGATCCCCGGCCTGATGGCAGTGAGCCGCCGGTTTGGTTTCACGATATCTTAAGAAAAGACGGATCTCCATACGATACGTCCGAGACAAATCTGATTCGCAAACTTACCACTGGAGAGAAGTAAAGATTCTTCCTGGTTGATAGAGTATCCCCATTTCGGCTAACACCGAGCCGGTAGTACATGCACATTTGTAAAAAGTTGAGCATGAAGTACCGCACCTTGTTTTTTATTCTTATGACTACAGCTATAGAATGTAATGAGGCCGTAGCTCAAAAAAATTTTGAAAATCCTGCATATTCGTTTTTAAAGGTCCTGAACTATTTGCAGGACTCACTACATCGTCCGGGTATTCTATCTGCAGATTCGTTAGCTACTGATTCGCTATCGCTATTTAGTTCGCTAGCAGAGGAGGTCATTTCCAATCAGGTGAATCGGGTGGCTTCCGGTGAATGGTCTTTAACCCGACAATTGGTGAATGAAAGTCCTGATGAAAAGCTGAAGGAACTTTCAGGATTTAATGCGTTGGATCCTTTTCCGGCAATCAATCATTTTTCTGGTAAGGAGGAAATGCTGAACCGCGGCATTCAGGCCATCTCGGACCTTCATTCCCAAAAGGAACACTTTTTTAAAAAATGGATCCGATCTGATTCTGCTCTTCGCAGCCCTAAGGCTATTTCGGTAGCGCTGAGCATGGGCATTATTCGGCCATTTTCGAGTTCCTTAACTACTGATTTGTATCCGTCCATAGGCTTTACAACCGGTTCCGGAATTACGGTTTTATGCGGCTGGACGCAGCGTATTGGCTACGGAAAATACTACGGTGGTCGATTGGCCTTTGATTATTCCTGGAAGTATGGGTTTTCAGTTTTGACTGAATTAGAGCGCCTCGTTCAGGACCAGGAGGGTGTAGAAGTTCGGAGGAATCATTTTCTCACGGGAATAGAAAAATCTGTAAAAATTTCAGATCGCGCTCAAAGTTATGTGCTTACTCTTATTGATTGGGGCCGACAGTTACCCGATGATGGATATGCCGAGCGTTACCGCATTCGAGTTGGAATAGATTATCTACT
>Ga0209972_10003932_pt1 | contig 11419 bp, 9 predicted proteins | sample NOAtaG_7_FD_187302 | JGI IMG/M metagenome (GOLD analysis project Ga0209972, IMG submission 187302) | Freshwater lake microbial communities from Lake Erie, under a cyanobacterial bloom - NOAA_Erie_Diel1S_2200h metaG (SPAdes) (version 2) | ecosystem: Environmental > Aquatic > Freshwater > Lake ...
CCAACAACATGTTTCAGACTTCGCCACTCGTAAAAAATCTGATCATCATTAATGTGGTCATTTTCCTGATCCAGAATCTGTTTCCGGTGGCCGATTACCTGCTTATGTTGTGGCCAATGGATTCGGAGCATTTCCAGCCGTATCAGTTATTCACCTACATGTTTGCTCACGGAAGTTTATGGCATGTTTTGTTTAACATGCTTGCCTTATCTTCTTTTGGACCTATTCTGGAGAATTATTGGGGCGATAGAAAATTTCTTTTCTTTTATCTCGCTACGGGATTGGGTGCTGGTATAATCTATGCTACGCTGAATTACTTTTTAGGTACCGGTGGTCCGATGCTCGGTGCCTCTGGTGCGATCTACGGAATACTGATGGCCTTTGGTATGGTTTTCCCTAACCTGGAAATCATGCTTCTCTTTCCACCTATCCCGCTGAAAGCAAAATATATGGTCTTTGTTATGGGCTTCATCACCTATGCAATGGATAAAAGTGGACAGGTGGCACACGCTGCTCACTTTGGAGGCGCTCTAGTTGCCTTTGTTGTAATTAGTTACTGGAAAAGTCAGGGTCGCCGAAATGGATGGTGACTTTAACAAGGTTTTAATCCATGCTTGAGGAATTTAAAAACGCATTTCGTCGTCCGAACAACAGTCACATCCAGTTGATTCTGATCAACGTTGTAGTTTTTGTTGTTCTGGCATTGTTGTACGTTATTTCTACCATCGGCGGGTTTGATCAGGTATTTGCAACTGTATATAAGGCTTTTAGTCTGCCGCCGAAACCCGATGAATTTTTTTATCGGCCATATACTTTGATTACGTATGCCTTTGCTCACAGCCTTCGTGACATCTGGCATATTTTGTTTAACATGATTTCATTGTACTGGTTCGGCCGCTTATTCATTGAATACCTTGGAAACGATCGTCTAATAGCTGTTTATATTTTGGGAGCACTGGCTGGTGGTGTGCTTTATTTGGTTTTGTTTAATTCCGTACCATTTTTTCAGGAGCGCGCAGGTGTTGGGATGGTCGGTGCATCGGCGGCCATCTATGCCATTATGGTTGCCTGTGCTACGTTGATACCCGATTATACTTTCTTTCTTCTGTTCCTTGGGCCGGTTCGAATCAAATACATTGCCTTATTTTTTATCCTGCTAAGTTTTCTAGGAACTGTTTCTTCCAATGCAGGGGGTAACCTTGCTCACCTCGGAGGAGCTGCGATCGGTTACGTTTACATTAAACGGTTACAAGCAGGCTCTAATATTGGTTCTTGGATTACACGTCTTTTGAATTGGTTGGTGTCCTTATTTTCCGGTCGGAAAACAGTGAAACTGAAGTATGAAAAAAGAGAAAGCCCCGTTTCTCGCGGGGCTAGCTCATCTCAGGTTACTCAAGAAGAAATCGATGCCATTCTTGACAAGATTTCCGCAAAGGGTTATGAAAGCCTTTCTTCAGAGGAAAAGGAAAAGCTCTTTCGGGCAGGTAAGCGTTGATTAGTCAAAGCGGTAAACACGCTCAATTTCTGAGCCTGGTTCAACTTTACACAGATCGTGCAAAATCCCATCGCTGAGTCGATATACCCAACCGTGTAAAACAGGCTTATTCCAGTCTTTCCAGGCGCGTTGAATGATATTGGTTTTTACAAGATTATAAACGCCATGAATGACGTTTAATTCCGTAAGCCGATCTGCTCGGGTGCTGGCATCCTTAAGATTATCCAACTCCACCCGGTTGTTGTAATACGTGTCTTTAATATTCCGAAGCCAGTTATCAATAAGCCCAAAGCTTGAATTTCCCATGGCGGCTTTAACCCCACCACAACCATAATGTCCGCAAACGATGATGTGTTTCACCTGCAACACTTCTACGGCATATTGTACGACGCTCATCATATTCAAATCGGTATGGTCTACAATATTGGCGATGTTGCGATGTACAAAAATTTCACCCGGTTGTGTATTGGTAATTTCATTGGCCGGTACACGGCTGTCGCTGCAGCCAATCCATAAAAATTCTGGTGTTTGTACATGCTCAAGTCGATTGAAAAATTCCGGATCGCGCTCTAGTTGAAGAGCAGCCCAGGCACGGTTTTCCAGAAGAAGTTTTTCGTGTGTTTTCATAATTATTTAGTCGATGGTTTCGGATTTGAAAAAGGGGTGTAAAGCGTTTTTAGTTTTTTTGATTTCAACATCAATATTTTTTTTGAGCGCACTTATTTTAAAGTCATTCAGAATTTCAAGGATATCGTTATCGTAGTATTGAATGGAAGAGCCTTCAATAAGCACCTTTGAATTTCCCGGAATCGATTCAACAGCCTTAAGAAGCGGAGACTTGTTCAGAAATGAAACGTCCTTTGTGAATTTAATCATGTAGTTGTTTCCGTGATTCACCACCAACACAGCCGAATGAAAATTACTTTTTAAAACAAAGTAAACCGCAATCAATATCCCGATGAAAATACCCATGAGCAGGTTTGTTAATAGAATGACCAGGATGGTTACCGAAAATGGAATGAATTGATCAAGCCCTTTTTTGAATTGTTCCTTCCAAAGACTTGGTGAACTTAGTTTGTAACCAACCTGCAGTAGAATGGCTGCTAATGCAGAAAGCGGGATGTATTCAAGCGCCGTGGGAAATAACAATACTGCGGTGGCGATAAAAAACCCATGTGCAATCGTCGATAATTTTGTTTGAGCTCCGGAGCTTACATTGGCGGAGGTGCGCACAATTACGGAAGTCACTGGTAAGCCGCCCAAAAAGCCCGAGATCATATTGGTTACCCCCTGAGCTTTTAATTCTCTATTAAGTGGAGTTACGCGCTTAAATGGATCCATTTTATCAGCCGCTTCAATGCTCAGCAATGACTCCAGGCTGGCCACCAACGCGAGGGTAATGGCAATCGTAAAAACTCGTGCATCATTGAGTATGGTCCAGTCAGGCAGGCTGAATCCAGCAGACAATTCATCAAGCGCTGGAAGGTCTACCATGTGAATTCCACTTAAGGCAAGCTCGGGAAATGAGTTCTGAAAAAATAAATTCAAGACTACACCAAGAACTACGGCCAGAAGTGGCCCTGGTATGATCGAAAGCACGGCATTTTTTTTGATTCGATCACTTCCCCAAAATATTAGTAAGGCTAAACAGGCTGTGGAAATTATTACCGCCCCCGTGCTCAGATTCATTACAGCAGCAAGAATTTCTGTGAAGGTGTTTTGATTGTCTGGCTGAAGAAAAGATTCATCTCCCTCATAATCTTTGTCATCACCCAAAGCATGCGGAATTTGTTTGAGGATTAGGATAAGGCCAATGCCCGCCAGCATCCCTTTAATCACAGATGATGGAAAAAAATACCCGATAGCCCCTGCTTTGGCATATCCAAGCACTAGTTGTATGACTCCAGCCAGGACAACCGCAGCAGAAAAAGCCTGAAATGTTCCCAGGTCCGAGATAGAGGCCAGCACAATACTGGCTAAGCCTGCTGCTGGTCCACTCACGCTCAATTGAGACCCGGATAATAGTCCGGTAACGATTCCGCCAAGCACTCCGGCAATAAGACCAGAAATTAAGGGTGCGCCTGAAGCCAAAGAAATACCCAGGCATAAGGGAATGGCTACAAAAAATACAACTACAGAGGCTGTTAAGTCTTGCCTGTAGCTGCCAAAAATGGATTGATTAGGATTAGTTCCCATTGAATATTGGTATAAAGAAATTAAGGTTAAACTTGATCTTGCCGTGAATGAAACGGCTATTGGAAAATATCCGACTCAGGAACGTGGCGGCGGATAGACGACCTCACAAATGACTGGATAAAAGTTCAAGAAATATTCTGTGAAGTGAAGTAATACGCTTCGGTGGTTGCTATTTGATCTTAAGGATTTATTCAGTGCCTTGTCCAATTCCTTTCTTTCATCCGAGTCTTCATCGCCCGTAGCTTCCTCAGCAAGAGAATAGGTTTGCTGGTCTGTTAAGGCAATACCTACCAAAGGAGCAACGGATTGGACCCCTAGAACACCAATCAAAAGAAACAACAAGAATATAAACCGGAGTTTATTCACACCATAAAGATAATTTTAAATTATCCTCGAACAACCCTGATAGAATTAAATAGAGAGATAGCCCTCAGGCAGATCTACCTGTAGCCACTTCTTTTGCTTATCCAATTGGATGAAAAAGGGACTGTTTAGAGGTAACAGGATCTCTCCGGAATCGCCGGCTATTTCAATCAAACGATTTTCGGGAATCCCCGAAACGCCCGTGACCAATCCAATTTTTCCCGCTTGTTTATCCTCTACTGTAAACCCAATTATTTCTTCGGCATAAAACGCTTCACTGGAGGAAGAGGGTCCAGGAATTTTGAAGTACACCTGATGTCCGCGAAGTGCGGTCGCGGCATCAATCGAATCCACTCCTGCCAACTTGATGAAGGCCTTATCCGGACGGGCAGAAAACGCTTCAACCTCGAATTTTTTAAACTCACCATCCAATTCAAAGAAGGCCACCTTTACCTTTTCAGGCAGTTCTACACGGAAAAGGTTGACGGTAATTTCTCCCTTCAAGCCGTGTGCTTTAGCCACATAGCCCGCTTTGAAGATGTTTTTCGGGGTCATTCAGTCAGCTAAAAAAAATGCCGGCTTTGAAACCGGCAATATTTTAAGAGAATTGATTACAGTAATTATGCCTCCGATGCAGGAGCCTCTGGAGCGGTAGCCTCGGAAGCCTCCTCAGTCGCTGCTGGAGCTTCACTTGCAGCGGCTTCCTGCTTCTTGCGAATCGCTTCGGCACGTGCTTCACGTACCTTGGTTTCCGCTTCCTTACGAGCTTTAACTGAAGCCTGCTTGTCCTTAGACAAACGCTCCACTTTAGTTTGAATCTTGGCTTCTTTTTCTTTTTTCCAGGCGTCTAGTTTCGCGTCAGCCTGTTCCTGAGTTATTGCACCTTTAACTACTCCAATCTGAAGATGCTTGCGAAGAAGCACACCACGATACGAGAGAATTCTTCCTACCGTATCGGAAGGTTGAGCACCTTTCATCAACCATTCAAAAGCTTTTTCATCGCTCAATTCAATGGTTGCAGGATTAGTGAGGGGGTTGTAGGTACCGAGTTTCTCAATGAACTTTCCGTCTCGGGGAGAGCGGGTATCGGTTACCACTACATCAAACATGGCCAGCTTTTTACGGCCGCGGCGGGCCAAACGAATTTTTACCATTTTTTAAGTTTTTAAATGTTGGATCTCGTCCGGTTTTTAAAGGACTGCAAAGCTAGGATAATTCGGTAATCCAACAAGATTAACCCTAATGCAAAGCCATATAAATTGAACGATAAGCCTAAAAAAAGGCTATTTTACCTTGATTTTGTGCTTTTGGATGTAACTCCGGTTAATTACACTGTGCTTATGTTCATTTGATTTTCTGAAAAAATCACAATATCTGTATAAGCGGATATTAGGTTTTTACATAAACCTATCCCTGATTAGCTTTACAGACTTTTTGGAAAATCCATGGATAAATTCTCCTTCATCTCAAACGCTGATCCCGGATATGTGGATCAGTTGTATCAATCCTACAAATCTGATCCGTCTTCGGTTGATGCCACCTGGCAGAAATTTTTTGAGGGGTACGAATTTTCCCTTCAGCGCTTCGGCGAGGATGGGCCTTCAGCTTCCGCCTCAGATGGCTTGTCGCTAAAGGAAACCCAAGTTCGTAACCTTATTTTTGCCTACCGATCTTTTGGCCACCTAAAAGCCAACACGAACCCGGTACGCGAGCGACGCAACCACCACGTAAACTTTGAGTTGAAAAGCTTCGGACTTTCCGATGCCGACCTGGATGTTGAATTTGATGTGGGCCGCGAAATCGGAATGGGACGTTCCACCCTTCGAAAAATCATTGAAAAACTTCAGAAGGTCTACGTTGGTACGGTCGGTTTTGAATACAACTTCATCCGTAATGATGAAGTCAGAGAATGGTTCTTTAAAAAATGTGAGCAAGAATATTATCAGCACAATCCTTCCTTTGACGAAAAGAAGTCCATTCTCTCTAAACTGAATGAAGCGGTTGTTTTTGAAAACTTTCTGCACACTAAATTCCTTGGTCAAAAAAGATTTTCTCTGGAAGGCGGTGAAAATACCATACCAGCCTTGCAAAAGATTATAGATAAGGCTGCTGAAATGGACGTGAAAGAAGTGGTGATTGGTATGGCCCATCGCGGTCGCCTGAATGTACTCTCCAACATCCTGGAAAAAACCTACGAACAAATCTTCACCGAATTTGAAGGCAATGTCAACCCTGACCTGACTATGGGTGATGGCGATGTGAAGTACCACCTTGGCTACGCTTCACAAATCAAAACACCGTCCGGAAAGAAAATTTATGTGAAACTAACTCCCAATCCTTCGCATCTGGAAGCGGTGGATCCTCTGGTACTTGGTTATACCCGTGGACAAATTGACGACGAGTATACAGGAGAATTGCGTAAGGCCATGGCCATTCTGATTCATGGTGATGCCGCAATTGCCGGACAGGGAATTGTTTATGAAATTGTTCAAATGTCCGGCCTTCCCGGTTATACCACCGGAGGCACGATTCACTTTGTGATCAACAACCAGGTCGGATTCACAACGGATTTTGAAGATGCTCGTACTTCTATTTATTGTACGGATGTTTCAAAAATTGTTGATGCACCGATTCTCCATGTAAATGGTGACGATGCAGAGGGAGTGACTTTCTGCGCCAACCTGGCTCTGGAATACCGTCAGCGATTCGGAAAAGATATTTTCATCGACATGCTCTGCTACCGTCGTCACGGACACAATGAAAGCGACGAGCCTAAGTTTACTCAGCCCAAGCTCTACAACATCATTGCTAAACACCCCAATCCGCGTGAAGTTTATTTGAAAAAACTTACAGCAAGTGGAATTGATGCAGCCCTCGCTGATGAAATGGAACAAAAGTTCCGCCAATTGCTGCAGGACCGTCTTAATGAGATCAAACAAAAGCCACTCCCATACAAAACACAAAAGATTGAGGAGGAGTGGCAGCAACTTCGTTTTGCCGTGCCGGCAGATTTTGAGAAATCACCTAAGACAGGCATCACTCCTTCAGTCATTGATTCTGTTGGAAAGGCGCTAACAACTATCCCGGAAAACTTTAAGCCGATCAAGCAAATCGAAAAGCTTCTTAAAGACCGCAAAGCTTCCTTTTTTGAGGAGAAAGCACTCGGTTGGGCGGAAGCTGAATTGTTGGCTTATGGTTCCCTTCTGGCAGAGGGCCATCCTGTACGTATAACCGGACAGGATGTAAAGCGTGGTACATTTTCGCACCGCCACGCCTGTTTCTGGGATTCGAACACGAATGAAATGTATTGTGGCTTGAATGATCTGGATAAGAGCAAGGCCAAATTCCATATTTATAATTCACTCCTTTCGGAATACGGTGTACTGGGATTTGAATATGGCTATGCGATGGCTACTCCTCAAGCCCTGGTGATCTGGGAAGCACAGTTTGGTGATTTTGCCAATGGCGCTCAGGTAATGATTGACCAGTTTCTTTCTAGCTCTGAATCCAAATGGCAAAGACAAAACGGAATGGTTTTGATGTTGCCTCACGGCTATGAAGGACAAGGTCCGGAGCACAGCAGTTGCCGTCCGGAGCGTTTCCTTCAGTTGTCGGCAGAATACAACATGGTGGTGCTAAACCTCACCACCTCGGCAAACCTGTTCCACATGCTGCGCCGACAGGTGAAATGGGAGTTCCGCAAACCTGCGGTGCTGTTCTCTCCGAAGTCGCTGCTCCGACATCCGGGTGTAGTTTCGCCAATTAAAGAATTTACGGATGGAATCTTCAGGGAGGTAATCGATGATCCAAATGCAGGAAATGAAAAGGTTACCCGCGTGATTTTATGTACTGGCAAGCTGTTTTACGAATTGCAGGAGGTTCAGCAAAAGAAAAAGTTGAAACATGTTGCGATCGTCCGTATAGAGCAGCTTTTCCCATTCCCTGAAAATCAAGTTAACGGCATCTTTAAAAAGTACAAGGGTGCTGAAATTGTCTGGGCACAGGAGGAGCCGCTGAACATGGGCTACTGGTCATTTATGGTTCGGATGTTGCCCGAGGTGAAAATGAAACTGGTTTCACGCAAAGCCAGTGCTTCGCCAGCAACCGGATACAACAAGGTTCATAAAATGGAACAGGAAAGAATCATTAACGACGCACTCGGAATTTAATCCCTGAAACAACTGGAATATGGCTATATCTGTTAAAGTACCTTCTGTTGGAGAGTCCATCACCGAGGTAACCATTGCCAACTGGATCCGTCAGAACGGCGACATGGTCCGTATGGACGAAGTGATCGCTGAACTCGAGTCTGAAAAAGCAACTTTTGAGCTCACGGCTCCTGCTGCCGGAAAGCTGATTGTCAAAAAACAAAAAGGTGACTCTGTTCCCATCGGAGAGATTGTCTGTGAAATTGAAGAATCAGTCAATGCAGTTCCCTCTGCGCCTGCACCAGTTGCTCCGGCGGTTGAAAAGGCACCTGCACCAACAGGTGTTGTGAAAGAAATGAAAGTACCTGCAGTAGGCGAATCCATCACAGAAGTCACCATTTCAAATTGGTTGAAAAAAGATGGTGATCTCGTCCGATTGGATGAAGTGATTGCAGAGGTTGAGTCTGAAAAAGCCACTTTTGAATTGCCAGCTGAGGCAACAGGTATTTTACGCATAGTGGCCCCGGAAAAATCAACATTACCTATCGGTGGACTGATTTGTCGAATTGAGGTAACTGATGGCGCTGTTGCTGCCACTGCTGCCACTGCAAAATCAGAAGTGCCCGCTAAATCGGATACCAATGCAGCATATGCACAAGGTCATCCATCGCCTGCGGCCGCTAAAATTTTAGATGAAAAGGGAATTCCCGCATCGTCTGTAGCAGGTACAGGAACAGGCGGTCGGATTACTAAAGAAGATGCTGTACGTGCTCAGGCTCCTGCATCAAAACCTGCAGAGGCCTCTAAGGCACCAGCTGCTGCTGCACCTGTTGTTGCAGGTGGTCGAGGCAAGCGCGCCGAAAAAATGACTTCCCTCAGAAAAACCATTTCCAAGAGACTGGTTTCCGTGAAAAACGAAACCGCTATGCTCACCACCTTTAATGAGGTGGACATGAAGCCGGTTATGGACATGCGTGCCAAATACAAGGATAAGTTCAAAGAGAAGTATGGCGTTGGTCTGGGTTTTATGTCGTTTTTCACAAAGGCGGTTTGTCAAGCCCTGCGCGAATGGCCGGCTGTGAATGCACAGATCAACGGCGATGAGATCATTTATCATGACTATTGTGATGTTTCCATCGCTGTTTCAACTCCCCGTGGATTGGTTGTGCCGGTTATCCGAAATGCAGAGTTGTTGAGTTTTGATCAGATTGAATCCGAAATTGCCCGACTGGCTGCCCGTGGTCGTGAAGGAAAACTTTCTATTGAGGAAATGACGGGCGGAACCTTCTCCATTACCAATGGCGGAGTATTTGGATCGATGCTTTCTACACCGATTCTCAACCCGCCGCAATCGGCCATTCTGGGTATGCACAATATTGTGGAGCGCCCGGTAGTTAAGGATGGTCAGATTGTAATTCGTCCGGTGATGTACCTGGCGCTTTCCTACGATCACCGTATTGTGGATGGTCGTGAATCGGTGAGCTTCCTGGTAAGGGTGAAAGAATTGTTGGAAGATCCGGGAAGATTGATCCTTGGAATTTAATTTTTGAATACACTTTTTATGGCGAATCAATATCAGGTAGTTGTCATCGGCTCTGGTCCTGGCGGATACGTAGCTGCTATCCGTTGTGCTCAACTCGGAATGAAGACGGCAATAATTGAAAAGTATCCGACTCTTGGCGGCACCTGTCTGAATGTGGGATGCATACCGTCGAAGGCTATGCTCGATTCAAGTGAGCATTTTCACAATGCGGCGCACCATTTTGCTCAACATGGAATTGAGATCAACGCTCCGAAGGCGAATCTTTCCCAAATGATTAAGCGAAAGGCTGAGGTCGTCAAATCAAATGTCGATGGTATTGCCTTCTTGATGAAGAAAAATAAAATTGATATTCATACCGGTACAGGATCTTTTGTGGATAAACATACGGTGAAAGTAACGGCCAGTGATGGTTCCGTAAAGAATCTCACTTCCGATAAAATCATCATTGCAACAGGATCAAAGCCAACGCCACTTCCGTTTGCTCCATTCGATAAAAAACGAATCATCTCCAGTACAGAAGCATTGGAAATGAAAGAAATCCCAAAACATTTGATTGTTGTTGGTGGAGGAGTAATTGGGATGGAATTGGGATCTGTTTATGCGCGACTGGGTAGTAAAGTATCCGTAGTAGAATTTTTAGATTCCATTATCCCAACCATGGATGGAACCATGGGTAAGGAGCTGCAGAAATCACTCAAGAAGTTAGGCATGGATTTTTACCTGGGTCATAAGGTCACTTCTGTGGTGAACTCAGGTGCACAGGTTTCGTTAACTGCTGAAGATAAGGCTGGAAAAAAATTAGAATTATCGGGCGATTATTGCCTGGTTTCAATCGGTCGTCGTCCTTTTACAGATGGTCTTGGTTTGGAAAACATCGGTATCCAACCTGTGAAAGGTCAGATACCAGTAGATGATCATTTGAAAACAACGGTTGAAAATATTTACGCGATAGGTGATGTGGTACGCGGGGCTATGTTAGCGCACAAAGCCGAAGAAGAAGGCGTAATGGTTGCCGAACAGATCGCTGGTCAAAAGCCTCACATCAATTATAATTTGATACCTGGTGTAGTGTACACCTGGCCTGAAGTGGCTAGTGTTGGCAGAACAGAAGAACAATTGAAGACAGCTGGTATAAAGGTTAAGTCTGGAAGTTTTCCATATAAAGCGCTCGGCAGAGCAAGGGCCTCTATGGATTTAGATGGACTGGTAAAGGTTTTAGCTGATGAAAAGACAGATGAAATTCTTGGTGTTCACATTATCGGCGCCCGGGCTGCCGATATGATTGCAGCCGCTGTGGTGGCTATGGAATACCGTGCTTCCGCAGAAGATGTATCCAGAATGTCGCATGCACATCCAACCTATATGGAAGCCTTTAAGGAAGCCTGCCTTGCCGCCACGGCCAATAGGCCCTTGCATATGTGAGGTCTTGCATCAGCTGGAACACCATTGATTTGTTGATTTTTGAAGCTTCCAAAGCTTCAGGATGTCGCCGTTCCTTTAAAGAATGGTATTTTTTACCTTTAGGTTTGCATTCATTTAATCCTGATTGCTGTATGAGGAATTTTACCCTGGTTGTCGTGTTGTTCCTGGTTTCATGGACCGCTAGTTATGGTCAGAATGCCTATTCGGATTATGTACCCAGTTATGATGCAGCCATTTTCACTGAGGAGTTTT
>Ga0209972_10003936_pt1 | contig 11416 bp, 11 predicted proteins | sample NOAtaG_7_FD_187302 | JGI IMG/M metagenome (GOLD analysis project Ga0209972, IMG submission 187302) | Freshwater lake microbial communities from Lake Erie, under a cyanobacterial bloom - NOAA_Erie_Diel1S_2200h metaG (SPAdes) (version 2) | ecosystem: Environmental > Aquatic > Freshwater > Lake ...
GAGCGTCTGCGCCGCGACGAGGGTTCCGATGATGAAGCCGAGGACGATGGTGATGCCGAAGTTGATGAGGATGCCCGTCTGCGCGAGGACATAGGTGCGGGTGCGCGCCGCGAACTCCTCGGTGGTGAGGGCGGCGAAACCCGTCGTCTCGCGGATCCGAGCGGCGAGCGCCGCAATGTCGACGCCCGGCCGTGCCTTCACGAGGACATAGGTCGTGCTGCGCCGCTCGGGAGGCGCGATCGTCAGCGCGCGAGAATAGGTCGTGTAGAGGATGGGATCCCAGAAGAAGTCGGGTGTCGCCGAAAAGGTTCCCGCCACGATCGCCTGATGCTCGTTGACCGAGATGGCGTCGCCGATCGCGAGCGGGCGAACACTGCCGTCAGCCTCTCGCACCGAGAGAACGGTGGCGAGCTGGGCCTCGTTGACGAGGATGGCCTGGTCGCGCCGAAGCGTGGCCAGAGACTCACGCGACGCGCCGAGCGGACCGCCTGCGAGGCTCGCGTCGTCGATGCCGACGACGCGCACGGTGATGAGCTTTCCGTCGGGAAGCCGCGCCTTCAGGTAGTTCTTGTACAGCGGCACCGCCCACGCGACGCCATCGACGCCACGGACGCGCGACAGCGCCGTCTGGAGAAGCGGCTTGCTGTCCTCGCTCATCTCGACCTGCTCGTCCATCACCCAGAGGTCGTGGCCGTCGCTGTCGTAGATCCACGAGCCCGTGCGATCGGAGTAGCCGGTGAAGATCGAGGCCTGCTGGACCACGAGGAGCGACGCAAACACGAGCCCCGCGACAAGGCTCAGGTACTTGAGCCGGTCGCCGATGAGCATCCGGTAGGCGAGGTGATCGAGCGGTCGCATGGGCGCGGGGCCGAAAGGCCAGTGTAGACAGTGTACACATTGATGTGGACAGCGTCAACAAAGTCGGCCATACTTCCGCCATGCCCCACAAGCCATCCCAACGCTACCACCACGGCGACCTGCGGCAGGCCCTCGTCGAGGGCGCGCTTCGGCTGCTCGAGACTCGATCGTCTGCCGAACTCTCCCTCCGATCCGTCGCACGGCTTGTCGGCGTGTCGCCGAACGCGCCCTACCGGCACTTCGCGTCGAAGGACGCGCTGCTCGCAGCCGTCGCAGAGGAGGGATTCCGTCAGCTGACCGCCGTCACAGCCGCGGCCAAGGGATCCCCTCCCAAGCGCCTCCGCCAGATGGCGGTCGCGTATGTGCGCTTCGCAACCGAGCATCCGCGCCTCTACGGGCTGATGTTCGGTCCCGTGCTGACCGGATGGGAGCAATACCCAGGCCTGGTCGCGGCAGGCGACGCAAGCTTCCAAGTGCTCGTCGACGCTGTCGCCCTTGGAACGAACGCCAACGCCAAGCACGCGGCCAGGGAAGCCATCCTCGCGTGGTCCGCGGTCCATGGGTATGCCATGCTGGCGATCGACGGCCACCTGAGCAGCTGCCCGGCGAAGGAGCTTCCGTCGCCGGAAGAACTTGTGCGGATCATCGCCTTGCGGTGAGTCGCGGCCACCGAAGCGGCTGCCGCGCGGCAGGCGCGGCGCGGCGACCGTCGACGGCAATCCGACGCGGTCCACGCGCTCGAGGTCGCCAGACCGTTCCGTTCCGCCGCATGCCCCTCCAGCACCTTCCTGCCATCCTCGCGCTCTCTCCCGGGCTCGCGAGGTCGTCACGGTGTTTCTCGGCGCACACGAGGCTGTGCACGGTGGCCGCGCACGGTGGCCGCGCGGGCTCGAAGATCGGCGAGGGCGTGACGCGCCTGAGCCTGCAGCACTACGACTCGCCGGAGGAGATGGACCTCACATGCGAAGCACTCGATGAGATCCTCTGATGCGCGCAGATTGATCCGACGGCGCCACCCGATCGGGTGGCACGTGTCGTCAGAAGTGAGGGATGAGCTCGCCGTACCGTGCTGCGAGGTACTCGACGATCACCTTCGTGTCGTTCGTATGCAGTCGGTCGCCGACGCGGTAGAAGCGCGAAGCGTCGACGAAGCCGTGATTCGCCGGATCGAGGATGAGATTCGGACAACCCTGGTTCGCGTCGCCGACGAGTTCGACGATCTCGCGCCTCGGTCTCGGATAGTCGATGTACCGAATATCCAGCCGTTCCCTCAGCTCCGGGCAGTAATGAAGCACGCCTTCGAGGAAGGCGCAGCTTGGGCAGTAGTAGCGCTTGCCTTCACCGTCGCGGGCGCTGTCGGTGAATCCGGGGGTGAGCAAGAAGAGGATGTCCATGGATTACTCCGAGCGGTGAGTCGTCGCGCCGACGCGTGCCGGGCGTCGGCGCATGATAGATGCTCGTCCACCGATGTGCGCCGCGAGCACGCGAGCGCGTGTCTTCCGTGCCGTGGAATTGACTACGGTGCCTCGCGCACACGTCTCCGTCTCGCGCCGAATCCTCCGCCTTCACTCTCGCCGCATGCCTCTCCGCATCGTCGGCCTTCGCGCAATCGCGCCGCGAGGCCGAGCTCGCGACTTGGCCGGAGCGCATGGAGGTCGGCTTCGTGCCGATCGTCGTGCGCAAGCAGCGCCACGACGGACGGCATCAAGCTGACAGGCTGAAGCGGAGCCAGACAAGGCATGCTCATCATCGAGCCCGACATGTTCGGCGCGATCGGATAGATCGTGAAGGAGGTCGCCGCCGGCGACCTCGACACCAAGCTCGCGGCGATCGTCGAACGCAGACCGCTCGCGCCACTCCCTTGCGTGACGACGGGACACATCGTCTCGGGAAACGCCGTCGCGCCCTCCTGCGACGATTCCGATCGAAGTACATTCGGGGGGATGCACGTCCAGCACCTCCCCGCGATCCGCGCCCTCTTTCCCGGCCTTTCGACGGGCACCATCATGCTCGACAACGCAGGCGGCTCGCAGTTGCCGCGCTGCGTCATCGACGCCATGCGCGAGTACATGGAGCGGTCGTTCGTGCAGCTCGGCGGCGATTGCGCGATGTCGAAGCGCGCGTCGGCGGTCATTCCGAGGGCGCGCGAGGTGGTCAAGGTGTTCCTCGGTGGACATGAAGCCGTGAACGGCGGGACCGCGGGGCCGGCGATCGGCGCCGGAATGGGCGAAGTCGTGTTTGGATCCTCGTCCACCGTGCTCTGCTACGAGCTCGCCGCGGCGTACGCCGATGCGCGGGACGCGTGCCGCGATCCTGACGCGGCTCCGGTCGATCTGCGCGAACACTTCGCGAAGAAGGCGACGGCTCGCGGAAGCGACGGCGACGGCTCGCTGCGCGATCGCCTGCTTGCGCGCGATCGGATCGTCGTCTGCACCGCGGGACACGAGGCAAATGTCGGACCATGGGTGCGGCTCGCGCTGCGCGGCTACACCATCGTGCCGTGGCATGTGGAGCCAGTCCGCGATGTCGCCGGGCCCGATGCGGGCGAGGTCAGCTGGCGACCATCGCTCGACACGCTGAGGAACCTGGTCAACGATCGCACGCTGCTCGTCGTGGTCCCGCAGGTGTCGAACATCCTCGGCGAGGTCTGGGACATGCGCGGAGCGGCGGAGATCGCCCACGCGGCGGGCGCGCGCATCGTCGTCGATGGCGTCGCGTACACGCCGCATCGCGCGCCACGCATGCAGGAACTCGGTTGCGACTGGTATGTCTACTCGATGTACAAGGTCTTCGGCCCGCACATGGCCGCGATGTTCGGGACGCACGAGGCGATGGGCGAGATCATCGGGCCAAACCACTACTTCCTCGACAGCACGGCGCCCTACAAGTGGGAGCTCGGGAACGCGAGCCACGAGGCGGCGGCCGGCGTCGCCGCGATGTGGGACTTCATGCAAGAGCTGTGCGCGATCGCGAACGGCGGCATGGCTGCGGCGGGCAAGCCCGGCGACTGGTCGCTGTCGCCGACGCGCGATGTATTCGACCTCGCGTACTCGGTCATCCGCGGCCTCGAGGACCGGCACACCGCGCAGATCATCGACTACCTCAGGAGCAAGCCGAGCGTGCGGATCGTCGGTCCGCGCCACGCCGAGGCAAGCCGCGTCGGCACGATCTCGTTCACGAGCACGAAGGCGACCCCTGTCCAGATCAGCCGCCACCTCGGCGCGCGCGACATCTCGATGCGCGCGGGCCACGCGTATTCGAAGCGCCTCGTCGAGCAGCTGGCCACCGACCGTGGCCTCCACATCGACCCCGCCATGGGCGTCGCGCGCCTGAGCCTGCAGCACTACAACTCGCCGGACGAACTCGCGCTCACCTGCGCGGCGCTCGACGAGATCGTGTGAGGCTTCTCGGGTGCGGCGGCCTGCGATGCATGCTTCAAGGTCCCGGTCTTCCGAGAGATTCCGGACGAGATGGACGGCCGAAGCCCGCATCGCGCCGGGGGGGGCGCGCCCTACTGCGGACGTGCGACCTGGATCGCCTGCACGACGCGGCCGTAGATCCAGCCGAAGCCGCGCATGAGCCAGAGGGTTCCGGTCATGAGCGCGAGACCCATGACGAAGACGGGCACCACCGTGGAAGTGGTGAGGAAGATCTTGCCACCGGAGTTGACGCCGAGCAGCGACCAGAGCGCGAACCCGTCGTCAGGCGCGGCCTGCGAGATCGGCATGCCAAGCGCGTAGAGCGCCGGCGCCGCCAGAAGCCACGCGCTGACCATGAAGAACGCGATCGTGACCGTGAACAGGGCGATGCTGACGGGGAAGTTGCCGACGAGATAGACAAGCGACATCCAGCTGCGGACGTCGCGCAGCCAGCAACCGATGCGCTTCAAGAGGCCGACGTCCTCGAGGCCTGCGACAGGCTGCGCGCGCCGCGGCATGCGCACCCGAAGCAGGAGCTCGACGATCTTGCCTTCGAACAGGCTCAGGCCGCGCGCGCTGGCAAGAAGCAGCACAAGGAGCGCCGGACCGATGACGAGCGGCATCGTTCCGAGCGCAAGCGTGCCGAGGGTCACGGCAAAGGTGAAGTAGAAGACCGCGAGCACGAAGCCGATCCCACCGAAGTAGAGCAATCCGCCCCACGCGGCCGGCTGCGCCCAGACGCCGATGATCGGGATGCGGCCGAAACCGCGCCGCGCAGCCCCGTCGGGAGGCGGGCCCGGCGGCAGCGTGGATGCGCCCGCCGCGAGCGTTGCCCCTGCACCCCTGCTCGCGCGATAGGCCCGCGCGATCTCGGCGGGCGCGCCGTAGTCGGCGATCGCGCGCTCGGCCGTAGCGCCCGCGCGAACCGCGGATCGAAGGTGCACTTCGGCGTCGATCAGCGCGTCGTGCGCAAGGGACGCATCACAGCCATCGAGTTCGGCGGCGAGTTGCTTCACATAGGCGCGAATCGGGTCGCCGCCTGCGGTACGTTCATGGATGCGCTCATCAGCGGACATCGATTTCTCCTAGGACCTTGTTGACCCATCGGTTGGTGCTGCGCCAGGTCGCGACCCACGCGGCAAGCACACGCTTGCCATCTGCCGTGAGCGTGAAGCACTTGCGCGCGGGGCCCTCGTTCGAAGGCACGAGCGTGCTGCGGATGAGGCCGTCGGCCTCCATCGCGCGGAGCATCGGATAGAGGGTTCCCTGCTTGAAGGAGAGCCCTTCGGGAGCCTCGTCCGCGAGGCGACGCGCGATCTCGTAGCCGTGAATCGGCTCGTCGGCGCCCGCGATCGTCGCAAGGACGACGAGCCACGCGGTGCCGACGCTGAGGTCGCGTTCGATCTTGTTTGGGAGGTCCGATGGCATGGCGGTAGTGTGCCTCATGCACTACTTGGGGAAACGCATGACCGTCGTTTCAGCATGTTTCACTCGTGTCCTGCAGGGAACGGGCCCCAGGACCCAGTGGGTGCGGAGCGACGTCACCGATGACAAGCGCTGCCGCGTGTAGGTCTCTCCCGACGAAGGGGTTGTGCACGGGCATGCACGCCGTGGCGGATTCCCCGCGAACATGGTTTCCCGGGTCCGGTCGGTGAGGGATCCGACCATGGCCGAGTGACGATGAGCCGCGTCGCGCGGTGATTGCTCGGCGGCTTCAGGCGCGCCCGCTCGCGACCGGTTGAAGCGGACGAGGCGCTTCGTGGCCCGCCGCAGAACCGGACCGGTCCCGACATGGCTCCGCGTGCTCCGCTGGGCTTGGACCGGGCGACCGTTCGTACCGACTTGATCGTGATCCCGCTCTCCGGTCGCGAAGGAATCCGCCTCCGCCCGTCTTGCCGTGCTTCGAGCGACCGCAGTCTTTCGAGGCCGTTCCGACTCGAAGGTGGGACCGGAGGAGCTGAGGAGCTGAGGCGGCGCGGCTTTGGAGCAGTACGACCGCGCGCGTTGCAGGCACGAGCGTGTAGGGCTCGGGAATTTCGCGGCACGGAAACTCATTCTTGAGAGGGATTCATCGGACGGAACCGACTCTCGGCCGCATCCCCCCGAAAGTCGCGCGCGAATCCGCAGATGCCGCGCACCGCGCATCGTCGCGCAGTTCATTTCGTGCGGCATCCGAAGCTCTTGCCGAAGGAAGCACATCCATGACTCCGTCCCCTGCATATTGCTGTCTCTTTCTGGCTTCGGCCATGCTCGCCTGCTCTTGCCAGACCGCAGCCGAACCGGCGCCCGATGCGCGCGAATCGAAACGCGTCTCGAGCGAGATCGTCAACAGCATCGGGATGCAGTTCGTGCGCGTGCCGAAGGGAACCTTCCTGATGGGCTCGCCACGGGGCAATCCCAACGCCGATCTCGACGAGCGGCAGCATGAAGTCACGATCAGCCGCGACTACTTCATCGGTGCGTTCGAGTGCACGCAGGAACAGTACGAGCGGGTGATGGGCAAGAACCCGAGCCAGTTCCAGGATCCGCGCAGCAAGGGAAGCACCGCGAACCATCCGGTCGAGCGCATCTCGTGGAACGACGCGGCCGAGTTCTGCCGTCGACTGTCGGAACTTCCCGCGGAGAAGGCTGCGGGCCGCTCGTATCGGCTGCCGACCGAGGCGGAGTGGGAGTTCGCGTGCAGAGGCGGAAGCGCCGGCGAGTTTGCGTTCGGCGACGACGCAGCGGCGCTCGGCGACTATGCGTGGTACGAGCCGAACGGGGGCGGACAGACCCACCCCGTCGGGCAGAAGCGCCCGAACGCGTTCGGGATCTACGACATGCATGGCAACGCGTGGGAGTGGTGCGCGGACTGGTATGTGGAGCATTCGAGACGCCCCGTGGTCGACCCGACCGGACCGGCGAACGGCACTGATCGCGTCTATCGGGGTGGCAGCTGGAACTACTCCGCTGGCTACTGCCGTTCGGCAAACCGAACCGCCACGAAACCCGACTTCGACAGCTTCGGATTCGACTTCCTGAGCATCGGATTCCGCGTTGTGATGACCGATTCGTCGGTGAAGTGAGCGGCGCGGCCATTGCACCGAGGCTGGCGCGTTGAACCCGCTTGCCTGCGGCCCTCACGTCCCGCTGCCGCGTGCCGGTTGACGCGAGCGGTACGGGCATGAGATCCATGGCCGAGGGGCGACCGCATGCTGCGCGCTTGCGCCGCATCGCGGCAATCGATCCGTGACTCCCCCCGACTCGGGGAGGATGCCGTCATGAATTCTCAATTCTGTCCCATGCCGCCTTGCTCGACCGCAGTTCACGCAGCAATCTGAAGTAAACAAATGGTCCAGGAGCTTCTCTCGTCCTGTTCCACGCTTCCCGATCCCTCCCCCTCTCAACATTCGGAGTCAGTCCCATGAAGTCCGCCCTCCCGTCGGCGCTCGCCGCCGCGTTGTCCCTCGGTCTTGCATCAGCGTCCAATGCCGCCGTGGTTACCAGCGGCCCGGTGAACATCAACATCGGGGGCTTTCCTCCCGGTGTGTTCCTCGATGTCGTGACCGGCCAGGTGGGCACCACATTCGGCGGATTTCCGGGATACGACCTGAACCTGTTCGGCTTTGGCGCCAGCTTGACCGTCTCCGGTCCGATTGTGAATGGAGCGCCGACCTCCACGGGAGGTTTCGCTCGACTGAACAGTGGGCTCAACATCGCCAACCTCGCCGGTGGCGCAGTGATCGGAGACCTGCCCAACATGTTCTGGCAGACAGGCAACGCAGGCATCACCACCACTTCGCCGGCAGAATCGCCCTTCTTCCTCAACAGCACCAACAACTACGCTGGATTCCGCTTCCTCAATGAGGCGACCAACCAGGTCCACTACGGTTACCTGCGGCTCAGCATCGGGTCGACGCTGGCGACGCGCAGCATCATCGAGTACGCGTATGAGGACGTGGCAGGCGCCTCCATCTTCGTGCCCACTCCGGGCGCACTCGCGGTGCTTGCGGTCGCTGGCATCCGCGGCGGCGGTCGTCGCCGCCGCTGAACGTCCACGGTGCCGGGGAACGTTGAGTGTTACTCGCGGTTTCAAGCGCGCGTCCTTTCGACGCCAGCTGCCCTATGCCCGGGGTTCTCGATCTGTACGCGTGCATTCGGAAGGGCCTCGACGCATCCCTCCAACGCCTCGAGACGTCGCGCTGAGTGATGTCCCATCGACCGCCCGCGGCCGGCTCGTTCATCACCAAGGCATCGGAGTTCGCGAATCCAGCGCACGCAGTCAAGCTTCGGCATCGCCCCGATGCCGAAGCAGCGACATGCCACGCGAGAAGCACGAGAGAAGCACGAGACGCGGCGAGATCGTTCCACGGCGAATCTGTCCACGGCGCGAGTCTGCCGGAGCTGTTCGATCGGGCCGGGGGACTCGTAGGCGCTTCGACTCTGCCCGACGGGCCTCCGACTCGAGGACACCTCGGGGAGGGGCCGATCTCCGGACACGATGTGCGGCGCAAACCCTGAGAGTTCCGTTCCCGCTTCCCGAGCGGGCGCAGTGGAGGCTTCGAACGGCGGTTCCCGGAGTTGGCTTCCATCCGGCGGGTCCGCCTTGGCGGGGTCGAACCCGCGCAATCAGGCAACGTTGGCGGCCCTCCTTGGCAATACCGTTCCATGCAGTCCGTTCATCGGCGATGAGACACGCCGCACGCTCGTTTCCCGCAGTCCTTTCCGCGAGCTTTCTCGCCGTCGCAGCGCTCTGCGGCGCGACCGCACTCGCACAGACCAACGTCAGTGCGACCATGCAGCACGAGGGGCTGACGCGCTCCTTCATCGTGCATCTTCCGCCCGGCTTCTCACCGGAGAATCCGCGGCCGCTCGTCGTCGCGCTGCATCCGACCGGCACCTCCGGCGCCCAGTTTCAGTCGACCTGCGGATGGGATGCCGAGAGCGACCAGCACGGCTTCGTCGTCGTGTATCCCGATGGTGCGCTCTCCGCCGGATCATCGGGTGGATTCGCATGGAACGACTGGGAATTCACGGGCGCTGCGCCGAACGACATCTCGTTTCTCGCGGCGCTGATCCGGCGCATGCGGGTCGTGTACGGCATCGCCCCGTGCCAGGTCTACATGACCGGATTCTCGAACGGCGCGATGATGACGAACTCGTTCGCATCGGTGCATGCCGACAAGGTCGCTGCGATCGCGCCTGTCTCGGGCGGCTGGATCACGGCCTATGGCGGAAGCGAATCCGAGATGACGCCCGCGCTTCCCGTGCCCGTCTGGACCTGGCGCGGCGGCAACGAGAACTTCACCACGGGCGTCGGCAAGAACGCGCGGCCGCGCGGCGTGCAGGATCAGGAGCAGCGTGCGTACTGGGTTGCGCACAACAACGCGACGCTCGTGAGCACGATCACGGAACAGCTGAACTACGGCGTACCCCGTACCTATGTGACGAGCACCTACGCGGGCGACGCGCCCGTCTGGTTCACGGAGGTCCAAGGGACGGGCCATGTGTACCAGCCTAGCGCTGCGGACCTCGTCTGGACCCGCTTCTTCTCGCAGATCGCCTCGAGCTCGATGGGCTGCGCATCCTGTGCGGCGGACGTGAACGGCGACGGCGCGATCGACGGCGGCGATCTTGGGATCGTGCTCAGCGGGTGGGGTTCGGCGGATCCCATCGCGGACATCGACGCCGATGGCACGGCCGACGGCGCTGATCTCGCGATTGTCCTCGCGTCGTGGGGCAATTGCACCTGACTGGCCGCAATGGCGGCGGCCGACCCGCGTTTCCGACCTGACATGCTCGCGACGGCCGTCAGCCTCCTTCTTGCCCTGACCGCGGCGCCTGAAGCCGTCGGGAATGCCGCTTCCGTAGCGCAGGCGGCTGCCCCGCAGACGGCTCCGAGCCCCCTCGCGCCGCCGTCGCCGCGGGATGCGCGGGAGCTCGGCATCGGCTCGTACGCCGCTGATGCGCGTGCAGGCGGCATCGACGGAGGCGTGCGCAGTTGGCGCGACGGGCGCGGCGACACGCTCACCGTGATCGCGCTCACGAGCGTCACGTGTCCCTTGTGCCGCAAGTTCGGGCCGTCGCTTGCGCGCATCGAGGACGCCTCTCGCGCGCGCGGCGTGAGGTTCGTGTTCGTGAATGTGAGCGGCACCGACAGCGCGGCGGACATGCGCAAGCAGGCCGCGGATCTCGGGCTCGACGGGCTCTACCTGAACGACGCAGGCGGCGAGGTCGCGAGGTCGCTCCGCGCGCGGACCACGACCGAGGTCTTCGTGATCGATGCGGCGAACACGCTCGTCTACCGCGGCGCGGTGCACGACCAGTATGGCGTGAACTTCACGCTGCCCGAGCCTCGGCGGCGATTTCTCGAGGATGCGCTCGACGCGGCGCTCGTGGGGCGCGCGCCTGCGATTCAGGCGACCTCCTCGCCCGGCTGCGCGATCGAGCCTGCGAAGGCGCCCGCCGGAACCGCGGCTGCGCTTGCGCCTTCCATCACCTACGCCCGCGACATCTCGCGGATCATGGCGGCGAACTGCGTCGAGTGTCATCGCGAGGGCGGCGTCGGGCCGTTCCGCCTCGACACCTACGACGCTGTGTCGCGCCGCGCAACGATGATTCGAACCGTCACCGAAGCGGGCACGATGCCTCCGTGGTTCGCGGCGCCACTGCATGGAGCCGACCGCGCGCCGCTGCCGAGCCCGTGGTCGAACGACCGCGCGATGAGCCAGGCTGAGAAGGATGCGATCGCGGCGTGGATCGCGGCTGGCAAGCCCGAGGGTGACCCGAAGGATCTCCCGCTGCCGCGCGCGTTCGCAGAGGATGGGTGGAAGATCGAGACGCCCGACGCGGTGTTCCAGCTCCCCGAGCCGATCGCGGTCAAGGCCGACGGATTCATGCCGTACCAGAACGTGCTGGTGCCCACGAACCTGACCGAGGACCGCTGGGTGAAGGCCGTGCAGATCGCGCCGACCGATCCGTCGGTGGTGCACCACGTGCTGGTGTTCGCGCTCGATGAGGACGCGGCGAAGGATCCCGCGATGCGCCGCCGCCTGGGCGCAGACGAGTCGAGCGGCTACTGGGCTGCGTATGTGCCCGGCAACGACTCGATGGTGCTGCCTGAGGGCATGGCGCGGAAGCTGCCCGCAAAGTCGTTGCCG
>Ga0209972_10003945_pt1:0-10000 | contig 11407 bp, 10 predicted proteins | sample NOAtaG_7_FD_187302 | JGI IMG/M metagenome (GOLD analysis project Ga0209972, IMG submission 187302) | Freshwater lake microbial communities from Lake Erie, under a cyanobacterial bloom - NOAA_Erie_Diel1S_2200h metaG (SPAdes) (version 2) | ecosystem: Environmental > Aquatic > Freshwater >...
AATCCGTATCAATACGCCAGATGAAGAGCAGGCAACCGCCAAAGCAGAGGCCTTTTTGGACGCTTACCATGCCTTGGTCGATATCCATCCCGAAGAATTGAAAATGTTGCCCATGCTTGAGGTGGCCCTTCACTTGTTTTTCTTGGGGGTCATGGCACAGCGCCACGCCGATTGGTCCAATGTGTTTTTTTCAAACTCCTACTTGGAAAAAGCCATTCGTGCCAGAATGTTGCCCGCGTACCAACGTTGGCAAGGCAGATGAAGGTTTTTGTTTAATTTTCTGCCATGGAAACGAAATCCCCTGAAAAGCCATTGATTTTGGCGTTGGAAACTGCCACACCGGTGAGCAGTGTGGCGGTATTCCAAGGCGATGTTTGGGCAGGAGGCATGGAGTTTCACACCGACAAGCTGCACGCCAAATTGCTGACGGTGATGATTGACCAAGTTCTGTCTGGCTTAGGTTTGGTTCCGGCAGATTTGGATGCGATTGGAATTTCATCGGGTCCTGGATCATACACCGGACTCCGGGTGGGAGTGAGCACGGCCAAGGGGTTGTGTTTTGCCTTGGACAAGCCTTTGTTGACCTTGAACAGTTTGGAAGTTTTGGCATGGTCGGTGAAGGATTTTGCTGCCTCCATAGGTGGGTGGATTTGCCCCCTTGTGGACGCCCGCCGTATGGAGGTCTATTCCGCGGTTTACGATGCTGATTTGCACGAGATCTCTCCTGTAAAGGCCGCAGTGGTCGACGCCGATTTCCTGAAGTCAGAATTGGAACAGCGACGTATTTTGCTCGTAGGCGACGGTGCCGCCAAATGCCAGCCGATATTGGATCATCCCAATGCCTTGTTTTTGCCCAATCGGAAATCTACGGCTTTCAGTATGGGGAAGCCGTTGTCGGACAAATTCATCCATGGCAAGTTCGAGGATTTGGTAACCTTCGAACCTTTTTACCTGAAAGACTTCGTGGCAACACAGTCCAAAAAAAATCGTCTTCTGGGCTGAATGGGTTGATTTCGGAATCCCTAATTTGATGTAACCTCGACGACAATACCAACCACATGGAAGACCATCAAATTCACGTCCGTCCCCTGAACCGTTTCAATTGGGAATTGGCCATTGAACTCCAACCCGGCGAAGATCAACAGGATTTGATGCCCTCTGTGCTTCATACCATCGCTCAAAGTAAGTTTGAGGACGTGTCCTTGAACGGAGTTTTTTGGGAAGACGAGTTGGTCGGGTTTGTCTCCTGGGGCAATTTCGGAAGGGTTTGTTGGATCAATCGCATTTTGATCGACCATGCGCATCAACGGAAAGGATTCGCCAAGGAAGCCCTGAAATTGGTGCTGATGAAACTGATGAAAGACCCGTCATACGATGAAATAAGAACCAGTTTTGTTAGGCGGAATGCAGTTGCAGAGGTATTGTTTGCCTCCTTGGGATTTGTGCGCATCGCGGATGGCTTGGATGATGAGGTGGTGATGACCTACAGACCCTGAGTGGTTTCAATGGTGATGAGGCCCATGCTTGGGTACTCCACAAGTAGATTCCGGAATCTCCAATTCAATTGTGGCGTGTTCAACTCCATGCTTTTTCAATAGCGACCGGATGTCAGATTTAAGGTCATCGCTTTGGTTCCAGTCGAAATTGATGGGTACAACAACGTGCATGGTTGCAATGTGGAAGGTGCCGTCGAGTGTCCAAACATGAAAATCATGTACCTCCTCCACCAAGGGCAAATGCTCCAATTCATGCGTGATTTTTTCGGGCAAGACCCTATCTGGCGTGGCTTGAAGGAATATGCCTATGGCCTTGGTCAGATTTTTGACAACTCCGAAAAGGATGTAGGCCAAAATCAGGACGGAGAGAATGGGGTCCAAAATGGGTACATCCACAAACATCATCACCACCGACCCGACAATGATGGCCGCCCAACCCAGAACGTCTTCCAAGAGATGGAGTGCCACCACCCGCTCGTTCAAGGTGCTGCCGCGCATCAGACGCCAAGCGGCGATTCCATTGGCCGTAACCCCCAAAATCGCCAGCAAAAGCATCCCCTTCGCATCGGCTTGTTCTGGATGCAGTAACCTCGGAATGGCTTGGGTCAATAGAAAAATGGAGCCCCCAATCAAAATCAGGCTGTTGATGAAGGCTGCTAGGACCGAAAACCGAGCGTACCCGTAGGTGTACCGCAAATCCTCCTTTTTGCTTGACAAACGCTCGAAATACCAAGCAAGGCCTAAGGCAATTGTGTCGCCCAAATCGTGCAAAGCATCCATGAGAATCGCCACGCTGTTGGTCATCAAACCTCCAACCAATTCGATGATGGAAAAGGAAAGGTTGATGAAAAATGCAACCCGGATGTTACCTACCACGCCATGATGGTGTCCATTATGATGACCTTCGTGTGGTTCGTGATGCCCGTGATGAGCCATGAATCAAAGTTAATGTGAATGGCCAAAATGGCGCCTAGAAAGTCACCAAACTATTTTGTTTAACAAATAAATTAAAACATTAAACAAAATTAGAAAACCATTGTTAAACAATTATTTGGAGGCAGAAACCAAGTAAAAAAACGTGGAGTTCCCGAAAATCCTTAAGAGTAGGTTGTCCCAAAGTTCTATCCTATGGAACATCTCAAAATCGCGAGCGACAATTATGTTGCTTTCACCTTCTTCATCGGTACGATGGCCATGATGGCGGCGTCTGTTTTCTTCTTTTTCGAGGTCGGAAGCACAGTTGCCAAGTGGCGTACTTCGGTGTTGGTTTCAGGTATCATCACCTTCATCGCAGCCGTTCACTATTACTACATGCGTGGGTACAACCTTGAAACTGGCGAGTCCCCAACATTCTTCCGTTATGTTGATTGGATTCTGACCGTTCCGTTGATGTGCGTTGAGTTCTACCTGATCACCAAAAAGGCAGGTGCAAAGTCTTCCTTGTTGTGGAAACTCATCAGTGCCTCTTTGGTCATGTTGGTCACAGGGTATTTCGGAGAAACAATCGACCGTGGAAACAGCGTCCTTTGGGGCGTAATTTCAGGTGCAGCGTATTTCTACATCGTCTACCTGATTTGGTTTGGTGAAGTTGCCAAGCTGTCTCAATCAGCCGGTCCTCAGGTTGCCAAAGCCACCCGTGTATTGGCTTGGTTTGTTTTGGTCGGTTGGGCCGTGTATCCGTTGGGCTACATCTTGGGAACTCCAGGTGGTCTTTTCGGTGTGCAGTTGGTTTCAGACCCTACCGCAGCTGCTCATTCGATGGATATCGTATACAACATCGCCGATGCCATCAACAAAATCGGATTCGGATTGGTGATCTATTCTTTGTCGAGGAGCCAAGACTGATCGAGTTAAGAATATCAAATCAGGGGCTCGAACGGGTCCCTGATTTTTTTTGCTCCGATTTTTGATTAGGCAATCCTCAAAGGAGTCATTGCAAGACTACCCGAACGTACCCATTCAAACGATTTGAACCCCTCAATTGAAGGAAATAAATACCGCCAGACAAACCGCCTTGTTCCAAGGTAATTCCCTCCATTCCGCTAACATCCAATCGGCGCACCACTTGGCCCAAGGAATTTGTAAGGGTCAATTCGCTGTTGAAGGGTGCAACCTCGGACCATTGGACCCTGAAATGGAGATGAGAGGGGTTTGGGTATACATTCAGAGATTTTGATTGTTGGTGCTCCATACTCACCAACGGGGAGAAGGCCAATTGTTTGTAAATCACATTACCGGTCGCGTTGTCCGCATACACCAAGTGGAACAACCCATTCTTGAATTTAAGGTCAGGAGTGCGTTGATTGGCCGAACCTGCGCCAACGGGAATGGGTTGACAGGCCAGGAGGCCACTGATACCGGTGGTGCTCCATGCGAAATAGATGTCATTGTCTGTTCCGGTATTGTGTTCAAATGCTATCCCAAGAGTGTCGCCAATACCAGCCAGTGTAGGATGATTTTGGGCGATTGATGTTCCGCCAGCGATAGCCAAAGTGTCGTTCCAAAAGGCAACGCTGCTGTCGCGTTGTGCCAAGCTCAGGTAAATTCTGGGAAATCCATCTCCTCCCTCGCTCATGAAGGCAGTCAAAATACTGTCCCCAAAAAACAAAGCAACTGGCCCGCTGGAAGGGCAAGCCGGAATGAACCAATCGGTGCTGTCTAGATCAATGGCATGGGCAAAACTAAGCCCGCCGTCTGTGGACCGGGAAGCCCACATGTCGCGGGTATTGTTGGCATTTCGCCGGAATGGAATGATTACCTCATTTACGGTTGGCATGTAAATCGAGGAAAAACAACAATCGCATGCTTCATTTCCAGGAGCCTGCCCAGTAGCATCCACGATGGGTAAAAAAGTGGCCCCAAGGTTTTCAGACCGACGGATGACATACCTTGGGTTGCTATAATCCATGTTTTGTCGCATGAACACCACGATGGGGTGACCGTTGGAGTCAGTAGTGACGCTCGGGAAAGTAGCGATCTCGTTCTGGGTGTTGAGGCTATCGACCGCAACGGGTTCACCCCAGGTGTTGCCACCGTCTATGGAAGAGCGGATCCTGACCTTTTGACTCATGGCCGGAGAAAGCGAATACACCACATGGACCGTGTCGCCGTAGGAAGTGATTTGCGGGCTCTCCACGTTGTTGGCGATGATCGAGGTGGGATGGATGCGAAAAGGCAAATTGAAACCCGATCCATTCCAAGTGGCGGTGAACCCCTTGTAGCCGCCAATGTTGCTTCCCCACAACACCACCGGGTCTCCACTACGGTCTAGGGTGAGCCTCGGCCTGAAACTGCCATAAATCCCGCCGTTCGCTACGGGAAAGGCAATTCCTTGAAAAATGGTTTGGGCGGACACACCATTCGAAATTAGAATCAACAAAACAATGTTTTTGAGTGCCTTCATATTCTACCAATATAAGCAGGTGTTGAATATCGCGAAGATGGCAAAGGAACAAGATTCTCTTTTGTCGTCGTATTGCTCGAAGGATTCGTCTTTTCCAACAGGCCAGCAAATGTTGGCCTCAATGGAATTTCATAGACATTTACAAATCTGTCTCAGGCATAGGAAGTATTAGTTGAACTCACAATGAATTGAAAAGAGGTCGGAATAGGCGGATTGTGGAAACATCCTGAAGGCTTGAAGAGGCACTTGTGCTAATTTTGCTTTCATACCTGTTTGTCGAATTCGCAGGCAGGTTTTTCCTAGCTTTTTGCACCTATGATCACTCCGATAGAAATACGTCAGCAGACTTTCAAAAAAGTGCTGCGCGGATATGACAAAGACGAAGTCACTTCCTTTTTGAACACCCTCTCGATGGAGTGGGAGCGGTTCATGGAGGAGCATAAACGCACCAAATCAGAATTGGAGAAGACTCAGGCCAGTTTGGACAATCTTCGGCAAGTAGAATCAGCCCTGCACAAGACCTTGCTTCAGGCAGAGGAGACCAGCAAGACCACCTTGGAGCATGCGAAACGCGACGCGGAATTGAAACTCGCCGAGGCTGATGCCAAGGCCAAGGAGTTGATGCACCGCTCCGTTGAGGAAAGAAGTCGCATTGAAATGCAAATCAATGAATTGGTGGGCCGTCGCAATGAGATCCTGCAGCAATTGAAAAGCTATCTTCAGGCACAATCCGAAAGATTGAAAACTTTTGAAGACAAGGAGATGAAATCGGGCGTGGTCATGGAGCAGGCTCCCGAAGTCAAAACCGTTCAAGAGCCCGTCAGGGAAGAGGCCAGATCGTTTTTTGAGTCAGGTCATGGGGGGATTACAGATGCCCAGGTAATCAATGATTTAGCGGACGAACTCTGAGCCATGATCCTGAGCGACACCAAAATATTGGAGGCAATTTCTGCCGGCACAATCAAAATCGAACCGTTCCGGCCGGAATGTTTGGGCAGCAACAGCTACGACGTGCATTTGGGCAAGTATTTGGCCTGTTACGAAGATGCCGTCCTGGATGCACGCAAGCACAATGGAATCCGCCACTTCGAAATTCCGGAGGAGGGGATTGTCCTGCAGCCGGGAAGGCTTTACTTGGGCGTTACGGAGGAGTACACGGAGACGTTTGATTTTGTTCCCTTTCTCGAAGGAAAGAGCAGTGTTGGGAGGTTGGGCATCGACATCCACGCAACTGCCGGTAAAGGCGATGTTGGATTTTGCAATTATTGGACGCTTGAGATTTCTGTTTCCATGCCGGTAAGAGTCTATGCGGGCATGCCCGTGGGCCAGTTGATTTATTTCATGGTGGAAGGTTCCGTGGCCAATCCATATGACCGCAAGGGCTCTGCCAAATACACCGAAAGGAATGTTCGTCCGGTGGAATCCATGATGTGGAAGAACAAATTCTGACCTAACCTAAATTCTAAGACTGTGTTTCGAAGGCCGCTATTTTGCGGCTTTTTGTTTTGATTCGAATTTATCGGCAGCATTTTTCGGCCTGGAAAGCAGTTAGGACAGGCGCCATTGGGGCTTACGAAAGAATTTGGCTGGTTGGAGAGGTTTATTTTTATCGCCTGATTATCACCATTCTGTGACCTTCTGAATTTTTTTTTCTTTTCATTGCTTGACTTTAATAATCCGAGGCGTAACTTTGCCATCCCTTTCAACAACAAACGAGGTTGATTCGGGTTCGTTCTTCTGTTTTTTGTTCCCAAGCGATTGGAAACACAAGTAAGCAGAAAGGATGAAGTTCTTTGAATACATTACATCCACAAAAAGAAGTCCGGGTCCTCTGGAATCAGAGGCGGTTGTCGCCTGCAGTGATGCGGGTGGCGGCATTGAAAAAATGAATCTTACAATGGAGAGTTTGATCCTGGCTCAGGATGAACGCTAGCGGCAGGCCTAATACATGCAAGTCGCACGGTATCCGGGTTTCGGCCTGGAGAGAGTGGCGGACGGGTGCGTAACGCGTATGCAACCTACCTTTCGGGGGGGGATAGCCTGTAGAAATGCAGATTAATACCCCATGAGACCACGCCCTGGCATCGGGGAGGGGTCAAAGGCGCGAGCCGCCGGGAGATGGGCATGCGTGACATTAGCTAGTTGGCGGGGTAACGGCCCACCAAGGCGACGATGTCTAGCTGGTCTGAGAGGATGATCAGCCACACTGGGACTGAGACACGGCCCAGACTCCTACGGGAGGCAGCAGTAGGGAATATTGGACAATGGGCGCAAGCCTGATCCAGCCATGCCGCGTGGAGGAAGAAGGCCCTCTGGGTTGTAAACTCCTTTTATCGGGGGATAAACGACCGCTATACGCGGTCCTGAAGGTACCCGAAGAATAAGCACCGGCTAACTCCGTGCCAGCAGCCGCGGTAATACGGAGGGTGCAAGCGTTGTCCGGATTCATTGGGTTTAAAGGGTGCGTAGGCGGCCCTGTAAGTCAGCGGTGAAATCCCACGGCTCAACCGTGGAATTGCCGTTGATACTGCGGGGCTGGAGTTCGACCGAGGTCGCTGGAACGCGTAGTGTAGCGGTGAAATGCTTAGATATTACGCAGAACACCGATTGCGAAGGCAGGTGGCTAGGTCGCGACTGACGCTGAGGCACGAAAGTGCGGGGATCAAACAGGATTAGATACCCTGGTAGTCCGCACCGTAAACGATGGATACTAGGTGTCCGGCCTTTCGGGGCTGGGTGCCCAAGGGAAACCGATAAGTATCCCACCTGGGGAGTACGTCCGCAAGGATGAAACTCAAAGGAATTGACGGGGGCCCGCACAAGCGGTGGAGCATGTGGTTTAATTCGATGATACGCGAGGAACCTTACCTGGGCTAGAATGCCCCTGACATGCCCGGAAACGGGTTTTTCCTTCGGGACAGGGAGCAAGGTGCTGCATGGCTGTCGTCAGCTCGTGCCGTGAGGTGTTGGGTTAAGTCCCGCAACGAGCGCAACCCCTATCCTTAGTTACCATCAGGTCAAGCTGGGGACTCTAGGGAGACTGCCTGCGCAAGCAGTGAGGAAGGTGGGGACGACGTCAAGTCATCATGGCCCTTACGCCCAGGGCTACACACGTGCTACAATGGTCGGTACAACGGGTTGCCATCCCGCGAGGGAGCGCTAATCTCTAAAAGCCGATCTCAGTTCGGATCGGAGCCTGCAACTCGGCTCCGTGAAGCCGGAATCGCTAGTAATCGCGCATCAGCAATGGCGCGGTGAATACGTTCCCGGGCCTTGTACACACCGCCCGTCAAGCCATGGAAGCCGGGGGCACCTGAAGCCGGTAGCCCAACCGTAAGGGGGGAGCCGTCTAGGGTGAAACTGGTGACTGGGGCTAAGTCGTAACAAGGTAGCCGTACCGGAAGGTGCGGCTGGATCACCTCCTTTCTGGAGCCTTAAAGCACGGCCGCACGGCCGGGGGTTCCCGGGCTTCTTGGATGTATGTTACCCGCATAGGGTTTATAATTTTTAGATGGAGGGTGCCCCGGATTTCCGGGGCGGCGCCCCCGGGCTTGTAGCTCAGGTGGTTAGAGCGCGACACTGATAATGTCGAGGCCCGTGGTTCGAGTCCACGCAGGCCCACCCGGGAGTCGGGCCGCGTCGGCCTGTCCACGGGGAATTAGCTCAGTTGGCTAGAGCACCTGCCTTGCAAGCAGGGGGTCATCGGTTCGAATCCGATATTCTCCACGAAATTTTGAAGAGTGAACCTTCGCGGCACCGTTGCCGTGGGGTGCGCCGCCTGGACGTAATAGGCGAGCGCGGGAAGTCCGGTCCCCGGCCCCCGCGATACCTGTCCGGGTTTTGAAGTACATTGACGTAAGGGCAGGGGGACGGAGCGTAGACAGGCGGGCGGAAGCCCGTTTGTAGAGAGAAAGTAACAAGGGCACACGCGTGGATGCCTGGGCATCCAGAGGCTATGAAGGACGTGGTAAGCTGCGAAAAGCCGCGGGGAGGCGCAAACGGCCCCTGATCCGCGGATATCCGAATGGGGCAACCTGGCCGTGCTTGCACGGCCGCCCGAGAGGGCGCCAACCGGGGGAACTGAAACATCTAAGTACCCCGAGGAGAAGAGACCAATTAAGGAATTCCCCAAGTAGTGGCGAGCGAACGGGGATGAGCCCAAACCGTGCGCGTCAAGGCGCGTGCGGGGTTGTAGGACTGCATAAGCGACCGACGAAGCGACCGGAAGCGAGCTGGAAAGCTCCACCGCAGCGGGTGACAGTCCCGTACGGGAAGCGGGTTCGGCGTGGCAGTATCCTGAGTAGCGCGGGGCCGGAGGAACCCTGCGTGAATCCGCCAGCACCATCTGGCAAGGCTAAATACTCCTGGATGACCGATAGTGTACCAGTACCGTGAGGGAAAGGTGAAAAGCACCCTGGACAAGGGAGTGAAAGAGAACCTGAAACCGTGTGCCCACAAGCAATCGGAGCCTCGATTCGTCGGGGTGACGGTGTGCCTTTTGCATAATGAGCCTACGAGTTGCTCCTCGGCGGCAAGGTTAAGCCCTTCAGGGGCGCAGCCGAAGCGAAAGCGAGTCTTAACAGGGCGCATAGTCGCCGGGGGCAGACGCGAAACCTTGTGATCTACCCATGGGCAGGATGAAGGTCTGGTAAAACAGGCTGGAGGTCCGAACCAGTAAACGTTGAAAAGTTTTTGGATGACCTGTGGGTAGGGGTGAAAGGCCAATCAAACTGGGAGATAGCTCGTACTCCCCGAAATGCCTTTAGGGGCAGCCTCGTGCAGGTGTCACGGAGGTAGAGATACTGGCAGGGCTAGGGGGCCTCCAAGCCTACCAAACCCTACCAAACTCCGAATGCCGTGACATTATTGTGCGGGAGTGAGGGCGCGGGTGCTAAGGTCCGCGTCCGAGAGGGAAACAACCCGGACCACCGGCTAAGGTCCCGGAGTTCGCGCTGAGTTATACTAACGGGGTCCGACTGCAGAGACAGCTAGGATGTTGGCTTGGAAGCAGCCATTCATTTAAAGAGTGCGTAACAGCTCACTAGTCGAGCGGTCGGGCATGGATAATGATCGGGTATAAGCGCGGCACCGAAGCCGTGGA